>Ga0315281_10000895_pt1 | contig 42901 bp, 41 predicted proteins | sample YL17G07_0_MG_FD_204540 | JGI IMG/M metagenome (GOLD analysis project Ga0315281, IMG submission 204540) | Sediment microbial communities from Yellowstone Lake, YNP, Wyoming, USA - YL17G07_0 | ecosystem: Environmental > Aquatic > Freshwater > Lake > Sediment | place: USA: Wyoming | collected...
ACCCTTTCCCATGGTGGTGTCTCCTTTTCTTTTGTTGATTTCCAGTTCAACATATTAAGATTTAGGATACACCGCCTGTTTTCTATTTACCCACTTTTTTATTGTACCTCAAACACTGTCCAGCCTGCCCAGCGCCAACAAAGCCATATCAAGTTCACTGCGTAGTGCTGATGCAATATGTAAAGGAGGTTTAGGCGGCAAGGGGATTGGAACATATGCCTTTACTGTGTCGCCTATCGTGCTACTTGTTACATAATGTCCTAAATTTTTCCTTTTCATCTTTTCAATCCTGGATAGCGCTATTGCATCATTTGCACTTACCGCAACTCTTATTGCACGATTATAGCATATCGTGCAATAAGAGTCAGCCTTAATTTACTTTATGGCCTGAAAGTAAATTAAGCCGACTCTAAGTTTACTTTCCTCCAATTTCCAGCCTGCTTAAATTCTCCATAATCTTCTTGTTCAATGCCGCTTCTTCCGCAACTTGTCCGCTGTCTTCCACAGCTTCTTTTCCAGAGGCTCTTCAGTCTGGTTCTTTTTTTCTTTAGCAATCCGCGCCATTAATCATTCTCCTGTCAGCAAAAACTCACTGAATTATATCACAATCTACCACATCATTAATGAGGGGCCACCGCTTTATGAGTCGTTTGAATGATACTCAGGAACAACTGACATGGACCCCTCCAACGTCGTTGATAATACCGGCTTGTCTATAATACGGGCGCTAACGCCCCGTCCTCAACCTTTCACATTGCCAATAATTTCCAGCAATTCGTCAACCTTCAACGGTTTGGAAATGTAATCGCTCATTCCCGCCTGCAGGCACTTTTCCCTGTCGCCCTCCATGGCATGCGCGGTCATCGCGATGATAGGGATATGGGGGTCATAATGCGGTGATGAGGGGTCCCTGATAATTCTCGTTGCCTCCAGCCCATCCATCTCGGGCATCTGGACATCCATGAACACAAGGAAGAAGCGCTCTTTCCCGAGGGCCTCCAGGGCTTCCCTGCCGTTGCCCGCTACCACCACGTAATACCCGTTCTTCCTGAGGATATGGAGGGCCAGCTTCTGGTTGATGACATTGTCCTCGACCAGGAGGATGGAGCGGCCCGGCTGGTTGGCGGCCTCACCCCTTTCAGCGGACTGCACGGCTGTTTGCCGCCGGACATCAGTGCCGAAAAGGGCGGTGAAATAAAAAGTACTCCCCTCTGCCGGGATGCTCTCCACCCATATCCTGCCGTTCATCATTCTCACCAGGCGCTCGCAAATAGCCAGTCCGAGCCCCGTCCCGCCGTATTTCCTGGTCGTGGAGCCGTCCGCCTGGGTAAAACTCTCGAAAATACTCTCATGCTTTCCCTCCGGTATGCCGATCCCGGTGTCCCGCACTGAAAAAAGCAGTTCCACCTCCCGTTTTCCGCCCGTCACAAGCGCATTCTCAGGATATTCGGGGCTCTTCTTCACGTCAATGGAAACCTCCCCCCTGTCGGTGAACTTAAGAGCGTTGGCCACCAGATTAAGGATAATCTGCTTAAGACGTATGGGGTCTCCCCTGAGGGTCTCCGGGATAGCCGGGTCCACGGTATAATGCAGACGGAGGCCCTTCTTTTCCGCATGGACTATTAACATGGAGACCGTGCCGGAGAGCAGCGAACTGAGACTGAAATCCGTCTCTTCGAGCTGAAGCTTCCCGGACTCGATCTTCGACAGGTCGAGAATATCGTTGAGCAGCATCAACAGGGAATCGGCGGACTGCTTGACCATGGCAAGATATTCCATCTGCTCCGGGGCAAGGCTTGTGTCCAGGACCAGCTCAGTCATGCCGATAATGGCGTTCATGGGCGTGCGTATTTCATGGCTCATGTTGGCGAGGAACTCGCTCTTGTACCGGTTGGCGGTTTCAGCCGCCTCCTTGGCCTCCTGCAGTTCCTCATGCGCGAGCTTCAGGCTTTTGAGGGCGCGCTCCAGTTCCCGGTTCTTCTGGATGACTGCATCGAAGGTGGAGAGGAGCATATCCAGTATCTGTATGCGGTTGGAAGTGATCATGTACTTTTTCCCCGCAAAGACGATCTCTATGCCCATTTTCGCGCTGGAATTCCTGCGCAGTTCGCAGTTCAGCAGGATATACTCGAGACGTGAAAGGAGAAAGTCCTTCTGGAAGGGTTTGATGATGAAGTTGTCCGCGCCGCTTTCAAGGCCGCTGATAATGTCTTCAGGCTCGGAGAGGGTCGTGAGGAGAATGACCGGAATGTCCCTGAAGGCTTCATCCTCCTTCATCCTCTTGCACAACTGGTACCCGTCCATCTCGGGCATCATGATATCGCTGATGACGATAGTCGGCTTGCTCTCAGAGAGAAACTCCAGCGCCTCCCTGCCGTTGCGGGCAACGGTGACCCTGTAGCCCTGCTGCTCCAGTATGAACCGGAGATGTTCGGCCTGCGTGGGGCTGTCCTCCGCCACAAGAATTTCCACATCTTTCGTCCTGAGTCTCTCTCTGCCTTCCATGCTTTTCACTCCTCAACGTTTGGTATATACCCGTGTTCGCGGCGGCCGATGCCCTATTTGCTGAAATTCTGTTTATCGTCGTCCCAGTATTCCGGATAAAGCGCCTTCGCGCAGTCGGGACAGTACCCGTGGGTGAACTCCGCCTCCGAGTGCTCGCTGATATACTCCTCTATTTGTCGCCAGTACCCTCCGTCGTCGCGTATCTTTTTACAGCGGGCACAGATGGGGATAAGCCCGTTCAGAGTACTGATGGTTTCGTTTGCCTTCCTCAGTTCCCGGTTCGCTTCCTCCAGTTCCAGGGTCTTCTGGATGGCAGCCTCGAAGGTGGAAAGAAGCATGTCCAGTATCTGTATGCGGTTGGACGTGATAAATTGTTTTTGCCCCGCAAAAGCTATTTCGATGCCCATTTCAGTGGAAACGCCTTCACGCATTCTCAAATTCAGCAGGATGTAATGGATCCGTGTGAGCAGGAATTGCTCTTCGTACGGTTTGGTAATAAAATTGTCAGCCCCGCAGTTCAGGCCGCTGATAACGTCAGCAGGGTCTGAGAGTGTGGTAAGGAGGATGACCGGGATGTTCTTCAGCCGTTCATCCTCCTTGATCCTGGCGCAGAGTTCGTACCCGTTCATCTCAGGCATCACGATATCGCTTATGACCATAACGGGCCTGTGTTCTTCCAGGTATTGCAGCGCCTCATTGCCGTTACCGGCCACACTGACCCGGTAGTCCTGCCCTTCCAGAATATATTTCAGGCGCTCGGCCTGTGTCGGGCTGTCCTCCACAATAAGGATTTTCACATCGCTGTTCCTGTTACTACTCATCTCTTCTTGCATGTCAAACGCTCCTTGCACATTAATTACTGCTGAACAACGCCTTTCAGTATCTCGGCTATGCTGTCGGGCGGCAGCACATAGAGAGCGCCCTCGAGCTTCACCGCCTCACCGGGCATGCCGTAGATGACGGAACTCTCCTCGTCCTGCGCGATGGTGACCGCGCCTCTGTCTCTCATAAGTTTCAGTTCCACGGCCCCGTCCTTTCCCATGCCGGTGAGCAGCACACCCGCCGCATGCCGGCGCAAAGAGCCCGCGGCAGAGCGGAAGAGATGTGAAATCGAGGGCCGCATGCCGTTTTCAGGGGGCTCCGTGCTCAGGAGCATACGGTTGTCGCCCGCGATACTCATATGACAGCCGTCGGGGGCGAAATAGATATGGCCGGGCTGTGCAGGCTCGCCGTGAAGAGCAATGCTGATGGGGAGGCTGACGGTCTGTCCCAGCCAATCGATCATCCCCTGGAGAAAACCCGAGGCTATATGCTGCACCACAAGCACAGGCACGGGGAAATCCGGTGGAAGCAGGGAGAGGATGGTCTGCAGTACGGGCGGCCCGCCTGTGGACGCTCCCATTACAACGGCCCTGATGGCCGTGGCGTTCAGCGGCAGTCCCCTGGTGACGATGCAGAGCGGCTTGCCGTTTTCCGTTCCTTTGCGCGGAAGCCGTGACCGCCGCGTCACCACTTTCACCTCCGACATCAGCCGCACTGTCTGTACTATTTCCTTCGCGCTCTCCTTGTAGGTCAGGTCCGTAATCCTCGGTTTCGGCAGTATGGCCAGGGCGCCCACGCCGATGGCCATAAAGGTTTTCTCCACCTCTTCCGCAGTATAGCATGCGCTCACGATAATTATGGGAATGGGGTCCGTTTCAAGTATCCTGCTCGTGGTTTCAAAGCCGTCCATCAGCGGCATATAGATATCCATTGTAATTACGTCGGGCCGCACCCTTTTTATGGCCTCCAGGGCCTCCAGGCCGTTGCCCGCTGTTCCCACCACATGGATGTCGGGCGCCGAATTCAATATCTCGGTGAGAAGCTGGCGCGCCGACTGTGAATCGTCCACAATGAGCACTTTTATCATATTCGTCGCCGCTAGAGCAGCCTGCCGACAACTTCCAGCAGGTTGCTCTGGTCGAAACTGCTTTTCACGATATAGGCGTTGGCGCCCACATCGATGCCCCGCTCCCGGTCCTCCCGCGATTCGAGTCCTGTCACCAGCACCACGGGAAGGTGCGCCAGGGCTTTGTCGCCGCGGATCTTCACGGTGAGTTCAAAACCGCTCATGCGCGGCATCTGGACATCGGACACCACGAGGTCGAACTCCTCGGTCTTCAGGGCAGTCAGTGCATCCACACCGTCCACCGTCGCCCTGACCCGGTACCCGGCCGATTCTAAAATATTTTTAAAGAGAGTCCGCGCGGTGATCGAATCCTCCGCAATCAGAATGGACCTTCTGCGCGCGGGTTCCTTGCCCGAAACACCCGCCGCCGCAGGAGCGCCGGTGGACCTCGTGGCGGACTTCAGCAGGTCCGCAGCATTGAGCACAGGGACTATCCTGCCGGAGCCGAGCACGGTTGCGCCCGCAAAATTCGTAACGCGGGAGAGCTGCCTGCCGAGGCTCTTGAGCAGGATTTCCTGCTCGTTCACAATCTCTTCCACGGCAAAGGCCAGGGAGGAACCACCGGAGTTGACGAGCAGCACGGGAAAATACAAAGCGTCCTCGCGGTCTCCTTTGAGCGGCAAACCCAGCACCGCGCCGAGCCGTGCCAGGGAGTAGGCGCGGCCGTCCAGGGAGATGGTCTCCCGGTTCTCCACTGTTTTTACCGTGTCCTTTGCAATCCTGGTCACCCGCGCCACATTCACGGTGGGGAGGGCGAAGAGCCGGCCGGCCTCTTTCACGATAATGACCCTGGAGGTAGCCATCGTAAGGGGAAGGAGCAGCCTGAAGGTCACTCCCTGCCGCGGCACAGAGACCACTGAAACCTCGCCGCCTGTCCTTTCCACCTTCTCCCGGACAATGGCCAGACCAAGCCCCCGTCCGGAAATACTGGTGATAATAGGGCTGGTAGAGACTTCAGCCCTGAAGATAAGGGACAAGGCCTCCTGCTCTCCGAGTGCGTCGGCTTCCTCCTCGGCGACAACGCCCTGCCTGACAGCCGCCTGTTTCACCTTTCCCGGGTCTACGCCGGCGCCGTCGTCGGAAACAAGGAGTTCTATCTTGTTGCTCTCTTCACGGGTCACGGCAATCCGCACCGTCCCTTTCCGGGGCTTGCCCGCCGCGCTACGCTCTTCAGGCGGCTCGAGGCCATGGTCCACACAGTTCCTCACCAGGTGCACGAGGGGATCTTTAATTTCCTCCAGTATCCGCTTGTCGATCTCCACCTCGCCGCCTTCAATGAGCAATTCCACCTCTTTGCGCTGTTCGCGCGACAGATCGCGCACCATCCGGGGAAAGGATTCGAGAAGGGACGAAAAGGGGAGCATCACCGCTTTCTTCATATCGTCGATGAGCGTATCCACCATCCCGCCGAGCAGGGAGTATTCCTGCCGGGAGGCCTTGAGCAGGGTCCGCATTCTGGCTTCGAGGTCTTTTACCCGTGTATGGTTCAGACCGAAAACTTCGTTGACCCTCGGCAGGAGATGCTCATCCGGCATGTCCGGCTTCCTGCCGTTTTCCCGGGTATATAACCGGGTCCTGATCTCCTCAAAGCCCCGCTCCATACCCTTTCCGCACTTTCCGACGAACATGAGTATTTCCTGCAGCTCGTTCATTCTCTGGTAAGCCGACATCTTTACAGACACCATCTCCTCGGCCTGGATCATGAGAGAATCGAGCTTTGCGGCGGAGATACGTATGGTGTCAGCCTGCTGAGGCCTCTGCGGCAGGTCCTGCTTTACCGGGGACTTGCCGGCAGGTGGTGGAGACCCGGCAGGGGCGGGAGACTGCGGCGCAGGCATCCGCTGCGCCGGCGCACTCTCAGGCATGGTTCTGCGCGCCCCTGACATGGGCTCGGTGGCCTTTTTCCCTTGCGCAAGATGCCTGAGCCTCTGGCCCACCGCCGAAATGGCCGAGGGGTCAGTGGCTCCCGGGTTCGCGAGAATAGTCTCCACCATATCCATGGCGTGATGAAGCGTGTCGAACAACTGCGGGGTCACGCTCAGGCCCTTCTTTTTGAGGAGAGAGAAAATGCTCTCTATGGTCTGACAGATTTCCTCCACCTCTGCCAAGTCCACGGACCGGGCCGCGCCCTTAAGACTGTGCGCCTCGCGGAATATGGTCTCGATGACCGGGACCATGTCCTGTGGAGACTGGGCCCTTTCCATTTCGAGGAGCCCCGCGGTAATGGCCCTGATATGGTCGTCCGCCTCGGCCCTGAAAGTTACAAGGAGTCTCGCAAGGAAATCGTCTTCCTTCTTCCCCATCCCCGCCATTCTCCTATAGCCTGTAACGGCCCGCCATCTGTTTCAGCTTCTGAACGGTCTCGTTCAGGTTCCTGGAGGCTGTCTCCACCTGCCGGATGCTTTCGGCGTTCTGTATGCTCGCCTGCTTTATGTTTTCCATGGCCAGCGCCACCTGGTCCATGCCCACCAGCTGCTGCTGGCTGGAAGCCACGATCTGTATGGCGGCCTGCGACGTGTCGGAAACGTTCTTTGCCAGCAGGTGAATGGCGCTGCCCGCCTCGCCGGACTGTTTAACGCCGCTCTCCACCGCCTTGCCGCCCTGCTCCGTTACCATCACCGCCTTGCCGGTGGCTTTCTGTATGTCGTTCAGGATGGTCCTCACCTGGGCCGTGGCCTGTTTGGACTGTTCAGCCAGGCTCCTTACCTCCTGGGCCACCACCGTGAACCCCTTGCCTTGCTCGCCCGCCTTGGCCGCCTCGATGGCCGCATTCACCGCAAGGAGATTGGACTGCTCCGCGATATCGTTCACCGACGAGATGATCTCCCCGATGGTCTGGCTTTGCTCGCTGAGTCTGACAATGCTCTCCGCGATGGATTCCATCTGCTGCCGTATTTCGCTCATGCCCTGCACCGTCTCCTCAACGGCCGCATACCCGATTTGGGAAGTATCCACCACTTTTTTGGAACTCTCCGAAACATACTGCGCTTTCTGGGAGGCTATCTGGGCGGTCTGGCGCACCTGCTCCACCGTGGAGGTGGTCTCGCTCACTGCGGCGGCGGTCTCTGAAGAACTGGAGGCGATCTCCGTGGACGAGGCCATTATCTGTGAGACAGAGGAGGCGAGTATGTTTATGGCCTCGGAAATATCGCGTGTCTGTTCCCGGAGGTTCTTTATCATGTTGGCCAGGGCATTGCCGAGGACGTCTTTTTCGGAATTGGGAGCGATGCTGACCGTGAGGTCTCCCGCCGCGATCCTGTCGGCGGTATGGGCCATGACGGAGAGGCTCTTCACCATGGTCTCCATGGATTTTCCGAGAATGTCCCTGTCCGAGAGAGGGACGATTTCCACGGCAATATCTCCCCTGCCGATCCTGTCGGCGGCAAGGGCCAGCCCTTTGAAAGACTTCACCATATTGTCCATGGACCTAAGCAACCGGCCCGTTTCATCATTATGGAACTCCTTTATTTCCGACGACATATCCCCTGCCGCCATCCTGTCCGCAACCTCCACCGCCGTGCGAAGGGGTCTGACAATGCTGCGGGTAATGGTCAGGGAGATGACCAGGGCAAAGATAGTGGACAGAACAAGCATTAGGAAGGTCCACCGGTAGCTGCTGTCCTCCAACTCCTTGGCGCTCTTCATGTAAGAGACGGCCTTGTTCCTGGCGAATTCAAGCACGTTGCCCATACTCTTTTCTATGTTCGCAACCGCCTGGGCTGCCTGTTCCCTATGCACCTCAACAGCCTTGTTCTTCTTGTTCGCCCTCAGCAGGGCAATGGCCTTTGCGCGAATGGGCTTCCATGCGTCCAGCTCTTTAACAATATCGTCGATGAGATTTTTGTTGCCTAGAAAACGCTCCTTCGCCACCGTCAGGCGCTCGTACACCACCTTTTCGCTCGCGTTCACAGCGGAGACGGCGGCTTCAAGCTCGCTGCTGTTTTGCGCCATCACCGCGTCCTTCATGCCGCGGTGCATTTTGATTACATGGGTATCGGCCTCGTGCAGGGAGTCCATAACAGTGAAGGGATGGTTGTAAAGGCTGTCCGCCATATCGTGCACGAGATCGACCCTGTACGCGGCAAAAACCCCAACAACGACAAGCAGCGCCATCACGTTCCCGAAGCCCAGCAGAAGGCGCAACCGGATATTCATATTCTGTAACATACAATACTCCTCCTTGCGTGTTTGAAAATCTGTTAGCCTATTACGCTTCAGCCTCGTCATGGACCACGATCCTGCCGTCCGCCAGCAGGCGTTCCATATCCAGCACCGCCAGGCGATCCCTTGTGATACCCCTGAGAAACTCCTCGCGGATGCCGGACAGCGTGGGCAGGGAACGCTGCATCTCCCCCACCTCTATGGTGAGCACGCCCACGATGGCGTCGGCGAGGATACCGAACTCCATGCCGCCGCCGCTGACGATGATAACCCGCTTCATATCACCTTCTCCTCCCCCGGCGAGGTCGAAAAACTTTCTTATATCCACCACAGAGACAATCTGGCCCCGCACATTTATGAGGCCGAAGACAAAGGACGGTGTGCCGGGCAGCGGCGTAAACTCCCTCAGAGGACAGACTTCCCGGACAAAGGAGGTCTCCACCGCGTAGCGTTCGCCCGTCAGGGAGAATTCTATCACGTCGATGACCTCTCCCGCCGCCCTCTCCGCGGCAGGCTCGCGCGCGAGGAGAAGAGCCCTCTTCCTGAGTATCCTTTTCTTTTCCTCGGGAGAAAGGGCCGGCCCTTTTTCCGGCAGTATATGTTTCACGCTCATGCCGTCTTCTCCTGCATAAAGGTGGAATGGATTATCTCAACAAGCCGGCCGGCGGTCATGCCGTCAGCCTCCGGCAGTTCGTCCTCCCTGCCGTACCCCTGCAGAATAGCGAGTACATTCTCGAAATATTTTTTAGCTTCCCTGTGCTTTCCCTGCAACCGCATGAGGTTGCCGAGCCCGAAATGGGCCAGCACAAAGTTCTGGTCCAGGTAGAGCACGCGGCGCAGGGAGACCCCCGCCTCCTTATACTCCCCCCGCTCCTGCAGTATGGTGGCGAGCAGGTAGTGAAAGACGGGGTTCAGCTTGTCTAACGCAATGGATTTCCTGCACCACTCCAGGGCTTCGGAGAGCTTTCCCTGGTTTGCGCAGGTCTTTGCCATGAGGATAATGGCCTCCGCATCAGCCGGCCGGCTGTCCAGGTATTTCGCAAGCGTCTCCCCCGCCTGGGAAAACCTGCCTGCCTGATAATATGCCAGCGACTGTTCATATCCCGTCATCTCCCTTTCTTCCGTCCGCTTATTCAGCACGGCGGCGGGAATATCCCTGTCCGGGAACATGGTATCCGCGGCAGGAAAAGAAAGGCGCGGGGAATCAGTCTCCGGGGGAAGGGACACAAAGGACGCCTGGGCCGCGTTGCTCACGGCGCCGTCCTTTGTGTAAAAAAAGGCGCCGGGGAAACTGACGGCTGAAAACTGTGAGAACAGGATATGAGACGTCTCGCTGGGACTGACAACCAGCCACCCGCCTTCCACAAGAGAGCGGTGGAGTTTCCGCGAAATAGTGTCCTTCAATTCCTGTGTAAAATAGATGAGCACGTTGCGGCAGAAAATAATGTCCACCGCGCTGGTGTCGTTCAGCAGCGAGGGATAAGAGTCTTCCGCGAGATTGAGATATGAAAAGCGCACCATCTTTTTTATATGAGCGGCTATTTCGAAAGCGCCGTCTTCCCTCTTCCTGAAATATCTCTCTTTCACCCATGCGGGAGTGCTACGGAAGGACCAGTCGCCATAGACCCCCTCCGCCGCTTTTTTAAGAAAATTCGGGTTGATGTCCGTCGCAAGTATGGTGATCTGCCAGGACTGCAGGTCGGGCAGGAGCCTGTGCAGCAGCATGGCAATGGAATAAGCCTCTTCCCCTGTGGAAGAACCCGCGCTCCATATTTTAAGGCGTCGCTCCGCGCCGCGCCGTGCGCTTATGAGCCGCGGCAGCACGTCGCTTTCCAGCACTTCAAACACTCTCATGTCCCGGTAAAAATAGGTTTCGCCTATGGTGAGATGACTCGCCAATATTTCGATCTGTCCCGCTGTCGGTTGACAAGAGAGCGCCCACTTTAGGCAGTCCTCCACATCCCCGAACCCGAGGTCCGGCGCCGCGGACCGTATTCCCCTCTCAAGGTCGCGCCACCGGTCAGGGGGGAAATGCAGGCCCAGCCGTTGTGCAATAAACTCGCTGAAAGGCGACAGCAGTGTATCCGGGAGAGCGCAGTTCATAAAGACACCGTCCCCACACCTTTTTGCAAAGACGCATCGAGACGTTCCTCCTCTTCGGAACTAAGAAACCTGTCCAGGCTCTGTATGAGGACCATCCCGTTGCCAAGCGTCACAACGCCTTCTATAAACCCTTCTCCGTAACCGTCGGCCACTACGTCGCGCGCTCCGGCCAGCTCACTTTCAGGACACTCAACAACGCCGGCCACCGCATCCACAACGAGGGCGACGGTGCGCCGCGCGGTGGTCGCCATTATGAGTTGGTCCTGCAGTTCGATTTCGCGCTCCGGCAGGCGCAGCTTTTTGCGCATGTTGATAACAGGGACAACCCGTCCCCGCACGTTTATGATGCCCAGGACACTGCCGGGGGCATCGGGCAGGGGAGTCACTTCCACCGCGGGAAAAACCCGTACGACAGCATGCAGATGCAGGGCATAGGTGATGTCGTCGAGACCATAAGCAAGAAGTTGCACAGTTCCGTCCATAGCAGTGACTGTATCCTTTGGCGCGTTTGAAACGTGTGGCCGGGTTTCATAAAGGGCACACGCTGTTTGACATATTTATTATAAACTCATAACTCACTATAATCAATCCTGAAACAATCCTGAATCGGCAGGCAACCGGAGTCTTGCGCTCCCCTTCACGTATACCCTAAAATAAAGGGATGACAATCGGCATAATCGGCGGCAGCGGGCTCTATGGTATGCAAGGGCTATCAGCCCTTGAGGGAATTTCCCTGTCCACGCCCTTTGGGGAGCCGTCGGCGCCCTACATGAAGGGAAAATTCGACGGTCACGAGGTCATTTTTCTTGCGCGCCACGGCGTCCCACACCGCATTGCGCCTCATAAAGTAAATTACCGGGCCAATATATGGGGCTTCAAAGAGCTGGGAGTGCAAAGGATCATCTCGGTGAGCGCCGTGGGAGGGATAAGCCCCGAGGCCGCACCTGGGTCTCTTGTGCTCCCCGATCAGATCATCGATATGACCCAGGGGGCCAGGCCCTCCACCTTCTATGAGGCTGACAGGGTCATCCATGTGGATTTCACCTCCCCGTACTGCCCAGAGATGAGAGAACGCCTCTTGCAGGCCTCCCGCACAAGCGGCATTCCACTGAAAAATACAGGGACATATCTCTGCGTTAACGGGCCGCGCCTGGAAACCGCAGCGGAAATCCGCTATTTTTCCCGGATAGGCGCCGACGTGGTGGGAATGACCGCCATGCCGGAGGCGGTACTCGCAAGGGAACTGGAGATATGCTTTGCAGGCATCTCTGTAGTGACCAACGCTGCAGCGGGCATTTCTGAAAACAAGCTGACCACCACCGAGGTGGTCGAAACCATGCAGAGGTCGGCGGGACTCCTCGAAAAATTATTGCTGGCGGCAATCCCGGCAATGCCCGCGCACCGTGCGTGTACGTGCAAGGACGCCTTGAAGGATGCAGCTCTGTAACCCTGCAAACCGACCATGTCGTTATTTAATCCGACGGACATTGTACGGTTAGGTGTTGTGTCAGTATTTTATATGAATCAGTTTCTTGCTTTATTAATATCTATGGTATAATTTAGCAAATTTTGATGACGGAGGCCCGTCTGCCGTACGTAATTGATGATATAATATGGTTAGACACAATTGCAGAGAAACTTGCATGGAAGCATGGCGTTCTCCCTCACGAGGTTGAAGAAGTATTAACAGGTAGATGCAGGATGTTCAGGAACGAGAGAGGCAAGGTAGAAGGCGAGGATCTTTATAATGCTCTCGGCAGGACTGAAGAAGGCCGTTATCTGTCGGTATTTTTTATAAAAAAACTTGGCAATAAAGCTTTGATTATAACTGCACGGGATATGAACAACAGGGAGCGTAGACGATATGAAAAAAAGTAAGCTGAAGGAGATGACCATAGCTGAAGCAAGCGACTATTTTGATGAGCACGATATATTTGAATTTGAAGATGTGAAAGAAGTGGCGGACGTTAAGTTCAAACTACATAAAAAGAAATATGTCGGCCTCGACATGGGTCTCTTTAATAAGATTAAATCCAAAGCAAGAAAGCTGCATAAAAGCGAAGACCTGCTCATCAAAGAATGGCTTACGGAAAAGGTCGGCTAAAATAAGCCCGCCGTCAAATGTCACAATCCCTGGCCCGCCCCCTCATCTTCACGCGTCGCTGAGTTTACCCCATTGTTGCGTATGACGCCTACTAACTTTTATCCGAGGGCGGTTGCTGATCTTATCGATTTCCAGGATAATTTGTTAAAGGTTCTCTCTCCTGGCTCTTCGGGAATTTGATGGTGTGTTCAAGGAGCCATTTGGTGTAATCATAGGTCTTTACGAAAATCGGCGACTCTTTGATAACGCCCCTCCAAAAAATTTGTAGCGAACAGGGGCATTGCCCCTGTACCCCCACATCTCAAAAAAAACGGCAGAATATAGAATTTCAGAACTCAGAAAATAACTACCGGGCGGAGAGGACCAACCGGAAACCGTAGCTGCTGAGCCGTAACGTTGGATCATCCCAATACCGATTAGCTGCGCGAACGTTTACCGGTAGATTGAACCAGGAACCGCCGCGAAGCACTCTGTATTGCCCGCTGTTAGGGCCTATAGGATTATTCCTCGGGCTCTCACTGTAATATTTATCCCCATACCAATCCGCCGTCCACTGCCATACGTTTCCGCTCATATCATATAGCCCCAGGCCGTTTGGGCTCTTTGTGCCCACAGGATGCGTCCTGTTCCCGGAATTACCGTTATACCATGCCACGCTGTCAATGTCATTGCCGCCAGCATATTTCTCCGCCTTGCCGCCACTTCGGGCCGCATATTCCCATTCTGCCTCTGTCGGCAGACGCACTGCTTTTCCGCTCTTCCCCTGCATCCAACCGGCATAGGCTTTTGCATCGTTCCAGGTTACACAGACTACAGGATTGCGATCTTCCTGGCTGAATCCGGGATTCTTCCAGTTCTTGCTGCTGTCCTTATTCCAACTGCTGCCTGACCACACATAACACCCGTCACCTTTTTCCGCCTCTGTGCTGTATCCCGTGTCGCTGACGAATCTTCTGAAATCACCTACAGTCACATCATATTTCCCTATGTAAAAATCGTCCACACAGACTTCATGCACCGGCTTTTCATCACTGTCCCCATCCCCAAAAGTATCTCCCATCTGGTAACAGCCGCCTTTGACTCGCACAAACTCCATCCCGGTGGTTGGGTCTTTGTATGCGCTGCCGCTTGCTGTTGTCTGCTGCTTCGGCGCCATAGCAAGTTTCTTCTGCTCTTCAGCTTTTGCCTGCTCGGCCTGCCATCTATCCATCTCTTGCTGCGCCTTTTGCCTCATCTCGTCGTCTTGATTTGTATATGGGTTTTTGTCAGTGAATGAGTTTAGGAACTGGCTCCAAGCCGCCACTTTAAGGTCAGGCGTTGCTTTGCGCTTCTGGTATTCCATAACTTGATTATAGGCGGCTCGCATTTTTGTTAAAGTGGCATTCCACGCCGCCTCATTGGCCTCCACCTGTTTCGCTTTCTTATCCAACTCGTCAAGGGAAAATTCGCTCTTCGGCGCTTCTTTGAGTTGAACTTCGGGGGCCTTCACAATAGGTGCGTCAGCATATGTTGCCTTTGCCAGGAACACAAAATCTCCGCCATCATGCCCTGAATCCCTGATATTGTTGTACTCCGGAGATTGGGAGGATTTCCCGGATACCGCTTCTTTTATCCCTCCCCTGCCGTGGAATAACTCTTCCGCCGTAAAGACAGCGCCTTCCGGTTCATTCAGGGCCCGCAGGAAGGCCCCCGCAAAGACCGAGTGCTTGCCGCCGCCGCTGTCTGCAACAGGCTCATTCCCCCCGCTCGCCATCAGTGTCCTTGATTTGCGGGCTGTCATCTTATTTATATACGCTGCACGCTCATCCTTTGAGGTTATCTCCGTAGTCGCTGCCCGCGTAAGTGTTCCAGAATAGCAACTGTCTGAAACTATAAGTACATGGTTAGATGAAATGGCTCGGATGTTTGAGGTTATATCGTCAGCTATTATCCAGTTCGTTGTCTTGTTCTTCTGGGCATCCACGGGCAGCCAGTATGCCTTGTTCAGTTGTTCGTTGAACTCTCCATGGCCGGCATAGTAAATCAGCAGATTATCATTTGGCTTGAGTTTTTCTCTTATTTCGTTGAGACTGTCAAGAATATCATTCCTTGAGGCGTCTATAAGAAGTGTCGTGTTGAACCCGTACCGCTCTTTCAGAATCCTTTCGACTTCTTTTGCATCAGTTATCGCGGTTTTGAGCTTATTAAGGTATTTGTAGTTGTTGTTGCCGATAATGAGGGCGTAGTAGCCGGTATCAACCGCAGGAGCCTGCCTTGTGTCCTTCTTGACTACTTTCGCGCCCCGCTGCTCGGCCACTGCTGGGGATAGAAGAAACATAATGATGCTTATGACTGAAAGGATGGCGGAAAGTCTCCTGAACATTACGGCCCCCCTTAATACGGTTTGTACTATGGATGCCTCTTAGGTTACATGATGATAACACGCTGTAGCAAGGTAATTTTCACAACGCGTCACAGCGTTTCCCTCGCCGATTCCTTGACACTACAGGTCCAATCTTATTATCATAAATAGTTGCCGTTACACCATCTCCGGCGCAGCACACCATTATACCGCCGGGAAATTCACCGTAAGGAACGGGAGACACCGATGTCAGGACATTCCAAATGGTCTCAGATAAAACATAAAAAAGCCGATACGGACGCAAAACGCGGCAAGCTCTTCACCAAAATCGTCAAGGAAATCGCCGTTGCTGCAAGGGTGGGAGGCGGAGACCCCGACGGCAATCCCCGTCTGCGCACCGCCATAGAAAAAGCCAAAGAGGTCAACATGCCTTCCGATAATATCAAGAAGGCGATTATGAAGGGCACCGGAGAATTGCCGGGGACCACCTACGAAGAAAGTCTCTACGAGGGCTATGGACCGGGCGGCGCGGCCCTCCTTATCGAAGCCCTGACCGACAACAAGAACAGGACCGTATCCGAACTGAGACACATCCTCTCCAAAAACGGCGGGAACCTGGGAGAAGCGGGGTGCGTCTCGTGGATGTTCGAGAAAAAGGGCTGCCTGCTCGTGGACAAGAAAAAAACCGATGAAGACACTTTGATGTCCCTCGTCCTGGATGCAGGCGCTGAAGATCTGAAAAATGATCCGGAAGAGGACAATTACGAGATCATCACCTCTCCTGAAAAGCTCGCTGCCGTCAAAGAGACGCTCGAAAAGGTGAAGGTCCCTGTATCTTTCGCGGAAGTTACCATGCTCCCCAAAACCTATGTTCCCCTCGAAGGCGGCGCCGCCGAGCAGATAGTACGTCTGCTGGACGCGCTGGAGGACAATGACGATGTCCAGAATGTATACAGCAACTTTGATATGGCCTGACCGCCATATGTCCGGCAAAGAGTCCCGCAAAGGTGCTTAAACCCTTGCTTCACATTTCCTAAGGAGTCATATGGACGAATCCATTCGCATTACCTTCAAGAGAAAATTTCTGGCAGGACTCATAGTCACCATACCCGTTGTCTTCACCATCCTGCTCCTCTTCAGTCTCTTCAGGTTTGTGGACGGCATACTGAGCCCTTTTTTCGATGCGCTGCTGGACCAGCATATTGCGGGCCTGGGCTTCATCACCGCTATTTTTATCGTATTTGTCATCGGGATCGTTTCCACCAACGTATTCGGCAAGAGGATACTCGGGTTCTTCGAAAGAATATTCCTGAACATCCCGGTCTTCAAAAGCATCTATACTTCCATCAAGCAGCTGGTGGACGCGTTTTCGCCCGAGAGCAACAACTCTTTCAAAAAATTCGTCATTGCGGAATACCCCCGGGCAGGCGCCTATGCCTTCGGCTTTCTCACCAAGGAATGCACGATTTATACCGGGGGGAAAGAGATGACCCTCAAGGCCGTTTATATCCCTACGAATAACCTTTACATGGGGGAAGTCATCCTCCTGGACGACAGGAACATTATCTATACCGATATACCCATAGAGGAGGGCATCAGGATAATCCTCTCCGGCGGCATTGCCGCACCCTCGGAAATCAGGGAATCTCGCGGTATTGTGCAGAGCATATCCGGCGCGGCGCCTGTAAAGGGAGACCAGCACATATGAAACTGGCAACCGTCGTGCTCGCCGCAGGACTCGGGACCAGGATGAAGTCACCTCTCCAAAAGGTGCTCCACGTTATCGGCGGTAAGCCCATGGTACGGCAGGTGGCTGAAACCCTCGGCGGACTGAAACCCTCAGCCACCGTAATCGTGATCGGTCCTTCAGGCAAAGAGGTCCGGGATGCCCTCAAGGGCTTACCTGTGACCTTTGCGGTTCAGAAGGAACGCAAAGGCACCGGCGACGCTTTCAAAAGCGCGGTGAAACACCTGAAGGGGTTCGACGGCACGCTGCTGGTCGTAAGCGGCGACACCCCCCTAGTCACTGCCCGGGCCCTGCAGGAGTTCCTGAAACGCCACAAGCGAAACAGGGAAGATATTTCCATCATGTCCTTTATATCCGGAAGGCCACATTCTTATGGCAGAATTATCAGAGATGGCGTCAAAGGGGTCCGTGCCATAGTGGAAAGCAGGGACGCTACAGATGAGCAAAAGGAAATAAACGAAGTAAACAGCGGCATCTATGCCCTTGAAGCTCCCCTCGTAAATCTCCTGAAAGAGATTCGGGTGAACAAGAGCAAGGGCGAATACTATCTCACCGACATTGTGGCGATAGCGGTGAACAAAGGCCTCCGCGTGGGCGCGCACCTGCTCGGCAACGAGAGGGAACTCACCGGCATCAACACCAGGGAGGACCTCTACGAGGCGCGCCTCTACCTCAGGGACAGGGTTACAGCCGACCTTGCGGAGAGGGGGGTCACGTTCCTCGACAGAAATTCCGTTTTCATCGACCAGGGCGTGGAGATAGGCGCGGACACGCTCATTTACCCCAATGTCTGCATAGAGGGAAAAACCGTAATCGGCGGCAACTGCACCATTTATCCCAATACGCGGATCGTGGCGAGCACTCTGGGCAACGGCGTGATTGTCGGGGATTGCACCCTGATAGAATCTTCCGCCGTGCAAGAAAACGCCTGCGTCGGTCCCTTCGCCCATATCAGGCCGGGCTCGGTCATCGGCGCTTCCGCGAAGATAGGGAATTTCGTGGAAGTCAAGAAATCCGTTATCGGCGACGGCGCAAAAGCGTCCCACCTGAGCTATATCGGCGACGCCGAGATAGGGAAGGACGTGAATATAGGCGCAGGGACCATTACCTGCAACTATGACGGGAAACAGAAATTCAAAACAACAATTGAAGATAACGTATTCATCGGGAGCGATACCCAGCTCGTAGCCCCGGTAAGAGTAGGCAAAGGGGCATATGTGGGAGCAGGCTCCACCATTACCAGGGATGTTCCGCCCCACGCTCTGGCCGTCAGCAGGACAGCGCAAAGAAACATTGCGGGATGGGCGCTAAAGAAGGAGACGAAGGCCGCGAGCAGAGGACGAAAAACGGAGGACTGATCCATGTGTGGAATTATCGGTTATATCGGCAATAAAAACGCAATCCCCATTGTCATGGACGGTCTGAAGCGTCTCGAATACCGGGGATACGACTCCGCGGGAATCGCTTTTTTTTCTGAAGGGACAATTGATGTCGAGAGATGCAAGGGAAAAATCAGCGCCCTTGAGGCAGTGATCAGCCGGCGCGATATCACGAGCACCCTCGCCATCGGACATACACGGTGGGCGACCCACGGACGGCCCTCGGACAGGAACGCCCATCCCCATCGCTCGGGCGGTATCGTGGTTGTGCATAACGGCATTATCGAGAATTACGTTGAACTCAGGCACAAGCTTCAGGCGGAGGGATTTGTGTTCAGCTCCGACACGGACACGGAAGTATTGTGTCACCTGATCAACAAACATTGCTCCGGAGGCGTCCCTCTGGACGCCGCGGTACGGGCGGCCATAAAGGAAGTGCGCGGGGCTTACGCCTTCGCGGTCATCAACGAGAAAGAGCCGGACAGGATAATTGCCGTCCGCAAAGAGAGCCCCCTGGTAATAGGCCTGGGTGAGGGAGAGTACTTCCTCGCCTCTGACGTGCCCGCCTTCCTGAGCCACTCCAAAGAGGTAATATTTCTCGACAATAACGAGATGGCGCTGCTCCACAAAGACGGCGTCATTGTCACGGATTTCGAGGGGAACCCGGTCACCAAAAACGTCTCGACTATTTCGTGGAGTCCCTCCATGGCTGAAAAAGGCGGGTACCGCCATTTCATGCTCAAGGAAATATTCGAGCAGCCGCGCGCCATCGCGGACACCATACGCGGCAGGGTCTTCCCGGAAAAAGGAGATGTGTCCCTGGAAGAATTCGGCTTCACCGCCCAATCCCTCACGGAGATAGACAAGATATTCATCGTTGCGTGCGGCACCTCGTATCATGCCGGCATGGTGGGCAAATACATGATAGAGGAACTGGCGAGGATACCGGTGGAGGTGGACATCGCCTCTGAGTTCCGTTACCGCGCCCCGATCATCACCGAAAAAACGCTCTTCATCGCCATAACACAATCCGGGGAGACCGCCGACACTCTGGCGGCCTCGCGGGAGGCCGGGAGGCTCGGCGCAAAGGTGCTGAGCATCTGCAATGTCATAGGCAGCACCGCCTCGCGCGAATCCGACTTCGTCTTCTACACCCATTCGGGCCCCGAGATAGGCGTTGCTTCCACAAAGGCCTTCACCACCCAGATCGTGGCCCTCTACCTTCTGGCCGTTGCGCTGGGAAAGGCAAGGGGAGCGCTGAGCGGGGAAAAAGCGACCGCGCTCATCGAGGACCTGCTGCATCTCCCCGGGAAAGTGGAGCATGTCCTTGAACTGGACGGCGAGATCCAGGCCATTGCAAAGGAACTCTTCAAGGCGAAGGAATTTCTCTATCTCGGCAGGGGCATCAACTACCCTATCGCCCTGGAAGGCGCCCTTAAGCTGAAAGAGATTTCCTACATCCATGCTGAAGGGTACGCAGCGGGAGAGATGAAGCACGGTCCCATCGCCCTCATCGACGAAGACCTGCCCGTAGTGGTCCTTGCCCCGGCTGGCCGGCTGTACGAGAAGGTCACCTCCAACATGGAGGAAGTAAAGAGCAGGGGAGGCACCATAATTGCCGTCAGTTCGAAAAAAGATGAGGTCATTGACCGGCTGGCCAGATATTCCGTTATCATCAACGACAGCAACAGCTATCTTAATACCATTTTTCTGACCATTCCGCTTCAACTCCTCGCGTACCATATAGCCGTATTGAGGGGATGCGATGTGGACCAGCCGAGGAATCTCGCAAAGAGTGTGACGGTTGAGTAAACAACCGGCAGGGGAGATATTCAATTTCCGCCGCCCTTGAAGCCTGCTGCTATGTTATACTATAAGGAGTTAAGATGGGAAAGGAAGTCTTGTCAGAGGATATCAACACTCAGCAGCGTGAGGCCATTCTTCACTCAAAAGGCCCTCTGCTTATTCTTGCAGGCGCAGGCAGCGGCAAGACCAGGGTCATCACCCAGAAGTTCTCCTACCTTGTCAAAAAAAAGAAATTGTCCGCAAACTCCATCTTCACCGTCACCTTCACCAATAAAGCCGCGGAGGAGATGAAGGAGAGGATCGGCAAGCAGATGGAGACCGATGTCAAAACCGCCTGGATAGGGACCTTCCATTCCCAGTGCAACAAAATCCTCCGCAAAGAAATAAAGACCCTCGGCTTCAAACCGGATTTCTCCATCTATGACGATGACGACCAGTGCAACCTGATCCGCCATATCCTCAAAGAGTTCAATATATACGAGGCCCTTTACAAAGGGGTCGCCTCGCGCATCAGCATACTCAAAGCTTCCCTTATATCTCCCGAGGAGTTCCTCTCGCAGGGTGACGGGTTCAACTTCGATGAAAAGCTCGGGAGAGTATACATAAAATACCAGGATGAACTGAAGCGCTGCAATGCCATGGATTTCGACGACCTTATCATGCTTACGGTCAAGCTCTTCCAGGAGAACCCGAAGATACTCGAACGGTATGTATGCCAGTTCCCCTATATCCTGGTGGACGAATTCCAGGACACCAACCAGGCGCAGTACAAACTGCTGCAGCTCATGGCGTCGGCGCACAAGAACATATGCGCCGTGGGGGACGACGATCAGAGCATTTGCAAATCCAGGGGCGCGGACGTAAGCAACATCCTGAATTTCGAGAAAGACTTCCCCGAGGCCCATGTCATAAAGCTGGAACGGAATTACCGGTCCACCCGGAATATCCTGGACGTCTCCCGCGCCGTCATCGCGGGCAACCCCCACCGGAAACCCAAGACCCTCTGGACGGACAAGGGCGCGGGAGAGAAGGTATTTTACTGCAGGCTCAACACCGAGGATGAAGAAGCGAAATACGTGGCGCGCAACATTAAAGACCTCTACCTGAAGAACAATTACGAATACAGCAATTTCGCGGTGCTCTACCGCGTGAATCTCCAGGCGCGGGCCATCGAGGACGCCCTGCGGGAAGAGGGCATCCCCTACCACGTGGTCAGCGGCATCAGCTTTTACCACCGGCGGGAGATAAAGGACCTCCTCTCCTACATGCGGCTCGCGCTGAATCATGACGATAACGTCAGCCTCCGCAGGGTGATCAACAGCCCCTCCCGCGGCCTCGGGGCCTCAACCCTCGCGAAGGTAGAGCAGGAGGCGAAGAAGCACTCGCTGGGCCTTTTTGCCGTCATTAATACCATGCTCAAGACTGCCGGCACGGCCGCTTCTTTCAAGGAGAAACTGGGCGACTTCGCAAAGACCATCAACACGATCTCGACCACCGCATACAAAAACGCCGCCGACATGCTCAAGGACATTGTCGAGAGGACAGGGTACATAGAGGACATCGAAGAGGAGAGACTGCAGAACATCATGGAACTCATCTCTTCCACGGACGGGCTCTCGGTCAAGGACTTCTCCGAAAGGGCGGCCCTCGCATCAGTTACCTGCGATACTCCGAAAAAATCGGCGGTCTCGCTCATGACCCTGCACAGCGCAAAGGGGCTGGAGTTCCCCGTGGTCTTCATCATAGGCCTCGAAGAGGGCATACTTCCCTACTTCAAAGCCAGCGAGGACATTGCGGAAATGCAGGAGGAAAGGCGACTCTTCTATGTGGGGATGACCAGGGCACGGGACATTCTCTGCATGGTAGGGGTAAAGCGCAGGAGATTGTATTCGCGGGTCCAGGACCAGGAACCCTCGCGTTTTCTGAAGGACATCCCCCTGGATTGCTGCCAATGCATGGAAAAGGCCGTGGCGCAAAAGCCCTCTTATAAGCCGGTAAAGATCCCGCCGAAAAAACCTGCAGGCCCCCGGTACTTGGTGGGCTGCAAGGTAAAACATCCGGCATGGGGCGTCGGCGTGGTACGGGACTGCAGTGAAGAGGGAGACGATGCGAAGGTCACGGTAAACTTTCCGAGTGTGGGGCTGAAACGTCTTTCGGTAAAGCTCGCCAACCTGGAAAGGGCATAAAGGGGAATTCGGCAATGGCCATATCAGGGGAAGAAGTCAGGCATATCGCCCAACTTTCGCGGCTGAACCTGTCGGAGGGGGAAGTAGAGACCCTGACCGGGCAGTTAGGCGCCATCATCGACTATGTGGCGCAACTGAACATGCTCGACACCTCGGGCATCGAGCCCACCTCCCATGTGCTGCCGCTGAAAAACGTTATGCGCGACGATAGTCCCGCAGCCTCCCTGCCCAGGGAAGAGGCCCTGAAAAATGCTCCGGACTGCACGGAGAAATTCTACCGGGTCCCGCAAATAATCGAATAACGAGGACAACGCTCATGCTACGCTGCTTTCTGCATTCAAAAATACATATGGCCACGGTAACGGAATCAAACCTTGCCTACGAGGGGAGCATCACCATCGACAGGGAACTGATGGATATGGCCGGCATACTGCCTTTCGAGCAGGTGATGATAAGCAACATGAACAACGGTGAGCGTTTCGAGACCTATGTCATAGCGGGCAGACCCGGCTCCCGCGAGTTCTGTTTAAACGGACCCACGGCGCGTAAGGGCATGGTGGGAGACATGATCATCATCTTCTCTTACTCCTACATGCAGGGAAACGAAATACAAGAGTTCGCTCCCACCATAGTCAAGCTCGGCGAGGGCAACAACCCTGTCGGGGCATAGTGCCTCATAAAGAACAGACCTCATATTGTTAATAGGAGCATCTGAACCATGCATTTTCCAGGGCAGGGGACCAACCCGCTAATCGGCAGACTAAAGGGTATGAAAACATACCGGCTTTGGGGGGCATCGGTGCTCTTTTCCGTTCTGTTGACGGAAGCTATCGTCGTTCCGCTGAGTATTTTTTTCCACGGCAGGATTACCAAGGACTACGCCGTATCCGGCTTTATCACTGCTTTTTTAGTGTCGTCCACTATCGTCTATGTCCTCGTCAGGCTTATCAGACTGTTGCGGGAGGAGGAGGAACGCTTCCGCTGCTCTTTCGAGACGGCAGCCATCGGTATAGCGCTGGTGTCTCTGGAGGGGCGGTGGCTGAAGGTGAACAGATCGCTCTGTGAGATTACAGGCTACCCGGAGCAGGACTTGATGGCGATGAGCATTGAAGACATTTCACATGCCGATGACATTGACATCGGCATCGCATACAGGAAGTCACTGCTGTCCGGGGAGTTCTCATACTTTCATCACGAGGAACGCTACATTCACAGGGAAGGACATATAGTATGGGTATTTTTAAGTGTCTCCCTGGTCCGTGACTCCCAGGGCAAACCGCTCTTTCTCATCGCCCAGATAGAGAACATAACGGAGCGCAAAAAGGCGGAGGAGACGCTCAGGTCGAGCGAAAGCCGCTACAAAGCGATCGTGGAAGATCAGGCTGAATTCGTATGTCGCTATATTTCCGGCGGCATCCTGACCTTCGTTAACGATACCCTCTGCCGTTACTCGAACATGAAACGCGAAGATTTGCTTGGAAGGTCCTTTTTCCAGTTTATCCATAAGGATTACCTGGATGGACTGATCCGGGACATTGAAGCTCTGAACGCAAATAACCCGTTCACAGTTGCTGAAGCTTCAATTGTTCTGCCTGACGGCAGGGTGAGGTGGCATAGATGGAACCACCACGCGATTTTTAACGACAAGGGCGAAATAGTTGAATACCAGTGCACCGGCAATGATGTAACCGACCTGAAGGAGGCGTTTGACAACGTCAAAAAATTAAGCGGCCTTCTGCCGATATGCGCATCGTGTAAAAACATCCTTGATGAGAAGGGGCAGTGGAACAGCCTGGAAAGCTATATCAGCAAGCATTCCGAGGCTTTATTCACTCATGGAATCTGCCCTGAATGCACAAAAACGCTGTATCCCGAGCACTATGAAGACATCATGAAGAGAAAGGAAAACGGGAGTAACGACGGATAGCCCCTCTTGCGAATGGACCCGCAGCAGATAAAAGAAGGCGGTGAGGCGCCGCTTTTCATTAGGAGGCGCCGCTTTCCTATTACCTCAGGAATTCAGCGGCGAACATATTTTCTCTCTTCTCCCGGCCTATAGTGGTGGCAGCGCCGTGGCCCGAAAAAACCCTTGTGTCGTCGGGCAGCGCCATGAGCCGGCGGAAAGATTCCCTGAGCTTTCCCATGTCGCCGCCGTGGAAATCGGTCCGTCCCACGGAGCCGGCAAACAGTGTATCACCTGTGAAGACCACGCCGTCACCATACAGGCATATGCCGCCCGGGCTATGGCCGGGACAATGGAAGACCTCCAGGCGCAACCCGCCGGCTTCAAGAATATCGCCATCCTTCACGAAAAGGTCGGGGGCCGGCTGTTCATCCGCGCTGAAGCCCCAGAGGGCCGCTGATGGTTTTGCATTATCGTAAATCAGCAGGTCATCCGCGTGGAGGACCACCTTTGCCCCGGTCTCCTGCTTCAGGTCAACCACAGCGCCAATATGATCGAAATGGCCGTGTGTGCAGATGATGTACTGTACGTCCAGATTGTCCTTTTTTACCGCGGCCAGGACCATGTCAGGCTCGTCGCCGGGATCTATGACCACCGCTTTACCCGAGGCCCCGTCAGAGACAATATAGCAATTGACCTGAAGCGGCCCAACCACAACAGTGCGAATCAGCATCCTTCCTCCTCCGGTCGTCCGTTATTTCCGGCTCTTCCTCTGCCTGATCTTTTCGATAATATAGCCCATCTCCCTGCTTTTAATAAGATGGGAAACAAGAAAGTAGATGGCCGCGCAGAGCGCCAGCGCCATCCCCAGGCTGCCTGCTTTCTGCAGCGTGTGGCCTTCTTCCATCCATGGCCCGTTTCGCGTGAGGAGCCATCCCGAAACGCCCATGACCGCAGCCGCAAAAAACGTCTTCGCAAAGGAGAGCGCTATTTTCCTCGCCCCGATACCGCCTAGCTTTTTCCTGAGGAAATAGAAGAGCAGCAGGAAGTTACAGCTCGACGCAATGGCATTGGCAAAGGCAAGCCCGCTGTGTTTCAGCGGCCCCATGAGCAGAAGGCTCATCACGATATTGATCGCCACGGCTGCAACTGCTATCTTCACCGGTGTGCGCGTGTCCTGCATGGAGTAAAACGTCGCAGCGATGACCCTGACGCCCACAACCGCCCATATGCCGAAAGAGTAGAACATCAGGGCATCAGATGTGCCGGTTGTTGCGGCAGGCCCGAACTGGCCCCTCTGGTAAAGAGTCGCGACAATAGGCAGCCTCAGGGCGATGAGCCCTATCATTGCGGGCACGGTGATGAAAAAGAGGAGACGCAGGGCAAAGGAGAAATCCTCCTTGAGCTTCTCTTTTTCCCCGCGCACGGCATGCTCGGACAGCGCGGGCAGCACCGCCATTCCCATGGCGACGCCGAAAATCCCGATGGGGAACTGTATCAGCCTCATGGAATAATAAAGATACGTGATGCTGCCTTCGGCAAGGTTCGAGGCTAAAATCGTGCTTATGAATATGTTGACCTGGTTGATTGCAAGTCCGGCGGTAATGGGAATAATGAGCAGGCCGATCCTTTTCAGGCCCGGGTGCAACAGTCCCCCTGTCCCTCCGAACCTGTATCCCTGTTTGAGAAAAGACGGCACCTGAAAGAGAAACTGGACGAACCCTCCGACAGTCACCCCGATGGCCACCGAGATGATGGGGTCGGCCATCCTGCGGGCCAGCAGCACGATGCAGACAATGGTCACAATGTTGAGGATAGCGGGCGCCAGGGCGGGGATGAAGAATACCCCCCGTGTATTGAGAGCGCCCATGGTAAGGGACGCGAGGCTGATGAAGAGGAGAAACGGGAACATTATTCTTGTGAGCAGAACAGTATGGGCCAGCTTCTGGGGGTCTTTCAGAAAGCCCGGGGCAATAGCGGTAACGATAACAGGCGCAAAGATTATCCCGAGGGCGCAGATCAGCCCGACAAAAACAATAATGAACAAAAAAGTCGAAGCGGCAAGCCTGTTCGCCTCATCCTTGCCATGCCTGGTCTGGTATTCGGTCAGGACCGGGACAACGGCTGAAGACGTGGCCCCTTCGGCAAAAAGCTCTCTCAGGAGATTGGGAATTCTGAAAGCGACATAAAAGGCGTCGGCAGTTCCGCTTGCGCCGAAAAAACCTGCGACGATCATGTCCCTTATGTAGCCGAGTATCCGGCTGATAAAGGTAGCGATGGACATAATCCCCGCGGCCCTTGCTATTTTCCCTCGCGAACTCATCTCTCAATTACCATCAGGTATTATAGCAATGCCGGGACAAATGACGAAAGTATTAGTGGCGAGCGACTAAGGCGGTTCATAACTCACCATCACCCCTCTGACTATTGTGCTGGTCAACAGACATGAAGACTTCAGGAAGATGTAAGGATTTTATCCCATGGAAACCTTTTAGAAGCATTTACGAATAAAAATATAGTGTTATAATGATATATTACCTGTTGGTTGTTGTATTTCCTATGTTGGGAGTTTCAGCAAGGGTTTTTTACCATTGTAATAACAAACTAAAATTGTAAGGAGAAACTCGTATGAAAAAGTTGTTTTTGGTTTTGCTTGTAGTTCTGTGCGTTATGGGCCTTGTTGTCAATGCTGGTGCAGCGGAAAAGAAAAAAGGTAGCGGCCCTATGTCCTCACAGGACGGCTGCTGTTCCCTCTGTGGTGGTGAAGGACAGCATTCTCACATGGAAATGTTCAAGCACCTTGGCCTCGACGAAAAGCAGGCGTCAGCTGTAAAGGCCATTCATTCAAAGACGCGGAAAGAGATGATAAAGAGGAAGGCTGATATCCAGATAGCCGAAATTGAGTTGAAGGAAATCCTCTCTTCTGATACCGTAGATATGGCGGCGGCCGAGGCGGCTGTTAAGAAAGTTGAAGGCATGAAATCTGACATGAAGATGATGCATATCAAGGCAATGTCGGAAATAAAGTCCAACCTGAATCCCGAACAAAAGAAGAAGTTCAGTGAAATGATGGGTAGCGGTTCAATGATGGGGAAAGCCCAGTGCGACATGCACGGTAAAGGAAAAGGGAAGATGGGTGGCATGCACCACGATCACCAGTAAACTCCAGTCGGTCTAAATACCAATTTGCATTGTTGCGGACTTCAGGAAGGAATTGATAGATTGTAAAATCGGTGCCACCTACGAGCAGATCAGTCCTCGGCATAACATAAAAAGTCCCAAAAGGCGCAAAGAGGCCGTCTGCGATAAACGCATGGAGATGGTGATGAAACCTGTCGGGATGAACCGGCGTTGTCTGTGTTATTTTGGTCTTCCGTTCCAGCCGCCGCGCATAGATCCCTCACCCTTATAGTTCCATTGTCCATCGAAAGAGTTGAAGCCTTCGCCAAAGGTGAAGATGAAGCTACCGCTACCATTACTCTGGGTCCAGGTTCCGGTCAGGACGTTGCCGTCCAGTGAACCTCTGAGTTTCCCGTTCTGATGAGTATAGTTTCCGGTGACATTATCTCCGTTAAAGTTTAGGGTCATATCGCCGTATTCGGTATTGTAGGAACGTTTGAAAGCAGAGGAAGTGACGGCTCCGCCACCCGCATCTTTTAGTGAGCCCTGCCAGTTCGCGCGCCATCCGGTTTCGCCCGCATAGTTCCACTTTGCGTCGAAGCGCGAAAAATCGGAACTGAAAGTAAATATACAGGCCCCCTTACCGTTGCTCTGTCGCCATGTGCCGGTCATCACATTACCCTCCAGCGTCCCTTCAAGCACCCCGTTCTGGTGGGTGTAGGTTCCGCTGATATAGGTCCCGTCAAACTGCAATTTCATTACCCCGTAATTTGTGTCATATGTGCGGGTGGCAGCTTGACAGACCGAGGAAACAAGCAGGACTATGATTGCCGCGACAAGAACTATCAACTGTTTTTTCATAACTTCCTCCTCTGTTTGTGAATTTCCGCGACCTGCCGGTCGGGATCGAAGTCAACGTAGTCCTAAAACATCCTGCATATCGTACAACCCCGGCGCCTTGCCAACGACCCATTTTGCAGCCCTGACCGAACCACGTGAAAACATGTCGCGGGTCACTGATAAGAAATCGCTTTTTCAGCATACGAAAAAAACAGCACGAGACATGGGCATAAAGAGCTTATGAATGTCCGTTTTTTCAGCATGGGAGTAGATTACCACTAAAAAGGGGGGGGGATCAATGAGAAAAAACGGTAATGTGACACCTTTTATAATGTCCGGACATACTGCTCGCACGAATTGCCGGTAGAAACCCTCAGAGTATGAAGTCACTCCGCTGGTAAAGATTACAGGAAGGAGCTAAGAAAAGGATTTTGACATTTTCAGGTATTATCAACACCACAAAAAGCCCGTTCTTATTGAGGGATGGAGAAGTGTAACAAGCATATGTTTAAGGCATTGGAATTATTTACCATCCAAGCCCGCTACGCCGTCGCCAAGCCAGTCGCTGGTTTTACCCTCCTCCACTTTGCGATGTGCTTTTGCTGCTCTTAGCCTTCTGGCTGGAGCCGGATTTAAGCACGTCTGACGGAGTAAATTTCAGCAGGTAGCTTTGAGCATTGGCAATCGCAGGGAAAAGCATCACGGCGACCTGATTCCCGGTATTGTCTATAAGTTGGCATTCCCCGGCAACCCCGGATGGGACCGTTACCTTAAATGTAGCATTACCCTCTAAGGTCGCCTTAACGCCGTTACAGTCAGCCGACCATTTGGTGGGATTTGTAATTTGTAGTGAGCTTGCATCCCCGGATATCGTCGCAGATAGAGCCTGACCTGCCGGGGGGTCAGCCTGAGCGAAGTTAACAAACAATAAAACTCCTAGAACTAGGATTCCTAATCTCATTCTGAAACCCGATCGAGTTTTCATATTGACTCCTTATTGTCTCAAGATTGAAATATTTTATCATAAGCGCAAAGCGGAATGCACATAGAAACCTTCAGTGTATGAAGTCGCTCCGCTGGTAAAGATTACAGGAAGGACTTGAGAAATTTAAAAAGCGCACAGACGGCAGAGGGTCGCCGTGTTCTTCGTAGGATTCTATGAGTTTTCTCGCCACATCGTGCGCTATTTCCACGGTTTCCGTCATTGTCCTGCCCTGGGCCACAAGGCCCGGCAAGTCATGGCTCGTTGCAACATAACCGCCCTCTTCAAGGGTTTCGAGGTGCAGTTTCAAAAATATTTCCGCCATAGTCGCCTCCTGTTTTTATTGTTCAATTATACCACACGCCCTCAAGGGGGATATATGGTAGCCATTATCCAGTCAATGCCGTTACAATAGGCAGAGAAAACCGGGGAGGCGTCACATGAAAACATTCAGGGTATTCAGGCATCCAACCCTGGGGCTTCAGGCAGTAAAGGTTGGCTTCTCATGGCCGGGGGCCATCTTTCTTGGCCTATGGCTCCTTGCGAAAAAACTCTGGAGTTATGCTTTTGCCGTTATCACGCTTTCTATTGCGCTTGAAGCCTTCGAGGTGCTCTCGGTGCTCCAGTCTCCCGGCATAACCCTCTTTGTTTTTCTTGCCCAACTCGGCATCGGCGCCTATGTGGGCTTCCAGGGGAACACGTTGCTCATGAATGATCTGCAAAAACGCGGCTTCCAACTCATCGCCACTGTCCAGGCGGAAACACCGGCTGCGGCAAGGGGAAAGATAAATAATGAGCAGGGGGCAGTAGAGTAGAAATCTGCAAATACTAATTTCCTGCTGATTAATGTCAAATTAGTATTTTGCATTGTACAAAGAAACTTTATTACTTGTCCTACTGCGCTTGCGCTCTCCTGTGCCGGATATACCCGAACAGCCCGGGCAGGATGGAGATGAATATAATGGCCAGGATGACAAAAGTGAAATTCTGCTTGACCACTTTAAGATTGCCGAAAAAGTAGCCCGAAAAGACACAGACGCCTATCCATGACGTGCCCCCCACAATGTCGTAGCTGAGAAACCGGGCGTAAGTCATCCTCCCGATGCCAGCCACAAAGGGCGCGAAAGTGCGGATAATGGGCATGAAACGCGCAATGATTATGGTCTTGCCGCCGTATTTTTCGTAAAACTGATGGGTCCTCTCCAGGTGCTTCCTGTTCAGAAAGCGCACGTCTTCCCGGTGGAATATCTTCGGCCCGACAAAATACCCTATCCAGTAGTTCGTGGTATTTCCAGCCATGGCAGCGGCAACGAGCAGGCAGAAAAGCCAGACGACATTCAGCGCGCCGAGGGCGGCAAAAGCGCCCGCCGCAAAGAGCAGGGAATCGCCGGGAAGAAATGGAGTCACCACAAGACCGGTCTCACAATAAATGATGAGGAAAAGAATTGCATACGTCAGGAGCCCGTAATTCTGTATAACGAGACTCAGGTGCTTGTCCAGGTGCATGAATATATCTATAAAGTAAGTCAGCAACTCCATGATGGCTCCTTGATGTTCAGGGTATGTCTTTTAATATATCATTTTATTTACGACTGACGCGCGCGCCTGCGGCCCAAGGCCCTGACACAAGGGCACATTTTGCTTGACAGTCTTGCCTGTCTCTGTTATTTTAATGCCTGGTGAGTACTACTCTATAACGCGTTGCGCAGGGAGGATACCGGCATGGGATTTTTCGACAAAGCTCGCGCGGAATTTATCGACATCATACAATGGCTCGATGATACCGACAACACCCTTATGCACCGGTTTGAGCGGTATGGGAACGAGATCAAATACGAGGCCCAACTTGTCGTCAGAGAGGGGCAGCAGGCGGTCTTTATAAATGAAGGCCAGGTGGCTGACGTATTCGAGCCCGGGACGTATACGCTGACTACGAAGAACCTTCCGGTACTCAGCACCCTCAAGGGCTGGAAATACGGCTTTGAAAGCCCTTTCAAGGCCGAGGTTTATTTCTGCAGCACCCGCCAGTTCACCAACCTGAAGTGGGGCACCCCCGGGCCGGTCACCATGCGCGATAGTGAATTCGGCGCCGTGAGGGTCACCTCTTTCGGCATTTATGCCCTCCGGGTAAAAGACCCGGCCCTCTTCATCAAAGAGATAGTGGGGACCGACGGGAACTTCACCACGGAATCCATAGAAGGCAATCTCAGGGGAAAGATAGGTCTGCGGATCAAGGAGATTCTGCCCGAAACAGGCATCCCGGTCATCGACCTCGAAAGCAAAGTTGTAACCCTCGGCCAGATGCTCAAAGACCGTATAGCGCCGGCCTTTGAGGGGTTCGGCCTTGAACTTACAGAGGTACAGGTGCAGGATATCGGGTTACCCGAAGAAGTGGAACGGGCCATCGACAAGGCCGGGGCCATAAAAGCCGTAGGCGACCTCCGGGCCTTTACCCAGTATGAAACAGCCGAATCGATATCGATGGCCGCAGCCAATCCCGGCGGCACGGCAGGGGCCGGCGTCGGCATGGGCATGGGGTTTGCCATGGCCAACCAGATGGCCCAGACCATGAGCGCTCAGCAACCCGGCCCTGCTACTCAGCCCCCGCCCCTGCTGGTTTTCCACGCGGCCCTGAACGGCAAACAGGAGGGGCCCTTTACCATGGACATCCTGAAGCAGAAGGTCATGGCAGGTGAAATAACCAGGGAGACCCTTGTATGGCGGTCCGGCATGGCGCAATGGACTGCGGCGGGCCAGACGCCGGAACTGGGCGTCCTGTTCAGCGACATGCCTCCTCCTCTGCCGGGAGCATAGCGCCTCAATGAAAGCAAACTGTCCATCCTGCGGCGCTGAAGTTCTTTTCAAGTCGAGCATTTCACTCTTCACAGTCTGCGATCATTGCAGGTCCATGATTGTGCGGCACGACATGGACCTCGAAGCCCTGGGCCTTATGGCCCAGCTCCCCGACGACGTATCTCCACTTAAAATCGGCAGTCGCGGCAAATACAAAAATTCAGCCTTCGAAATAGTCGGACGCCTGAAGGTCGCCTGGAGCGAGGGCTGCTGGAACGAATGGCTCCTTCTTTTGGATGATGGAAAATACGGCTGGCTGGCCGAGGCCATGGGCTTTTTCATGCTCAGTTTCGAGATAAAAGAAACGGGCCAAGTCCCCAAAAGCGCCGACCTCGCTGTGGGAAAGGGCTACGAACTGGCCCCGATGCAGACCTTTTTCGTGGACGACATAAAAGAGGCGGTCTGCGTGGGCAGTGAAGGCGAACTGCCCTTCAAGGCGGAGAGCGGCAGGAAGACCACCAGCGTAGACCTGAGCACCGGCTCGGGTGAATTCGCCAACATCGAATATTCGGAGCGTGACGGCGTGCGCCTTTACGTCGGCAGGTATGTGGAATTCGACGACCTCGCCCTCACGGACCTGCGGGACCTGGCGGCGGACATAAAGAGGATACGGTCTGCGGAGCTTTTCAAATGCCCGTCCTGCGGCGGCCCTTTCTCGCTGCTGACGCCGGGCCTTACCGCATCGGTCGCCTGCCAATATTGCGGCTCAGTCATCGACACGACAAACCGTACCCTAAGCCTCCTGGACAAGGCCGAAAAACAGATGAAGATCAAACCGCTGATACCCATTGGAAGCAAGGGGACGCTCTCGGGCGCCGAGTGGGAGGTTACAGGCTTCATGAGACGCGGCGACGAGGCGGGGCAGTACCCCTGGGATGAATATCTGCTTTTCAATCCGTTCAGGGGATTCCGCTGGCTTACGACCTACAACGGCCACTGGAATTTCGTCGAGATGCTGCACATCAGGCCATGGGGCGCCGGTACCAGTGGCGAAATTAAACTCGGCGACAAGACTTTCAGCAAGTTCGCAGATGGTAAGGCCAAGGTACTCTATGTGCTGGGAGAATTCTACTGGCGGGTCAGGACAGGGGACACGGTGGCAGTGGCTGACTACATTTCCCCGCCCGAAATCCTTTCCTCAGAAAGCGACGCGTCGGAGGCCGCCTGGTCCCTGGGGCACTACATCGAACCCCTGAACATTGGGCAGGCTTTCGGCCTTGAGGGGGAGATGCCGGCCGCACAGGGCGTTGCTGCAAACCAACTCTCTCCCTATAAGCCCCTGACCCGTCATCTATGGCTGTCGTTCTGCGCATTCCTTGTCTGCCTCACGCTTCTGCAGTTTTATTTCGGCCGCAACGCAGGGAAGACTATATACCAGGGAGCTTTCACTTTTGCCAGGGGCGAAACAGCACAGCCGATTGTAACACCGTCATTTGACATACAGGGAGATTCAGTCATACTGACATCGAAACTTTTCAGCCCTGTTCAGAACGACTGGATGGCAGCGTCCGTGGAACTAGTAAATGACAGCACTAATCAGAGCATCGGATTTGAGCAGGGCGTTGAATACTATTCCGGGACTGACAGTGACGGCTCGTGGAGTGAGGGAAGCCGGGGCGCCGATCGTGAACTTTCGGGTATCCCGGGGGGGCGTTACCATCTCGTAATCAGGCCGTCTTCCGCTAAGAAATTGGGCAAAGATAACAGTGGCAGCAAAAACTCCGGGCCTGAGAAAACGGACGATATGAAGTTTGACCTATTGTTATACCTGTCAGGCCCCAGCTGGTGCAATTATTTCATGGCCCTTTTCCTGGTCGCCCTATACCCGCTTTGCATGAGCTGCAAGAGCAGCAGGTTCGAGTCCGCCAGATGGGCGGAGAGCAGTATTTCTTCCGCTAAGGCGGATGGTGATAGTCATGAAAACTAAGATCTACCTTGGTTACGGGATCTTGATAATCGCGTTATTCATGACGGCCAACCTGCGCGGGTTTACAGTGACAGGTATGGCGGGCCCCGCGAAATGGGGACCCCAGGGTCATAGCATGTCCCACAAGTAACGGCAGCACCTATAAGGAGGAGTTATGGAACATCTCATCAATGTCAAAGACGTCGTGGCCTCGTTAGTATTTTCGTGTCTTGGTCTTGTCATGCTCGGCATAGCTTTTTACCTCTTCGACAAACTGACGCCTGGGGAACTCTGGCACGAGATACTCGAAAAACAGAACGTGGCCGCCGCCATCGTGGTGGGAGCGCTGGCCATAGGTCTTTCCATGATCATCGCACTCTCGATCCACGGGTAGTGGTGAGCGGCGTTTCATGGCATATGCCCTGCTGTTTTCCGTCTTTGTTATCTCCACCTGCGGTCTCGTCTATGAACTGACCGCGGGTGCGCTGGCAAGCTACCTCCTCGGAGACTCCATCACCCAGTTCTCCATCATCATCGGCGTTTACCTGTCAGCCATGGGGGTCGGCTCATACCTGTCGAGGCACATAGTCAGGAACATTATCACGGTCTTTATCGAAGTCGAGTTGCTTATCGGCCTGGTCGGAGGCTGCTCCGCGGCCCTGCTCTTCACCCTCTTCGAGGTCGCGGCCCATTTTCGCCCGATCCTCTATACCCTTATTTCGGTCACGGGTGTACTCGTCGGGCTCGAAATCCCGCTCATTATGCGGGTACTGAAAAACAGGTTCGCCTTCAGTGACCTCGTATCGAAGGTCTTCACCTTTGACTATATCGGGGCGCTCTTCGCCTCCCTGCTTTTTCCCCTGGTGCTCGTTCCCTATCTCGGCCTTATCAGGGCCTCCTTCCTGTTCGGGGGCCTCAATGTGGTCGTGGCGCTCTGGGCGCTGCGCCTCTTCCGGGGAGAGACAATACGGCCCCGGGTCCTGGCGGTAACAGGCGGCGTACTGCTCGCTCTCCTTGCAGCAGGGGGCGTCTATTCAGGCAGTATACTGCACTTCACCGAAACCCTAGGTTACAAGGGGAACATCATCTATGCAAAAACTACGCCGTACCAGCGCGTGGTGCTGACACAGGAAGGAAACAGCCTGCAAATGTTCCTCAACGGCAACCTGCAGTTCAACTCCCGGGACGAATACCGCTACCACGAGGCCCTGATACATCCCGGCCTCCAGTCCCTCACAAATCCCCGTGACGTTCTGGTTATGGGAGGCGGAGACGGCCTGGCGGTGAGGGAGATACTGAAGTATAACTCCATCAGTTCCGTCACCCTCGTGGACCTGGATGCTGAAATCACCAGGCTCTTCAAAACGCAGGAAGTCCTGGTGCGCCTGAACAAAGGCTCCCTGAATTCCCCGAAGCTTTCTCTTGTCACAGCGGACGCCTTCGTCTGGATAAAGGAAAACGAAACGCTCTTCGACTTCATCGTAGTGGATTTCCCCGACCCCTCCAGCTTTTCCCTCGGGAAGCTCTACACCAACACCTTTTACCGGCTGCTGTACCGTGCCCTGCGGGACGACGGCGTCATCGTGGTCCAGAGCACCTCGCCCTTTGTGGCACGGCGGGCCTTCTGGTGCGTGGTCAACACCCTCGAATCCGTAGGGTTCAGGACAACGCCGTACCATGTTTATCTCCCTTCCTTCGGGGAATGGGGTTATGTCATCGCATCGAAAAAAACCTTCACGATGCCCGCAGGATTCATGCCCGGCCTCAGGTTCATCAACTCTGAATCAGCGAAAGCGATGACGGAGTTCCCGCCAGACATGGGGCCTGTCGCTACCGAGGTGAACAGGCTCAACAACCAGGTGCTGGTGCGTTATTTTGAAGAGGAGTGGTCCCGGTATGTCCCGTAAGCATGAGGACGGGGCGTTCAGCCGCCGGACCTTCCTGAAGAAGGGCTCCCTTTTAGCTGCCGCGGCAGCGGGTATGCTCAGCTGTGAGGACCGCCACTTTGGCGGGGCAAAAAGGCTGAACGGCGGCATTGCCGGCGCGAACCTGAAGGTAGGGCATTTGCTGAATAGCGGTCACCGGCTGCCTCCGGTCGAAAAGGAAAAGACCGGCATCGTCATTGTGGGAGGCGGCATAGCAGGGCTGTCGGCTGCGCGGGAACTGGCGAAACACCGCTTCCGGGACGTTCTGCTCCTGGAACTCGACAAGGTGGCCGGCGGCAACTCCGCGAGCGGCTCCAACGCTGTCTCGGCCTTTCCCTGGGGCGCCCATTATGTGCCGATCCCGGGAGAGGAAGCCGTGTTTGTGAGGGAGCTGTTCGAGGAACTGGGGATCATAGAACGTTATGACCGCAGGGGGCTGCCGGTCTATAACGACTTCTATCTCTGTGCCGATCCCCAGGAGCGGCTCCTCATCCACGGCCGGTGGCAGGAGGGGCTTGTCCCTCAACTGGGGACCTCCTCAAAGGACAGGCGGCAGTATGACGAGTTTTTCGCCGCCATGAGACAATTCAAAGAAGCGCGGGGGAATGACGGCAGGCGCGCTTTTGCGCTGCCGATGGAACTCAGCTCCCGGGACAGGAAGTTCCTGAAGTACGACAGCATCAGCATGGACAGGTTTTTGTCCGACAACGGGTGGGACTCCACATACCTGCGCTGGTATGTCAATTATTGCTGCCGCGACGATTACGGCTGCACAATGCAGGAAGTGTCGGCCTGGGCCGGCATCCACTACTTCGCCGCCAGGACCGGCAGCGCCGCGAACGCCGATGCCCAGGCGGTGGTAACGTGGCCGGAGGGCAACGGCTGGATCGTCCGCAAAATGGCCGGGCAGCTCCAAGACTCCGTCCGCTGTAACGCCTGCGTCCTCAATATAGAGAGGGCCGGGGACAAGCTGGCGGTGGATTATTACGATGTCCAACGCGCCGCCGCCGTGAGAGTCCTTGCACAAGCGGTGATCTATGCCGCGCCGCGCTTCACCGCATTCCGGGCCATAAAAGATTTCAGGGAGAAACCGCCCGCCTATGCCGGCGCTTTTGAATACGCCCCGTGGATGGTGGCAAACATCACCATGACCGGCTCTCCCGGCGGCACCGGAGCGTCTCTTTCATGGGACAATGTGAGGTATGGCAGCGACTCCCTCGGCTATATCGTGGCGAACCACCAAAATATCGCTGCCCGCCGGGACAAGACTGTCCTCACCTACTATTGCCCTCTCACTGCAGGGGACCCGGCCTCGCAGAGACGCCTGGCGGTCAACACGCCTTTTGAAACGTGGGCAGGTAGAATCGTAAAGGACCTGTCTCTCATGCACCCGGGGATCGATAGCGCCATCACTGAGTTGAATGTATGGCTCTGGGGGCACGCGATGGTACGGCCGGCGCCGGGTTTCATCTGGGGAGGGCCGAGGCTCGCAGCCGCGGCGCCGCACGGAAAGATATATTTCGCCCATTCCGACATAAGCGGCCTCTCCCTCTTCGAGGAGGCGCAGTACCGCGGCATCATGGCGTCACGGGCGGCGCTGATAGGGATCAAAACCGCCTGACAATATTATCGAGCGCCGCTGTAGGCCAGCAGTATCCTCTGAATGCCCGCGTAATCCTCCAGCAGGCGAATGCCGCCAAACCCCGCATCAAGCGCCATCTTTTGGACCGCCTCTGCCTGGTCATAGCCCAGTTCAAGGGCCAGTATCCCGCCTTGCTTCAGGTAGCGCGGGGCCTCTTTCACAATCCTACGGTAGAAGTCCAGCCCGTCCTTCCCGCCGTCCAGGGCCTCTCGGGGTTCGTAATCCCGCACCTCCCGCTGTAGTGTCGCTATCTCGCCTGCTCTGATATAGGGCGGATTGCAAATAATGCAATCGAAGGTCATGCCATGAATGGGCCCAAAGAGGTCGCCCAGTTTAAAATGGATATTTGAGATTCCTTCTCCAATGGCGTTTTGTGTTGCATACACCATCGCAGCTTCGGAGGTGTCAACACCGTACACATCACTCTTCGGAAAGTTTTTTGCCAGCGCAAGGGCAATACATCCGCTCCCGGTGCAGAGATCGAGTATGCTCACCCACACATCCCCCCCTTGGTAAGGGGGGGATGTGTGGGGGTGTTTTTCCCTGAGAAACCTGATCACCTCTTGCACCAGCAGTTCGGTTTCGGGCCGCGGGACTAAAACTCCCGGTCCCACATTGATTCTAAGGCCGCAGAAAGCAACGTGTCCTACGATGTATTGAAGCGGTTCGCCCCGGGCGCGCCGCGCCGCAAAAGAGCGCACCTGCCCGACTTCCCCTGCCGACAACAGGCGGTCCCCTGCATATAGCGTTGAGGAAGTGATGCGAAGGGCTTCCGTGAGGAGGATTTCCGCTTCCTTGGCCGGGTAGTCGATACCGTTTTTACCGAAGAGGGTCGTGATTTCTTTCAGCACTGCGAGCAGGGTCATGGAGAGGTTATAAATCCTTGAGCCTTTCAGACTGGTAGTGGGTATTGAGGGCATCGATGACCTCATCCAGGTTTCCTTCCAGCACCTGCTCGAGCTTGTGCAGGGTGAGCCCTATCCTGTGGTCCGTTACCCTGTTCTGCGGATAATTATAAGTCCGTATGCGCTCGCTCCTGTCGCCGCTGCCCACCTGTGTCTTCCTGTCGGCGGCGCGCTCCTTGTCCTTCTTTTCCATTTCGAGCTCCAGAACGCGCGAGCGCAATACCTTCAATGCCTTTTCCCTGTTCTTCAACTGAGACCTCTCATCCTGGCACTGCACCACCACCCCGGTGGGTATGTGTACCATACGAACGGCGGAATATGTGGTATTGACGCTCTGTCCTCCGGCTCCCGAGGAACAGAAGGTATCGATTCTCAGGTCTTTCTCCTCGATCTTGATGTCCACCTCTTGCGCCTCAGGCAGGACCGCCACCGTGGCGGCCGAAGTATGGATCCTGCCCGACGCCTCGGTGGCAGGCACGCGCTGCACCCGGTGCACGCCGCTCTCGTATTTCAACTTGCTGTAGGCGCCCTTGCCGGTGATATTGGCAATGACTTCCTTCAGGCCGCCCAGCCCCGTAGGACTGGAATCGATCAGCTCTATCTTCCAGCGCCGCGTTTCCGCATATTTCGAATACATCCTGAAAAGCGCGGCCCCGAAGAGCGCGGCTTCTTCGCCGCCGGTGCCCGCCCTTATTTCGAGGATCACGTTCCTGTCGTCCCGGGGGTCCTTGGGCAGCAGCATAAGCTTGAGTTCGTCCTCCAGCAGCGGGCGTCTCTTCCTGAGTTCATCCATTTCCTCCAGGGCAAGCGCCTTCATTTCCCCATCCCCGTCACCGCTCCTGATGAGTTCGTCAGCCCCCTCCATATCAGAGAGCAGCTTCTTGTATTCCCTGATCTTTCCCACAATGGGCTCCAGATCGGACTGCTCCTTGGAACATTTCTGGTATTCCTGAGCATTGGACAGGACCTCGGGATTCGAAAGGGCCCCGATCACCTGTTCGTATTTATCTTCAATGGTTAAAAGCTTCTCTAACATTGTTTGCACGCCTCTTTCACGTCGCCGCCCAGCTTAAGCACCTCGTTCATGGCTGACAGCGCCACCTCGATCTGCCCGTTGTCCGGCTCCCGCACCGTCAGTCTCTGCAGGAGGAGTCCCGGCAGCACCAGCAGTTCCATGACGGGATTGTCTTTCAGCTTCGCGGAGAACCGCAGCATCTCATAGGAAATACCCGCGATGGCCGGAATAAGGACAAGCCGGGAGAGCGCCTTTAGAGCGAAAGACCATCCTTGCGGGATGAAGGAAAAGACGACGATACTGATGACCATGACGATAAGCAAAAAACTCGTGCCGCAGCGCGGATGGTAGGGTTTGTATTTCTTCGCGTTCTCCACAGTCAGTTCCTCGCCCGCCTCATAGGTGTATATGACTTTATGTTCCGCGCCGTGATACTCGTAAACCCTCCGCATCTCCCGCCAGAGACCGATGGAGAATACGTAGATCAGAAACACCCCCACACGGAGCACGCCGTCAACGAAATTGAACATGAAGGAACTCGTTGAGACACTATGCACAACGGCGCCCATAAGCTTTGTAACGTATAGGGGTAAGACGATAAAGAGCCCCACCGCAAGAAGAACGGCCGCTCCGAGGGTAAGGGCCATACTCAGGGGGCTGAGAGGCTTATCATCCTCCGTCTCCTGATACGCCACTGAACCGGAAAACTCGATTGCCTTGATGCCGATGGAGAGCGCCTGGCCGAGTGCGACCACCCCCCTGATAACAGGCCATTTCAGAAAACCGGTAAGTTTTTTCGTCTCGACGGTCTTGAGGCTGATGTCTCCTTTGGGACCTCTCACCGCCACGCTCCAGCCCACCGGGGATTTCATCATGACCCCTTCTATGACCGCCTGTCCGCCTATATTCTTCATGTTTGGGCCTTGCCCTCCTTGACGTTTTCAGCAATAAAAAAAGGGGGCCGGAATGCAGACAACCTGCGTTCTGGCCCCCTTGTAGAGCAGCTACTTTTTTGCGTATTTCCTTTTGAACTTCTCGACCCTTCCCTCTGCGTCCATCAGTTTCTGTTTGCCGGTAAAGAACGGATGGCACTTAGAACAGATGTCCACGCGGATGGGCTCCAGGGTGGATTTTGTGATAAAAGCCTCTCCGCATGCGCAAGAGACTTTTGCCTCTTTATAGTTCGGATGGATACCTTCTTTCATTGTAAAACCTCCTGCCTTGTAATTTAGACTTTTATTTTACTAAAAAAACAGCCTTTTTAGCAAGTTCGGCAGGAGATGAAACGCGTGATGAATCTTTAACGCAGTGCTTACCACTTGATCCTTTTAGACCTTAAAAGGTCCCGGGCATCGTTGTCACCCAGTCTGGCGGCGGTCTTGTAATCTTCAAAAGCCTCCCTGGTCCTTCCCAGCTTGTAATAAGCGACCCCGCGATTATAGTAAATCATTGCATTTTCAGGGTCCAGCTCAAGGGCCCGGCAATAATCTTTGATGGCCTCCTGAGAGTTACCTTTGCCGGCGCATGCGATCCCACGCAGATTATAAGCCTTTATATCAGGGTCCAGCCCGATGGCCTTGTCACAGTCTCTGATGGCCTCCTGGTAGTTCCCCAGCCCGGCGTTAACAAAACCGCGATTATAGTAGGTCATTGCGTCCCCGGGATCCAGCGCAATGGCCCTGTCATAGTCTCCGAGGGCCTCCTGATAATTGCCCACTAAATAATATGCGGTCCCCCGACTGGCATAAGGGAAAGCATCTGCGGGGTTAAGCTCGATGGCCCTGTCATAGTCCCTGACAGCCTGCTGATAGTTGCCCGACAAATAATACGCAGTTCCACGATTGGCGTATAAAATCGCAAATTCCGGGTCCAGCTCAATGGCCCTGTCATAGTCTCTGATGGCCTGCTGGTAGTTGCCCAGGCTGGCGCAGGCAGCTCCCCTGAGATTATAAGCCTTTACAAAATCAGGATCTAACCTTATAGCCTGGTCATAACTTCTGATACCCTCTTGGGTCCTTCCCGCCCTTTGGCAGGCAATCCCTCTATTGTAGCAGGGAAAAGCAAATTCCGGGTCCAGTTCAATAGCCATGTCATAATTTCTGATAGCCTGCTGATAGTCCCTTAATCCGGCCCAGGCAATCCCTTTAAGGTTATAAGCTTTTGCATCGTTGGGGTCCAGCTTCAGGGCCTTGTCGGCAGCCTCTAATGCTTCCCTGCATTTACGTGAATAATAATATTCGTGGTCTTTCATAAAATAATGCGCGGCGATAGCCATTATCTTAAGCAGCCGGCCCGTTCCTGTCAAGGTCATATCGTCTTTTCAATGCGTTATATGGTTTTTAGACTTTTTGCGAGTCCGTCAATATTATATTCGGCTCAAAAGAAGATGGGGAACTGAGAAAAATGAAAGAGAGTTTGGGAGGTCGGGCCTTCCTCCCATTCGTTAATAACTGTCTTTTCTTGCATCGGCAGCAATCATATATATGACAGCCTCTTTTTCATCTATCTCATAGAAAAAGCGGTGCTCTCCGATACGATAACGCCATGTTTCAGGATTATAATTTTTCAGCTTTTTTATGTTTTTGCCGAAATACGGATTATCACGCAAATGAGGATAAACATGGGAGTGGGAGTGTCAGGCTTTGCATATTTGTATTTGGACAGTCCCAACAGAGTGTTTTGTTATACTGTCTTTTGCATAAGGTTGTTGTCAAGTTCAAGCTCGTAGGAGAGAATTGTTTTGATATTCATTTTCTTGGAGGCTTGGAGAATTTCAATTCCGACTATTTTATTTTCAGATGTTGTATCTAAATTAACCCCCTCGGAAATTTCAACAACACCATCGGGCCGTTGATTTCCCAATTTAATATATACAGCATCAACCTCATTATCATAATGAACTTTCATTGTTTCCTCCCTTTCTTCATCGGATAATTTGATATTACCATAATGGTATCCTTCTCAACAGAAACGACAATTTTCAAAGGATACTCTATGTCTGAAACGTCCTTTATAATTTCCTGTTCGCCTTGATGTAAATTCATGTGCATCAAAATATCTGTCACTGTTAATTCAGAAATTCCATAAAGTTTCGCTCGTCTCTTAGCATGTCGTGAAAATTTTACCTTCATATACAGCACCCAATAGAATTATAACCTATTTGCACCCCCCAGGGGCATGAAGGTCAGGCCTTGCATTATTGTATTTGTAAAAACTTCTGTGCTGACTGGCGCAGCGCCAAAAAAAACCAGAAACTACTTTATCATAGGCACAATCAGCAGAGCCACTATGTTGATGACCTTGATCATCGGGTTGCTCGCCGGGCCTGCAGTATCCTTGTAAGGATCGCCAGGGTCTATTTGGACATTGATGAGGGGCTGCTGCCTAATACTTGGCTTGAAGATTATACCGACGAAGATGGAACTATCGAATTCGACGTGCCGGAGAGGTCTTGTCAATAGGTGTGTAAATAGCATTTAGGCGGCCATCCTTTCCAGTGCCTTTGATTCATGCTTCACCTTTACGCCATC
>Ga0315281_10000896_pt1 | contig 42898 bp, 38 predicted proteins | sample YL17G07_0_MG_FD_204540 | JGI IMG/M metagenome (GOLD analysis project Ga0315281, IMG submission 204540) | Sediment microbial communities from Yellowstone Lake, YNP, Wyoming, USA - YL17G07_0 | ecosystem: Environmental > Aquatic > Freshwater > Lake > Sediment | place: USA: Wyoming | collected...
TGCTGCCGCACTTCAACATCGATCCGATGGTGTTCGGCATCCTGGTGGCGGTCAATCTGCAGACCGCGTTCCTGTCCCCGCCGATGGCGATGTCCTGCTTCTACCTGAAGGGCGTTGCGCCCAAGCATGTGCTGCTGTCGCAGATCTTCAGCGGCTGCATGCCGTTCGTCTACATTGTGCTGGTGACCATGGCGCTGATGTACGTGTTCCCGCAGATCACGCTCTGGCTGCCCGGCGTGCTCTACAGCAATTGATGTATGGACGCGACACGGCTTGAGTGGCTGAGCGCGAGCGACGCGGCGCGTGCGATCCGCGACGGCGCGATCAGCTCCGAGCAGCTGGTCGGGGCCTGCCTGGCGCGGATCGATGCCGTCGAACCGGCGGTGCAAGCCTGGCAATACCTCGATCCGAAACATGCGCTCGCACAGGCGCGCGCGCGCGACCTCGATCGGAGCGAGGGGCGTTCATGCGGGCCTTTGCACGGCGTACCCGTCGGGATCAAGGACATTATCGACACGGCCGATATGCCGACCGAGGATGGTACGGTGCTGCATGCCGGACGCACGCCGGACCGGGACGCAACCGTGGTTTCGATGCTGCGCGCGGCGGGCGCGGTGATCATGGGCAAGACGGTGACCACCGAATGCGCCACCTATACGCCGGGCAAGACGCGCAATCCGCACAACGCCGAGCACACGCCCGGCGGGTCATCCTCCGGCTCGGCGGCGGCGGTCGCCGCGGGCATGGTACCGCTTGCGGTCGGCAGCCAGACTAACGGTTCCGTAATACGTCCGGCAGCGTTCTGCGGTGTGTACGGCTTCAAGCCGACGCACGGACTGATTTCGCGCCACGGCATCCTCAAACTTTCGCGCGCCCTCGACCAGGTCGGGGTGTTCGCGCGCACGCTCGAGGATGTCGCGCTGCTCGCCGAACAGCTCACCGGCTACGACGAAAACGATCCGGATACGCGCCCGCGAGCGCGTATTCCGTTCGTGCAAACGGCGGCCGAGGAGCCCCCGTTTGCGCCGCATTTCGCGTTCGTGAAGACGCCGCTCTGGGAACGCGCGGAGGAGGTGACGCGCGCAGCGTTTGCCGAGCTCACCGAGGTGCTCGCCGGCCAGTGCCGGGAACATGAGCTGCCCGAGTCCTTGCGCGAGGCCTGGGATTGGCAGCGCACCATCATGGAAGCGGAAATGGCCGCAAACCTCGACATCGAGTGGAAAAAGGGGCGCGACCGCCTGTCGGTGTCGCTGCGCGACCAGCTCGCGCGCGGACGCGAAGTGCGAGCGCTCGATTACCAGAAGGCGCTTGCGCGCATGCCGTTGCTCAACCTGGGGTTCGATGAGTTGTTTGCGAGTTACGACGCGGTGCTGACCCCGGCCGCCCCCGGAACGGCGCCGAAGATTGCGGCGACCGGGGACCCTGCGTTTTGCACGCTCTGGACGCTGTGCGGGATGCCCGCGATCAGCCTGCCGCTGATGAATGGCGAGGACGGGCTGCCGCTCGGCGTGCAGCTGGTCGGCCGGCGCGGTGACGATGCGCGCCTGCTGCGCACGGCGCGCTGGCTCGTTTCGCACGTCCAGGCGGATTGGAATACTCAATAGGAGAACCGGAACATGCCGATCAAGATCTTCGCCGCCATCGTGGCCGTCGCGCTGTTACTCGCCTACCTCAGCCCGGTGATGTTCAAATTGAAGGATGTCGCGCTCGGCGTCATCATCCTGATCGGCGTCGCGATGATGCTGGTCGATCTCGCGCAGTCGCTCAGGTCCAGGGACGAATGATGTCCGCGGTGGCCGAATGCGGCAAGCGCCGCACGTCACGCTGAACCGGAAATCTCCGGGTATGATGCCGTCATGGGCATACAACTGGCCGCGCAGGCATAGTTGTATGTTTTTCCCGGCTTGTGGCTGCCTTCTGCGCGCTATAAATAATCCCACCCACCCACCCTGAAACGGGCAGGTGAATTTGCAGCTTTTATTTTCCCATCTCATGAAACCCAAAGTTCTCGTTACACGCAAAGTCTTTCCCGAAGTCACCGAACGCCTCGCCGCACAGTTCGATCTTACGAGCAACGACGCTGACGACATCCTCAGCCCCAGCGAGCTGGCTGCACGCGCGGTGGGTGCGGAGGGCATTCTCGCCACCCTCACCGAGAAGTTCGATGCCGCCTTTCTCGATAGTTGTCCGCGGCTCAAGGTGATTTCCAACATCGCCACCGGCTACAACAACATCGATGTCGCGGCGTGTACCGCGCGCGGCGTGATGGTCACCAACACGCCGGGGGTGTTGGAGGATACGACCGCCGATCTCGCCTTCGCGCTGCTGCTCGCGGTGGCGCGGCGCATCACCGAGGCCGAGGCGTGGCTGCGCGCCGGGGAATGGAAAAAAGGTTTCGCGCTACAGCAGATGATCGGGCGCGACGTGCATCACGCCACGCTCGGCATCATCGGCATGGGCAAGATCGGTCAGGCCATCGCGCGCCGCGCGCGCGGCTTCGACATGCAGATCCTTTACTCCAACCGCAAGCGCCTCGCTGCCGAAGTCGAGGCGCAACTTGCCGCCACCCATGTGCCGCGCGAGGAACTTCTCGCGCGCGCGGATTTCGTGGTAGTCATGGTTCCCTATTCCGCCGAGACGCACCACCTCATCGGCGCACGCGAGTTGAGCCTCATGAAAGCGGATGCGATACTCGTCAATACCGCGCGCGGCGGCGTGGTCGACGATGCCGCTTTGATCGAAGCCCTCAGGTTCGGGCGCATTGCCGGCGCCGGGCTCGATGTGTTCGAAAACGAACCGGCATTCAACCGTGAATTCCTGTCCCTCAAGAATGTGGTGCTGGTGCCGCACATCGGCAGCGCCACACTCGCGACGCGCATGAAAATGGCCTCTCTGGCCGCCGACAATCTCACCGCCGCGCTCACGGGTAAAATGCCCCCGACGCTGGTCAATAAGGATGTGGTGAAGCGTTAATGGTGATGAGTGATAGGTGAGGAGTGGTGAGGTAATTTCAAAAGTGTCATTCTGAGCGCAGCGAAGAATCTTGTGCCAGTATCGTGGTGAAGGGTGAAGGGTGAACGGTGATGGGTGAAGAGTAAGGGATGAACTTGTGTCATTCCCTTGAAAAAGGGAATCCATTCTACGTAACAACAAAAATGGATTCCCGCTTTCGCGGGAATGACATCTTATTTTTGCCCATCCCCCATCCCCCATCCCCCATCCCCCATCACCGATCTCTCATCACTCATCACCGAAACGAAAGGAACCGTACATGCAACCAAAAATCGCTTTCCTGGGACTCGGCGTGATGGGCTTCCCCATGGCCGGCCATCTCGCCGCCAAGGGATACTCCGTCACCGTGTACAACCGTACGGCAGCGAAGACCGAGGCCTGGGTGCAGAAACACGGCGGAAAAAATGCCGCGACGCCGGCGCAGGCCGCGGCGGATGCCGACATCGTCTGCATGTGCGTCGGCAACGACAACGACCTCATGCAAGTGGCGAGCGGCGCTGGCGGTGCGCTGGACGCAATGAAGCGCGACAGCATTCTCATCGACCACACCACCGCATCGGCGGACGTGGCGCGCAAGCTCTACGCCATCGCCAGGGAACGCGGCGTGCATTTTCTCGATGCGCCGGTATCGGGCGGCCAGGCCGGCGCCGAAAACGGCAAGCTCACCATCATGGTCGGCGGCGATGCCGCGCCCTTCGAGCGCGCCAGACCGGTAATGGATTGCTACGCGCGCGCGGTGACGCTCATGGGCGCATCCGGCGCGGGCCAGCTTACCAAAATGGTCAACCAGATCTGTATCGCCGGGCTGGTGCAGGGGTTGTCGGAAGGCATCGCCTTCGCCGAGAAAGCCGGGCTCGACGCCAACCTCGTGCTCGACGTGATTTCCAAGGGCGCGGCGCAGTCGTGGCAAATGGAAAACCGCGGCAAAACCATGCACGAACGAAAATTCAATTTCGGTTTCGCCGTGGACTGGATGCGCAAGGACCTCGGCATCTGCATGGCCGAGGCACAGCGCAACGGCGCCAAACTGCCCGTGACCACGCTGGTCGATCAGTTCTATGCCGAAGTGCAGCAGGCGGGCGGCAACCGCTGGGATACCTCGTCGCTGATCACGCGGCTGTAGCGTAAGTCCCTCATGGTAGTCGGTTAAGTAATTCTTGCGATGCCGTAAGCAAAACAGTCGGGCTTACGAAGGTATAGTCGACTCACATCGCGGTATCGGGAAGGGCGTCAACACATCACAGCTTGCGCAGTCACAAGTCTGTGCATATCCCCCGCTACAATAGCGTCTTTGCCAGGGGTAAGCGTGGGCGCGGATTTCCAGAACTTTCCAAACGATTGCATGGCAGCCGATGCGCCGCGCCTGATGGCGCTCGCGCGCAAGCGCGCCGGCAAGCCGCAAGACCACGCTGAACAATCTTTCGCCGAGCTGAGCGAACGCTCGCGCAGCCGTCTCCTTCTGAGGCGCGAGCGTCTGCCGAAGCCGCAGTTCAGCGACGACCTACCCATCGCCGCGCGCCGCGACGAAATTGCCGCGCTGATCGCGCAGCACCAGGTGGTGATCGTGTGCGGCGAAACCGGCTCGGGCAAAACAACGCAGTTGCCGAAGATTTGTCTGGCGCTCGGGCGCGGCACGGCGGGTTTGATCGGTTGCACGCAGCCGCGGCGCATCGCCGCGCGCAGTCTCGCGATGCGTCTCACGCACGAACTGGCGGGCGCGCCTTCGCACGCGGTCGGCTACAAGATCCGCTTCCAGGATCACACCCAGCCCGATGCCTTCGTGAAGATCATGACCGACGGTATTCTGCTCGCCGAAACGCACGGCGACCACGACCTGCTTGCCTACGACACGCTAATCATCGACGAGGCGCACGAGCGCAGCCTCAACATCGATTTTCTGCTCGGCTATCTGAAGCAGTTGCAGGCGCGCCGCCCCGATCTCAAAATCATTATCACCTCCGCGACCATCGATCCGCAGCGCTTCTCGCGGCATTTCGGCGGCGCGCCGGTGATCGAGGTATCGGGCCGGACGTATCCCGTCGAGGTGCGTTACCGGCCGGAATTTCTGCAAAGCGCCGAGGGCGAAGCGCTCGATCTGGCCGACGGCGTGCTGCGCGCCGTCGATGAAATCACTGCAAGCGACGGCGGCGACGTGCTGGTGTTTCTGCCGGGCGAGCGCGAAATCCGCGAGTGCGCCGAGGCGCTGCGCAAGCACCACCCGCAGCGCACCGAAATCCTGCCGCTGTTTGCGCGCCTCTCGTCCGCCGAGCAGGATCGCATTTTCCAGAGCGGCGGCAGGCGGCGCATCATTCTTTCGACCAACGTCGCCGAGACCTCGCTCACCGTGCCGGGCATCCAGTATGTGATTGATTCGGGGCTGGCGCGCATCAACCGCTATTCGCCGCGAAGCAAAATCAACCTGTTGCAGATCGAGAAAATTTCGCGCGCCAGCGCGCGTCAGCGCGCGGGGCGTTGCGGGCGCGTGTCGAGCGGTATCGCCATCCGCCTTTATGGCGAAGAGGATCACGACGAGCGCGCCGAATACACCACGCCGGAAATACTGCGCACTTCGCTCGCCGCGGTGATTCTGCGCATGAAGGCGCTGGAGCTGGGCGACATCGCGTCCTTCCCGTTCCTCGAAGCACCCTCGCCACGCATGATCGACGACGGCTATCGTCTGCTTTTCGAGTTGGGTGCGGTGAACGAGGAAAAGGAACTCACGCCGCTCGGCTGGGATCTTTCCAAGCTTCCCATCGATCCGCGCATCGGGCGCATGTTGCTTGAGGCGAAGCGCGAAAACTGCCTCGCTGAAATGCTTATCATCTGCTCCGCGCTTTCCATTCAGGACCCGCGCGACCGCCCGCACGACAAGCAGAACGAGGCGGCGCTGGCGCACGAGAAATTTGCCGATCCGCAGTCGGACTTCATCGCCTACGTGAAAATGTGGGCGTTCTACGACGAGGCGCTCAAGCACAAGAAGTCGGCGCGCAAGCTCGCGCAGGCGATGCGCGAAAGCTTCCTGTCGCCGCTACGCATGCGCGAGTGGCGCGACATCCACGGCCAGCTTGCCGAGCTGATCGCGGAGCAGGGCGCGCACCCGAACGCCGAACCCGCCGCCTACGAACGGGTGCATCGCGCGCTGCTTGCCGGCCTGCTCGGCAATGTCGGCATGAAGGCGCCCGAGGGCGATCATTACCAGGGCACGCGCGCCATCAAGTTCCACCTGCCGTCATTCGGCGGAAGATCGGGCGAGCGGCACGCCGCGCACAAGCCCACGCGCATGAAGTGGATCATGGCGGCAGAGCTCACCGAGACCACGCGCGTGTATGCGCGCACGGTGGCGCGCATCGAACCGGAATGGATCGAAGCGCTCGCGCCGCATCTGGTCACGCGCGCTTACTTCGAGCCGCACTGGGAGCGCAAGAGCGCGCAGGTCGTCGCATTCGAGCAGGTGTCGCTGTACGGGCTGGTGATTCATCCGCGCCGCCGCGTGCATTACGGCGCTATCAACGCGAAAGAAGCGCGCGAAATTTTCATCCGCGGCGCGCTGGTGACCGGCGAATACGACATGCACGGAAAATTCCTCACGCATAACCGCAAGCTTGTCGCCGAGATTGAGGAACTCGAACACAAGGCGCGCCGCCAGGACGTGCTGGTCGATGAAGAGGATATTTTCGCGCTTTACGATGCCGTTGTTCCTGCGGACGTGGTCAATGGCGCGGGATTCGAGAAGTGGCGCCGCGATGCGGAAAAAAAGAATCCGCGCATTCTTGAACTCACGCGCGAAGCGCTGATGCGCCGCGCCGCGAACGAAATCAGCTTCGAGTTGTTTCCCAAGTCGCTCAGACATCGCGGCGGTATCTACCCGCTCAAGTATCGCTTCGAGCCCGGCCACGTCATTGACGGGGTAACGATCACGCTGCCGGTCGCCGTGCTCAACCAGGTCGAGCCGAGCCGTTTCGAGTGGCTGGTCATGGGCATGCTGCGCGACAAGGTGGCGGCGCTGCTCAAGAGTCTGCCGCAGCGTCTGCGCAGCGCGCTGGTTCCGCTGCCCGCGACAGTCAGCGCTTTCATGGAGTGGCTGCTGCGCCAGCCCGGCATGGGTGACCTTGCGGGCGCCGAGCGTCCGTTGATCGACATGCTCGCCGTTTTTCTCAAGCAACATAAAGGCATCGAAGTCGCGCGCGATGCCTTCGACCCCACGCGCCTGCCGCCGCACCTGCTGATGAATTTCCGTATTGTCGATGCCGACGGCGCCGAGCTGGCGATGGGGCGCGATTTCGGCGCGCTGCGCGAGCAATTCGCCGACGCCTCGCGCACCGTGTTCTCGACGCTGCACCGCAATACCCTCGAACGCGAGGGCATCGTGCGCTGGGATTTTGACGATCTGCCGGAAGAAATCAATTTCGAACGCAACGGCATCCGCTACAACGGCTACCCGGCGCTGATCGACTGCGAAGACAGCGTGGCCATTCGCATCCTCGACGACCGCGAGCAAGCGCAGCACGCGCATCGCCGCGGGGTGGCGCGCCTGGTCATGCTTGAGCTTCCCGAACAGGTGCGCCAGTTGCACCGCTCGCTGACAGTTTCGGCGGCAGCCGCGTTCCAGTATGCGGGGCTGCACGAAGGCCCGCTGAAGAATGCGATGGAGCGGCTGAAAAGCGAACTCGTCGTCGCGGCGGTCAACAAGACGTTTCTAGTCGAAGGCGCGATGCGCGAGGCCGGCATTTTCACCGGGCGCCGCGATAAGTGCCGTGCAGGACTCGGCGCCGCTGCGCAGCAGCTCGCGCAGGCGGTCGAGGAAGCGCTGGTGTTGCTGGGCGACGTGAAAAAGCGTCTCGACGATCGCTTCCTAAAAACCTGGGAGCATGCCGAGCCCGATATCAACTCGCAGCTCGACCATCTCTTTTATCCCGGATTCGTCGCCAACACCGCGCCCGAGCAGCTTGCGCACTATCCGCGCTATCTCAAGGCAATACTGCTGCGCATCGACAAAATGAAACAGGGCGCGATGGAGCGCGACCTCGAACGCACGCAGGAAGTGCGCCCGCTGTGGCGCAATTACCTCGACAGCAAGAGGCAAACCAATGACGACGTGCAGCGCTATCGCTGGATGGTCGAGGAGCTGCGCGTGTCGCTGTTCGCGCAGGAACTGCGCACGCCGTATCCGGTGTCGGTGAAGCGCGTGGCGAAGACATGGGAAGAGATTGCGGCTGGTGCAAGGTAATGGAACCACAGATGGACACGGATTGACACGGATAAAGCGATGGCCTGATTTTTCATTCCCGCCCCCGATTTAAGCATTCGAGGGCAGTAATGCCCTGTCATTCCCGTGGAAACGGGAATCTATTTTGCTTTAAGTGCAACTTATGAGCCCGCGTAGGTTGGGCTGAAAAGCCCAACACTTCACCGCTTACCTAGACCCTACGCCACACTATCCATTTTCCCACCTCAATCCGCTGATTGGCGGACAAGTTGGGTTTCATTTCATTCAGCCCAACCTGCCGGGCTGTGGTTCCATGACCTTTGCCCTTTTCTGAGAGAATAACCCGATGAATGCCGCACACTTCCACCGTCTCGCCGCGCGCATGGCGCACATCGCTCCTTTCGAGGTGATGGAGATTCAGACGCTGGCGCGGCAGATCGAGGCGCAGGGCAGGCACGTTATCCACATGGAAATCGGCGAGCCTGATTTCGCCACACCGCGCCCCATTGTCGATGCGGCCATACGCGCGCTCAACGACCAGCCGATGTTCTACACGTCGGCGCTCGGCATCATGCCGCTGCGCGAGGCGATCGCAAATTATTACCAGACCCGATACGGCGTGACAGTCGCCCCGGAGCGCATCATCGTCACCGCGGGTTCGAGCGCGGCATTGTTGCTTGCCCTGGGTGTGCTGCTCAACGCGGGCGACGAAGTTTTGATGGCCGATCCGGGGTATCCGTGCAACCGCCATTTCGTGCGTACCCTCGAAGGCGTCCCGGTCACCATTCCGGTCGGGCCGGAAACGGCCTACCAGCTCACGCACGAGCATGTTGTGCGTCACTGGAGCCCGCGTTCGGCGGTTACGCTGGTCGCCTCGCCATCCAATCCCACCGGCACGCTCGTCACACCCGGCGAATTGAAGGCAATCCATGCCGCCACGGTCGCGCGTGGCGGCGCGCTCATCGTCGATGAAATTTATCAGGGGCTCACGTACGGCGTTGCGCCGTCGACGGCGCTCGCCATCGCCGACGACATGTTCGTGGTCAACAGCTTCTCGAAGTATTTCCAGATGACGGGATGGCGCCTCGGGTGGCTGGTTGCGCCATCCGCCTATGTGCGCGAAGTGGAAACACTGGCGCAGAATCTTTTCATCTCGGCATCGGCGCCCGCGCAATACGCCGCGCTCGCGGCGTTCACGCCCGAAACTCTGGCGATACTTGAAACGCGGCGCAGCGAACTCGAAGCGCGGCGCGATTTTCTGATCCCTGCGCTCAAGGAAACCGGGTTCGGCATACCGGTCGTCCCGCAGGGGGCGTTTTATGTTTACGCAGACAGCTCGGACATTGCCCCAGACAGCTTCGAACTCTCGCGGCGTATTCTCAACGAGGCGTGCGTCGCGCTGACTCCCGGAAAGGACTTCGGCGACTTCGAGCCGCAGCGGCATATCCGCATCGCCTACACCAACCGCATCGCCGTGCTGGAGGAAGCGGTGCGGCGCATCGCGGTCACGTTGCGAACGATAGAGACAGGGCGGACATGATCGCCGACGCGCTGCTCGCCTACCTCCACTACACGGCGGTCTTCATCGCCTTCGCGTTTCTCAGCGTCGAGGTCATGCTGGCGCGCCAGGATATCGATGCGCGCGCGGCACGCTTGCTCGCGCGTTGCGACCGCTGGTATCTGGGCGCAGCGCTGACGGTATTGATCACCGGGTTGGCGAGAGTTTTCTGGGGCGTGAAGGGAGTCGAGTATTACTCGGGGAATTGGCTGTTCTGGGCCAAGCTCGCGCTGTTTGTCGCGGTGGTGCTGATGTCGATCGCGCCTGCGCGTGCATTCGTGCGCTGGTCGCGCGCGGCACTCGCCAACGCAGATTACATGGCCGGCGCACCTGAACAGCGCCGCATTCGCCGCATCCTCATGATCGAACTGCATCTGCTTGCGTTACTGCCGCTAGCCGCTGTATTCATGGCGCGCGGCGCGGGGATGTGATTTCAATTCGCGTTGAAAATCTGTTGAAACCACGGAGGGACACAGATAAACACGGATAGATTCCCTGGTGATTCAATCTGTGTTTTCTGTGTCCATCCGTGGTTCAGATTGGTCAGAGCCTGCCACGGACGCGATCCGTGGCGGGGTAGTATCCAAGCTATACAAAGCTTAATCTCGAATATACGTCGTCCCAGCGAAGGCTGGGACCCAGTCCGACCAACATCACTTTGGAATCCTGTGTCTGGAGTATGTTCAACCCTTGATCGGATTGTGGCGCGGGCTGGGTCCCAGCCTTCGCTGGGACGACGGGTTTCCTCACCTTTCATCGCAGCCTGCGTGTTTGAGGCCATGACGAAGCACTTATGAACTGGAAACGCTATTTGGCAAAGATCGTTTCGCTGAGCGGCCAGGTCATCAGAGCCGCGTAAGTTGTCGTGTTTTCGTTGGAGCGCGATTCGATCAGGCTGTATGAACGCACCGGCCAGACGATAGGCGGAATGCCGCGCGGCGGGCAGGGGTGGGCGAGATGTCTCGCCACGGTGACGTGCGGGACGAACGGGCGCAGATCGACGGCGAATTCCGACTGCTGCACCTGCGACTGCAACGAGAACTGCAGATCGAAGAGTTTTTGCGGCGGTGCGGTGCAACCCAGCCAGGCAACTTCCGTATGCGGGAAAGAGGTGGCCTTGTCGATGACGATATCGAAGGGCCGCGCGATGATGCGGTCCGCGCATGCCATTACCTCGGGGATATGCACCTCTTCGACCGATCCCAGAAAGACCAGCGTCATGTGCAAAGCGTCGGGACGCAATGCGCGGCCACCGCATTCGCGCGCGAGCTCGACGCGATGGCGCGCGAGTTTGAGTGTGGAGTTGGTGTCGGGCCAGAGGGCGAAGAAGAGTTGTGGCATAGCGCGCTATCTTGTTTGAAAAATGGAAAGGAATCAAGCCGCAGGTGACGGAACTTGACCTTCCTCAACGGCATGGCATGCGACGCTGCCCCCCCCGGCTTGAGGCAGCAGTTCGGGGCGTTGCTCCTTGCAGCGCTGCATGGCGTGCGGGCAGCGCGGGTGGAAGGCGCACCCGGTGGGCGGATTGAGAGGGTTGGGCACCTCGCCCGCGACGGGTGTGCGCGCCTTGCCGGACATTTGCAGATCGGGTATCGCCGACTGCAGCATCTGTGTGTAGGGATGCAGCGGCCGCTTGAAGAGGGTCCGGGTGCCGGCAATTTCCACCAGCCTGCCGAGGTACATCACCCCGACGCGCGTCGAGATATGCGACACCACGGCGAGATTGTGCGAAATGAACAGATAGGTGAGACCGAACTCGCGTTGCAGGTCTTTCATGAGGTTCAGAATCTGCGCCTGCACCGAAACGTCGAGCGCCGAGGTCGGCTCGTCGCAGATCAGGAAGCGCGGGTTGGAAGACAGCGCGCGCGCGATGGATATGCGCTGGCGTTGCCCGCCGGAAAATTCGTGCGGAAATTTGTCCGCGTCGCGCGAAGAAAGTTTGACCTGGGCGAGCAGCTCGTTGACGCGGCTCGCCGCCTTGCCGCGCGGAACACCTTGCGCGCGCATCGGTTCGGCGACAATGTCGCCGACGCGCCAGCGCGGGTTGAGGCTGGCATAAGGGTCCTGGAAAATCATTTGCAGGCGCGAGCGCATGGCGGCCTGCTGAGCAGGATCTGCGCCATTCATTTCCACGCCGTCGAATATGACGCCGCCGCGCGTCGGCGCGTAGAGTCCGCAGATCAGTCGCGCCACCGTGGATTTGCCGCAACCCGATTCGCCGACCAGCGACAGCGTTTCGCCGCTTTTGATGGCGAAACTTACGCCATCGACCGCATTGAGAATCTGGCGCGGCTGTCCTTCGAGAACGCGGTTGAGCCACGGCCGCGACACATCGAAATCGCGCGCCAGGTTGCGCACTTCGACGAGATATTCTGCGCTGCAATGCGGTTCGATCACGCCGGATTTCCTCGAACTCCCTCTCCCCTGGCGGGAAAGGGCGGGGGAGAGGGGGGCAGTTTCATGCGTATGGTTTCCAGAACGCCATCGAGATTGCCGTTTTCTGCGACTCCTTCCCCCATGAAAATGGGGGAAGGTTGGGATGGGGGTGTCTTCGCCATTGGCATCGCCCCCATCCTCGCCTTCCCCCGTTGCCGGGGGAAGGAGTCAATCGGGGATAAGTAATTTAGCCGCATTAAATACGAATCACTACATCGGCTGCGTGCAGCCAGCACGAGGCGCGCGATTTTCCGGCAGGGAGCAGATCGGGGCGTTCGCTCTTGCAGCGCTCGAATGCCTTGCCACAGCGCGGATGGAAGGTGCAACCGGAGGGTATTGCATCGAGGCGCGGCATCGCGCCGTCGATCTGCGGGAGGCGCTCGCATTCCTGGCCGATGGCGGGGATGGACCCCATCAATCCGGCCGTGTAGGGATGCTGCGGATCGTGAATCACATCCTGCACCGGGCCGATCTCGGCGATACGTCCTGCATACATGACCGCGACGCGGTCGGCGGTTTCGGCGATCACGCCCATGTCGTGCGTGACGAGCATCACCGCGGTGCCGTGGTCGTGGCACAGGCGCTTCAAGAGCGTGATGATCTGCGCCTGGATCGACACATCGAGCGCGGTGGTCGGCTCGTCGGCGATGATGAGTTTGGGGTTGGCCGAAAGCGCGAGCGCGATCACCACGCGCTGGCGCATGCCGCCGGAAAACTGATGCGGATAATGATCGAAGCGTTTGTCGGGAGCGGGTATGCCCACTTCGGCGAGCAGATCGATGGCGCGTCGCTTCGCCTCGCCGCCGCTCATGTCGAGATGCGTGCGTATGGTTTCGACAAGCTGGCGCCCGATGGTGTAGAGCGGGTTCAGCGAAGTGAGCGGGTCCTGGAAAATGGCGCCGATTTCCCTGCCGCGTATCCTGCGCATCTGTTCGAAAGGCAGGTTGTCGATGCGGCGTCCGTTGAGAAGGATTTCGCCCGAGGCGATGCGCCCGGGAGGTTCGAGCAGCCCGATGATCGCCGCGCCGGTGAGCGATTTGCCCGCGCCCGATTCGCCGACCACGCCGAGGACTTCCCCCGGCGCGATAGCGAAGCTCACGTTATCGACGGCGACCAGCGTGCCGCGGCGCGTCGGAAATTCGACGCGCAGGCGCCTGACTTCGAGGAGGGAGGCTGCTGCGCTCACTTGACGTCGGCTTCGATCTTGAATTTGGCACGGCACTCGCCGATGGCTTCCTCGCTGCGTATAACCGGAGTCCAGCCCTGTGTGATGGGCGAGTCGAGCTTCGCCGCGAGGTAATAGCGCGTGCAGGGACTGGTTACGAAGTCGAAAGTATGCTGGGTTGCGAGGTGAAAACCCTTGCGCGGCGGCAGATCGACCGTGACCTGGTGCTTGCCCGGCGCGACCACGGCCTGGTTGTTCATGGCGTTCTCGCCATCGACGCGGTTGACGATGACGGGTAACAGAAGAGGATCGGCGGAAAGGGAACGGTCGGTGGCGACGATGGCGTAGGGCTGGTCGTACGGGCCCGCTAACACCGAGGCGGAAGCGAGCAAGGGTAGAAGCACTAATCTTTTCATGGTGACCTCCTGACAAACTGTTAACGCAGCTTCGGGTTAATGGCGTCGCGCAGCCAGTCGCCGAGCAGGTTGATGGCCAGTACCAGCACCACCAGCGCGGTACCCGGAAAAACGGTGATCCACCACTCGCCCGAAAACAGAAAATCGTTGCCGACGCGGATCAGCGTGCCCAGCGAGGGGCGCGTCGGCGGCACTCCCACCCCAAGAAACGACAGTGTCGCCTCGGTGATAATGGCTTCGCCGATGTGCAGGGTAGCCAGCACCAGCACCGGCCCGAGCACGTTGGGCAGGACATGCGTGACCATGATCGCGATGCGCGAACGCCCGATCACGCGCGCCGCCTGGACGTATTCCTTGTTGCGTTCGACCAGCGTCGAGCCGCGCACGGTGCGCGCATAACGCACCCATCCCGAGGCGGCGATCGCCAGCACCAGCACGTAAATGGCGAGCTGATCGTGCGATTCCCTGGGCAGCGCGGCGCGCGCCACACCGTCGATCAGCAGGGCGATGAGGATTGCCGGAAAGGAAAGCTGGATATCGGCCACGCGCATGATGAACGCATCGAGCTTGCCGCCGACATAGCCGCTCACCAGGCCGAGGATGACGCCGGTCACCATGGCAAGCAGGGTGGCGATGAGCCCGACGAGCAGCGAAATGCGCGAGCCGTACATGATCGCCGAAAGCAGGTCGCGCCCCTGATCGTCGGTGCCGAGCAGGTATTGCCCCTTGCCGCTCGCGGTCCATGCGGGCGGCGCAAAGGCGTCGAGCAGATTGAGCGTGGCGAGGTCGAAAGGGTTATGCGGCGCAAGCCACGGCGCCAGGATCGCGCCGAGTATGAAAATCGCAAACACCGTTGCCGATACCACGACCACCGGCGAGCGGCGAAAGCTGTAGAAAAGGTCACTGTCGAAAAAGCGGTACAGCATGACTCTCATCGGGGCGCTCCATTATTTTCATGCATTTGTGTCGCCTTCAATGGCTTCCCAGGGCGCCGTGATCGATGCGCAGGCGCGGATCGACGACGTAATACAGCATATCGACGATCAGGTTGAGGGTGACGAAAATGAATCCGATCAGGCACAGATAGGCGGCCATCACCGGAATGTCGGCGAATTGCACCGCCTGGATAAACAGCAGGCCCATTCCCGGCCACTGGAATACCGTTTCGGTGATGATGGCGAAAGCGATGATCGCGCCGAGCTGCAATCCGGCGATGGTGATGACCGGAACCAGGGTGTTCCTGAGCGCGTGGCCGAAATGCACCACGCGGTTGGGCAGCCCGCGTGCGCGCGCGAACTTGATGTAATCGGTGCGCAGCACTTCGAGCATTTCGCTGCGTACCAGACGCATCACCAGCGTCATCGGATACAGGCTCAGCGTGAAGGCGGGCATGACGATGAACTTGAGGGTGTCGAGCTTGAGCAGTCCGGTGCTCCACCAGCCGAGCTGGATGACATCGCCGCGGCCGAACGACGGCAGCCAGTGCAGTTGCACGGCGAAAATCAGAATCAGAAAAATGCCGATGAGAAAATTGGGCAGCGAAACGCCGGCCAGCGACAGCGTGAGCAGTGTTTGCGACACCCAGCTATCGCGCCTGAGCGCGGTGTAAACGCCAAGCGGTATTCCCAGCAGCAGCGCAAGCAGGGCCGCCACGAACGCCAGTTCGAGCGTTGCGGGAAGGCGCTCGGCGATGAGCTGCGAAACCGGTCTGCCGAGCCGCAGCGAAATGCCGAAGTTTCCGTGTGTGGCGTTGTCGATGAATTTGGCGAACTGCACATAGAAAGGCTTGTCGAGTCCCAGCGTCTGGCGCACCTGCGTGCGGTCGGCGGCGGTGGCCTCGGGCGGCAGCATGAGCGACACCGGATCGCCGACGAAGTTGAACAGCGAGAAGGCGATGAATCCCACCGCGAGCATGACAAGGATGCTTTGCAGCAGGCGGCGGATGACGAAGGCAAGCATGTTATTGAGAATTGCCAATCCGCGTGACAACTAGCGCAAACACCCCCTCACCCCAACCCTCTCCCCCGTGTCCGGGGGAGAGGGAGTAAACCCCCTCTCCCGCCTGGGCGGGAGAGGGTTGGGGTAAGGGTGGGGAAAATGTCACGATGTAATGTAATTCTCAATAGTTCCCGCTCAGTCGCTTCTGGCGCGGAAAAAGTACACCGTATTCACCGGCGAAAACCACGCCGATACGTTCTTGCGCATGGCCCAGGGAATAAAAGGCTGGTGGATGGGCAGCAGCGCGAGATCGGCATTGGAAAGGAGCAGAGCTTCGCGGATCAGGTTGTTGCGCCTGTTCATGTCGGATTCGATTTTTATTTTACGGATCAACTCGTCCATTTTCGGATTGCTGTAGCGACCCATGTTGAAATCGCCTTCGCCCTTGCCGGTCGCGCTGTGCAGCAACGCCTGCAGTGTGTACAGCGCGTCGGAGGTGACTCCTCCGCCCCAAGATAGCAGATAAAAGCTGGTGTCGTACTTTTCGAGTTTCGGGAATATAGCCGATTGCGGCACGATGTTGGGCGTGGTGCGGATGCCAACCTGGGTGAGCATGGCGGCGACCGCCTGGCAGATATCCGCGGCGGGCTGGATATTGCCGCAGTCGAGCGTGACGTTGAATCCATCGGCATAACCCGCCTCGGACAGAAGCCGTTTTGCTTTTTCCCTGTCGAAAGGCAGGCGCGTATTGCCGTCGGCGCTGTAACCCTGGATTTGCGGGGTGATGATCGCGCCGGCCGGCTGCGCCATGCCGCGCATGACTTTGGTGCGGATGGCGTCCGCGTCGATGGCGTGCGCGACCGCCTGGCGCACGCGCAGGTCCTTGAACGGGTTCTTGCCCTTCACACTCGCGTACAGCAGCTCATCGCGGAACATATCGAAGGCGAGGTACTGCACGCGCATTTCGGCGCCCTCGAGAATGCGGATATCGGGAGTGGCTTTGAGGCGCTGCACGTCGGGTATGGCCGGATCGACGACCAGATCGACTTCGCCGGAAAGCAGCGCCGCCATGCGCGTGGCGTTCGATTTTATCGGCAGCAGGATCACTTCGTCGAAATTGCCCTCGTTGTAGCCCGCCTGGTTTCCCCACCATGCCGGGTTGGCCGTGAGGACGGTCTTGATGTCCGGCTGGTATTCCTTGACCATGAAAGCGCCGGTGCCGTTGGTGTGGCGCGCCGCGAAGGTGTCTTCTTTCGCGGTGTAATTCTGCGGCAGCGTGGCCTGGTTCCTGACGCACCACGCCTTGCTCATGATGCGAAAATAGGTGAGGTGAGAAAGCAGCGCGGGATTGGGTTCCCTGAGAACGAGATCGACGGTGAAGTTGTCGATCTTGCGCGCCGCGATGACATTCTGGATGGTGGCACGCGTCTGCGACGTGGGTGCGAGCGCGCGCTCCACCGAGAACACCACGTCATCCGCGCTGAACGGCGAGCCGTCGTGAAACTTCACGCCTTCGCGCAGCCTGAAACGCCATTCCTTCTCGTTCAACTGCGACCACGAGACCGCAAGCCAGGGAATGATTTTCCAGTCCTTGTCGCGCCACACCAGCGGGTCGTAAATCTGCGCGGTGACGCGCGAAGTCGAGAGCAGGTTGGCCGAATGCGGATCGAGCGTCTGCGGGTCGTCCTGGCTGGCGTAGCGCAGTGTGCGCGCGCCGGCCGGCACAGCCAGCAAAAACAGCAGCGCGGCGATGAATCCATGCAGCCCCATTCGTATCATGCTTTATGCGCCCCCGGAATACTGGAAAATTATAGTGACTTTACCGCGCATGCGGAATCGCACTTGCTGAATAATGACCCGCGGCGCCGCTTTGCGCTAACATGTCGGACTTCGCCTCACAAGATCATTCCTTCAGGAAAGGGCGCTCATGACATATTCATCCACTGTAACGCATCGGTTGCGCGCTGCTGTCTGCGCGGGCGCATTCGCTTTCACCGCTTCTCACGCGCTTGCGGCCAGCACGCTGGTTTTCTGCTCCGAGGGCAGCCCGGAGGGCTTCAACCCGCAATACTTCACCACCGGCACGACCTTCGACGCGGTATCGGTGCCGATGTTCAACCGTCTGGTGGAGTTCGAGATCGGCACAACCAACGTCATTCCGGCGCTCGCGCAGTCGTGGGAGGTTTCTCCCGACGGCATGACTTACACCTTCAAGTTGCGTCACGGCGTAAAGTACCACGCCAACGCCAATTTCACGCCCACGCGCGACTTCAGCGCCGAAGACGTGCTGTTCAGTTTCCAGCGCCAGATGGACCCTGGCCATCCTTTTCACAAGGTGACGCCCGGCCAGACCTATGCTTACTGGGACGACATGGCGATGGGCAAGATCGTCGACAAGGTCGAAAAGATCGACGCCGGCACGGTTCGTTTCAAGCTGAAGCGCCCCGAAGCGCCGTTCCTCGCCAACCTCGCCATGGACTTCGCGTCGATACTTTCGGCCGAGTATTTCGAGACCATGCAGAAGAAGGGCAAACTCGCCGACGTCGATCAGGCGCCCATCGGCACCGGGCCTTTCCAGTTCGCTTCCTACCAGAAGGACGCGACCCTGCGCTACAAAGCTTTCGACGCCTACTGGAACGGCAGGCCGAAAATCGACAACCTCGTGTATTCGATCACCAAGGACGCCACGGCGCGCTACGCCAAGCTCAAAACGGGCGAGTGCCATGTCATGGCGTTCCCCAAACCTGCCGACATCGAGATGATGAAGAATGATCCGCAGCTTGTCGTGCAGTCCAAGGAAGGGCTCAACATCGGCTACATCGCCTTCAACGTCGAGAAGAAGCCCTTCGACAACAAGCTGGTGCGCCAGGCGCTTAACCTCGGCGTCAACAAGGAATCGATCCTCAAGGCGGTGTATCAGGGCAACGGTCAGGCGGCGATCAATCCCATTCCGCCCATTCTGTGGTCCTACAACACACACATCAAGGATTATCCTTACGATCCCGCCAGGGCGAAGGAGCTGCTCGCCAAGGCCGGCTACCCCAATGGTTTCGAACTCGAACTGTGGTACCTGCCGGTGACGCGCCCCTACAATCCCGACGGCAAGCGCATGGCCGAGCTGATCCAGGCCGACTGGGAAAAGATCGGCGTCAAAACTAAACTTGTCACCTACGAATGGGCCGAATACCGCAAACGCAGCAAGGCAGGCGAGCATCAGGCGATCATGTTCGGCTGGTCTGGAGACAACGGCGACCCCGACAATTTCTTCATGCCGCTGCTGGGATGCGACGCGGTTAAGGGCGGGGGCAACACCGCGCGCTGGTGCCACAAGGAATTCAACGACCTCATCACGCGCGCCGCGCAGACCGTCAAGCAGGCCGACCGCGCCAAACTCTACGAGCAGGCGCAGGTCATCGTCAAGGAAGAGGCCCCCTGGATCACCATCGCGCATTCGCTGCGCTTTACGCCGGTACGCAAGGAAGTGCAGAACTTCAGGATGGACGCCACAGCGCACCACTATTTCACGCGCGTGGGACTGGAAGCTAGAAACTAGAAACAAGAGACAAGAATGGTTTAGGCAGGGTAGGCACTTTTCCCTAGATTATGTGATCACTGTATTCAAACCACAGATAAACACGGATGAACACGGATAAATTTCTTGCAAGCCAATCTGTGGTTATCTGTGTTCATCTGCGGTTCCTGAAAGTGCCGGTTCCGGGGTGTGCCGCGCAGCCCTGGAATAATGGCGTTTGACGCCGCCGCCCGACCCTCATGTTCGCTTTCCTGCTCAAGCGCCTTGCGCTCGTAATCCCAACTTTTCTCGGCGTGACCTTGCTCGCCTTCGCGCTCATCCATCTGATACCCGGCGATCCCGTCGAAACCATGTCGGGCGAGCGCGGCATGGACCCGCAGCGCCACGCCGCGCTGCTGCGCGAATTCGGCCTCGACCGCACGTTGCCGGTGCAATATCTCGATTTTCTCTGGAAAGTGCTGCATGGCGATCTGGGCACTTCTCTGGTCACGCACCAGCCGGTGCTCAAGGAGTTTCTCACTCTGTTCCCCGCCACGATCGAGCTCGCGCTCTTCGCCATGCTGTTCGCGGTGCTGATCGGCCTGCCAGCGGGCATTCTCGCCGCGGTAAAGCGCAATTCGGCAGCCGACTATGCCGTCATGGGCGTATCGCTTACCGGATATTCGATGCCGATTTTCTGGTGGGCGCTGCTGCTCATCCTGTTCTTCTCGGTGCAGCTCGGCTGGACGCCGGTGTCGGGACGCATCGCCGTGCAGTACGACGTTCCCGCCGCCACCGGCTTCATGCTGTGGGACGCGCTCGCGAGCGGCGAGAAGGGCGCCTTTGCCTCGGCGCTGTCGCATCTGGTGCTGCCGACGATCGCGCTCGGCACCATACCGCTCGCGGTGGTGGCGCGCATGACGCGCTCGTCGATGCTCGAAGTGCTGCGCGAGGACTATATCCGCACGGCGCGCGCCAAGGGTCTTCCCCATCTACAGGTGGTGCTGGTGCACGCGCTACGCAACGCCCTCATTCCGGTCATCACGGTGATCGGCCTGCAGGTCGGGCTGCTGCTCTCGGGCGCCATCCTCACCGAGACGATTTTTTCGTGGCCGGGAATCGGCAACTGGCTTATCCACGGCGTGCTGTCGCGCGACTACGCCGTGGTGCAGGGCGGTATTCTGCTTATTGCCGCGATCGTTATCTCGGTCAATCTTGGCGTGGACATGCTGTATGGCGTTGTCAATCCGCGCATCCGTCACGCTGCGTAAAGCGCATGGCCTCGCTCCCGATTAACGCCGCCGCCCCCGCACCACCGGGACCGCTGCGCGAATTCTGGAACGATTACCGCCAGAATCGCGGCGCGCTCATCGGTCTTGGCATTATCGTGACGCTGCTCGCACTTGCGCTCGGCGCGGATGTCATCGCGCCGCACGCCCCCAATGAACAATTCCGCGAAGCGACGCTCGCGCCGCCGTTCTGGCACACGGGCGGCAGCGCGCGCTTCCTCCTCGGCACCGACCCGGTGGGGCGCGATGTCGTGTCGCGCCTCATCCACGGCACACGCCTGTCGCTGCTCATCGGCCTCATCTCGGTGGCGCTGTCGCTCTCGCTGGGCGTCGCGCTCGGGCTGGTTGCCGGCTTCTTCCGCGGCCTTACCGAAGTGTTCATCATGCGTCTCATGGACGTGATGCTGGCGCTGCCGAGCCTGCTGCTGGCGATCGCGGTGGTGGCCATTCTCGGTCCCGGGCTCGCCAACGCCATGTACGCCATCGCCATCGTGCTGCTGCCGCATTATGTGCGCCTCGCGCGCGCCTCCGTCATCGGCGAGATGGGCAAGGACTACGTCGCGGCCTCGCGCATCGCGGGCGCGGGCAATGTTCGCCTCATGTTCATTACCGTGCTGCCCAACTGCCTTGCCCCGCTTATCGTGCAGGCGACTCTGGGATTTTCCAGCGCTATCCTAGACGCCGCCGCGCTCGGCTTTCTCGGGCTGGGAGCGCAGCCGCCGACGCCCGAGTGGGGGTCGATGCTGGCGAGCGCGCTCGAATTCATCCAGAGCGCGCCGTGGGTCGTGACCTTCCCGGGGCTCGCCATTCTGGTGACGGTGCTCGCCTTCAACCTCATGGGCGACGGGCTGCGCGACGCCCTCGATCCCAGACTCAAGCGCTGACGCGCATGCCGCTCCTCGAAGTCAACGATCTGCACGTCGAATTCGGTTCAGCACTCACGCCGGTCAAGGCTGTCGATGGCGTCGATATTTGCGTCGAGCGCGGCGACGTGCTGGGCATTGTCGGCGAATCGGGATGCGGCAAGAGCGTGACTTCGCTGGCGCTCATGGGATTGATAGATTTCCCCGGACGCGTACGCGCGGGCAAAATCGAATTCGCCGGCCACGATCTGCTCCTGCTTCCGGAAAAACGCCGCCGCGACATCGTCGGCAAGGACATCGCCATGGTGTTCCAGGACCCCATGACCAGTCTCAATCCGTGCTACACGGTGGCCTTCCAGCTCATGGAAACGCTGCGCATTCACGAGGGTGGAACGGCTGCCGCGCGCCGCGCGCGCGCCCTCGATCTGCTCAGGCGCGTCGAAATACCCGATGCGGCCTCGCGCCTCGACGCTTTTCCTCACCAGTTTTCCGGCGGCATGTGCCAGCGCGTCATGATCGCCATGGCCATCGCGTGCAACCCGAGTCTGCTCATCGCCGACGAACCGACCACTGCGCTCGATGTGACCGTGCAGGCGCAGATCCTCGACCTGCTGCTTGCGCTGCAACGCGAACGCGGCATGGCGCTCATCCTCATCACCCACGACCTCGCCGTGGTGGCCGGGACCGCGCAGCGCGTGCTGGTGATGTACGCCGGGCAGGAAGTCGAAAGCGGCGCGGTGGCCGAGGTGTTCGGCGCGCCGCGACATCCCTACACGCGCGCCCTGATCGATGCGCTGCCGGAACGCAATGCCGGCAGGCCGCGCCTGAAAGCATTGTCCGGCGTGGTGCCGGGGCAATACGACCGGCCGCAAGGCTGCCTGTTCGCGCCGCGCTGCGAGCGCGCGCAGGCGCGTTGCGTGCGTGAGGCGCCGCTGTTGCAAGGCGATGCGCTGCGCCAGGTACGCTGTTTTTTTCCTATTGGTGCGCAAGACGGCAACGGGGGCGCCGCATGAGCGCGCGTCTTCCGGTTCCGGAAAACGCGCCGGTGCTCGAAGCGAAAAGCCTCACGCGCCACTACGCGGTGGCGCGCGGCTGGATGAAGCCGAAAGCGACGTTGCGCGCGCTCGATGGCGTGTCGTTCGAACTTCAAGCGGCACGCACCCTCGCCGTGGTCGGCGAATCGGGGTGCGGCAAATCGACGCTGGCGCGCCAGCTCACCTTCATCGAAACGCCGACTTCCGGCGAGCTGATTGTGTGCGGCACGAACCTCACGCGCGCCGGCGCACGCGAACGCAGGACGGCGCGGCCGCTGGTACAGATGGTGTTCCAGAACCCCTATGCCTCGCTTAATCCGCGCAAGAAGATCGGCGCGATTCTCGACGAACCGCTGCGCATCAACACGGCGCTTTCCTCCGCCGAACGCGCAGTCATGGTGCGCGCGATGCTCGCGCGCGTCGGTTTGCGCGACGATAGTATCGACCGCTATCCGCACATGTTTTCAGGCGGCCAGCGGCAGCGCGTCGCCATCGCGCGCGCACTGATATTGCAGCCCAGGGTGATCGTCGCCGACGAACCGGTGTCGGCGCTCGACGTGTCGATCCAGGCGCAGGTGCTCAATCTGCTCATGGATTTGCGCGACGCGACGGGCGTCGCCTTCGTGTTCATCTCGCACAACCTTTCCGTGGTGCGCCATATCGCAGACGACGTGCTGGTGATGTACCTGGGCAGGACGGTCGAGCAAGGTGGCAAGGCGCGTATTTTCGACACTCCGGCGCATCCTTACACGCGCGCGCTGCTCGCCGCCACGCCAATTCTCGATGCGCCCGCCAGGCGCGAAAAAATCGTGCTGCGCGGCGAGCTGCCCTCGCCCCTGCATCCACCCGCGGGGTGCGCTTTTCACTTGCGCTGCCCGCATGCGCAGGAGCGCTGCGTAAAGGAACAGCCAGTGCTGCGCGTCGTCATGGATCGCCAGGTGGCGTGCCATCGCGCGGAGGAGTTGATGCAAGGATGCGGCAACCCGATCTGGTAAAATAACGCAACGAGTTTCATTCTGCATATTCCCGCTCCGAGGCGTCTCATGACCTACGTGGTTACCGAAACCTGCATCAAGTGCAAATATACCGATTGTGTCGATGTGTGTCCCGTCGACTGCTTTCGCGAGGGTCCCAACATGCTGGTGATCGACCCGGACGAGTGCATCGACTGCACGCTGTGCGTCGCCGAATGTCCGGTCGAGGCGATTTTTGCCGAGGATGACGTTCCCGACGATCAGCGCGATTTCATCGCTCTTAACGCCGAGCTCGCCAAGGGATGGAAGACGATCGTCGAACGCAAGGATGCGCCCGCCGATGCCGACGAGTGGGCCAAGATCAAAAGCAAACGCAACCTGCTGGAAAAGTAAGTGCCATCGTCGGCAGGCGCATGAATGCCGATCTGGTCGCGAAACTCGAAGCCGGCGCAACGCTGGTCACGCCCAATCGCCGCCTTGCGCAACATCTCAGGGAAACATACGACCGCACGCAGCAGGCTCTTGGCCGCGCATGCTGGCGCACGCCCGACATTCTTCCTCTGGCAGTTTTTGTAGAACGATGCTACGACGCGCTTTCAAGCCGTGCATCGGTCGCGGAATTCCCGATGCGGCTGAACGGCGCGCAGGAGGCGGCGCTGTGGGAGGAAGCCGTGAGCCGCTCCGGCGCGGGCCTGCTGTCCCCCTCGAAAACCGCCGCGCAATGCATTGACGCGTGGCGCATCGCGCATGCGTGGCACATTCTTCCGCGTTTTCGCACTGCTCCTTTGCACGACGACGCGCGCGCCTTCGCCGCGTGGGCGGAGAGTTTCGAATCCGCATGCCGCAAGCGCGATTGCATCGATAGCGCGCGCTGTGTCGAGCACGTGATCGCGCATGCCGGCAGGCTGGGCGACCGCTTGCCGCGCGAGCTGGTGGCGTACGGCTTTGACATCACACCGCCCCAGCACCTTGATTTGCTGCGCGCGCTGACGGCGGCGGGGTGCGCGGTTCACACCATGAAGCGCGAGCCAGGCGCGGCGCAGGCGCGGCGCGTGGCGTGCGTTTCGGCGGATGCGGAAATCGCCGCGTGCGCGCAGTGGGCGCGCGCGCGGCTGCTCGACAATCCGGCCATGCGCATCGGTATCGTCGTTCCCGGCCTGGCGCAGCGGCGCAGCAAGCTGGCGCGCATGTTCACCGCGGCGCTGGTTCCGGCGGCGCAACTGCCCGGCGCATCACGCGCCGCGCCGCCGTTCGACTTTTCGCTCGGCGAGCCGCTCGCGGATGTCGCGCTGGTAAAGGACGCGCTGGCGATACTCGATCTCGCCGGCGGCCGCGCACTCGATTTCGAGGCGTTGAGCGGTCTGATCCGCTCGCCTTTCCTCGCCGGCGCGGAGCATGAGAGGTCGCAGCGCGCGCTGCTCGATCTGGAGTTGCGCAAACGCTGCGCGGACAGGATTGCCCTGGAAGCCGTGTTGCGCATGATGCAGGGCGTGCGGCGCGGCGTGTCGCCACTCCTCGCCGAACGCCTCGCAAGCCTCGCGCAGCATGCGCGCGTGCTGCGGAGGCAGCGCCTCGCCCCCTGCGAGTGGGGCCGCGAGTTTTCCGCGCTGCTGGGCAAAGCGGGTTTTCCGGGTGAACGCGGTGCGGATTCGAACGAGTTTCAGGCGCTGCAAAAGCTGCGCGAGACGTTTGCCACGCTCGCCACGCTGGAAACGATTGCGCCGCGCATGCGCTTCGACGAAGCGCTCGAGCATCTCAAGTCGATCGCTGCCGGAACCCTGTTTCAGGTCGAGGCACAGCCCGCGCCAATCCGCATTCTCGGCGTGCTCGAATCGTCAGGACTCGATTTCGACGCCTTGTGGGTGATGGGTTTGACCGAGGAGGTGTGGCCGATGCCTGCGCGTCCCAATCCTTTCCTGCCGGTGACGCTGCAGCGCGCGGCGGGCGTGCCGCAATCGTCGGCGGCGCTCGCGCTCGAACTCGATCGCGGCATGACGCAAGGCTGGCTCGGCGCCGCGCCCGAGGTGATCGTCAGCCATGCGCTGCACGATGGCGACCGCGAGTTGCTGGCGAGCCCCCTGATCGCGCACATCGCGCAAATCGAAGACGCAGCGCATGTCGCGGACGATCTGTATCGCAAGCGGTTGTTCGCGGCGCGCCGTATTGAAACTGCGGGAGAGGAAAGCGCGCCGCTGCCGCAGCGAGCCGATGCGACCAGCGCCGGCGCGGCGCTGTTCCGCGACCAGGCGGCGTGCCCGTTTCGCGCCTTTGCACGCCATCGCCTTGCCGCCGAAACGCCCGCCACGCCCGCGCCGGGACTCGATGCCGCCGATCGCGGCACGCTGCTGCACGACGTGCTGGCGCGCGTCTGGACGCAATTGCGCAACCGGCAATGTCTCGATGCCATGCCCGCGGACGAGCTGGATACTTTGCTCGCGCGCGCGGCGCGCGACGCGCTCGAAGCCCTGCGCAGGCGCGGTGTGGAAATTCTCGAAGGCCGCTTTGGCGAACTCGAACTGAAAAGGCTGCATCGGCTCGTCCTGCATTGGCTCGAATACGAAAAGCAGCGCGAGGATTTCGAGGTGGTTGCGTGCGAGCAGAAACGCGAGATCGAATGCGGCGGGGTGCGCGTGCGCGTCAAGCTCGACCGGCTCGACCGGCTGCGCGACGGCAGCCATGCCATCATCGACTACAAGACCGGCAAAGCGTTGGTTGCGAGCTGGCTGTGCGAGCGCCCCGACGAACCGCAGTTGCCGCTTTATTGCATCGGCGCGCAGGAGGATGTTGCCGCGCTCGTTTTCGCGCGCGTGAGGCTGGGTGACGATCTGAAATTTTCAGGCATCGGCAGGGACGAAGGTCTGCTTCCCGGCGTCACCCCCATCGGCAAGCAGCGCAGCCCGCTGGCGCGCAACTATGCATCGTGGGATGAACTCGTCGCGGGCTGGCGGTACGAGCTCGATGCGCTGGGGCGTGCATTTGTCGCTGGCGATGCGCGCGTCGATCCCAAATACGGCGCGAACACCTGCAACGAGTGCGATTTGCACGCGCTTTGCCGTGTCGGAGAAAGAGGCGTCGTTTCCCGGGATGGCGAGGGAGAAGAAAATGAGTGACGCCGTGGACGACAGCGGCGAACGCCGCCGCGCGCTCGACTGCGCACAGTCGTTCATCGTGCAGGCGCCCGCCGGTTCGGGTAAGACCGGGCTCCTCATCCAGCGCTACCTCGCGCTGTTGTCGCGCGTCGAGGCGCCCGAGGAAATCGCCGCGCTCACCTTCACGCGCAAGGCCGCGGCGGAAATGAAAAAGCGCGTCATCGAAGCGCTGCGCGCCGCGCGCGGCGACACGCCGCCGCAGGAAGCGCACGCCAGGCTGACCTGGGAACTCGCGCGCGCCGCGCGCGACCGCGACCGCAGCCAGGGCTGGAATATCGAAGATAATGGCGCGCGTTTGCGCATCCAGACTATCGACGCGCTCTCGGCATCGCTGACGCGGCAAATGCCGCTTTTGTCGCGTTTCGGCGCGCAGCCCGAGAGCAGCGACGATGCGACGACGCTATACCGCGAAGCGGCGCGCAGTACGCTCGCGCTGCTGGAAAGCGGAGACGAGGTTGCAAGCGATGTCGCGCGCGTGCTCGAACATCTCGACAACAATCTGGCCGATGCCGAGACACTGATCTCGGACATGCTGCGTTACCGCGACCAGTGGCTGCGCAACCTCGGGCACGCGCACCAGCGCGAGGTGCTGGAGGCGGTGCTGTCAGGCATCGTGAAGCAGGCATTGCGGCAGGCGCGCGATCCGATTCCGCGGCAGCGGCGCGACGAGCTGGTCGCGCTGGCGGTTTATGCCGCGGGCAATCTCGTGCGCGATGGCGCGGATTCGCCGGTTTGCGCCTGCGCCGAACTCGCCGGACTGCCGCGCGAAAATGAGAGTGACCTTTCCGCGTGGCTGGGAATTGCCGAACTGCTGCTCACAAAAGAGGGCGTATGGCGCAAAGGCACGGGATTGAACAAGAGGTTTGGTTTTCCCGCCACGAGCAACAGCAAAGCGGAAAAAGCGGTCTTGCAGCACACCAAGGATCGCATGATCGCGCTGCTTGAAGCGCTTGCCGAAAACGCCGCGCTGCGCGACGCACTGGCCGCGCTGCGCCTGCTCCCCGCGGCGCGTTACAGCGATGCGCAGTGGGAGGTGCTGGGTGCGATCGTGCGCCTGCTGCCGCGCGCCACCGTCGAATTGTGGAATGTATTTTCGCGGCGCGGCTGCTGCGATTTTACCGAGATCGCGCATGCGGCCAGCCGCGCGCTGGGCGAGGACGATGCGCCCACCGACCTGGCGCTGGCGCTCGATTACCGCATCCGCCATGTGCTGGTCGACGAATTCCAGGACACGTCGTATTCGCAATTCGAGCTGCTGCAAAAACTCACCGCGGGCTGGCAGGGGGGCGATGACCGCACGCTGTTTCTGGTGGGCGATCCGATGCAGTCGATCTACCGCTTCCGCGAAGCCGAGGTCGGGCTGTTCCTCAAGGCGCGCGAGGAGGGCATCGGCAGCGTGCCGCTCGAAGCGCTCCATCTCACGGTGAATTTCCGCTCGCAGGCCGGCATCGTCGAGTGGGCCAATGCTACTTTTGCGTGCATCATGCCCGCAGTCGAGGACATCGGCGCGGGCGCGGTGCGCTATGTCGATTCGCTGGCGCGGCACGCGCGCGAGCCCGGCGCTGCGGCGGTGTGGCATGCCTTTGCCGATGACAGTGCGGATGACGAGGCGGCGCGTGTGATCGGGCTGGTGGAGTCGCAGCGCGGCGAAGACAGCAATGCCACGGTGGCGATACTGGTGCGCAACCGTTCGCATCTGAATGCCATCGTGCCGCGCCTCAAGGCGGCGGGCCTGACGTATCGCGCCATCGACATCGACCCGCTCGGCGCGCGCCAGATCGTCCAGGATTTGCTTGCGCTCACGCGCGCCGTGCTCCACGAAGCGGACCGCACAGCGTGGCTGGCGATTCTGCGCGCGCCGTGGTGCGGGATCACCCTGGCCGACCTTGCGCTACTGGCAAATGACGGCGGCAGCGCGACGCTTTGGGAATCCATCAACGATGAAACGCGACTTGCCGCCCTGTCGCAGGATGGCAGGCAGCGCATCGCGCGTGTGCGCGAGGTGTTGCGCGATGTCATCCGCCAGCGCCGTCGCGGCGGCTTGCGCGAAGCGGTCGAAGGTGCGTGGCTGGCGCTGGGCGGCCCGGCGTGCCTCGCCCATGACGGCGATCTCGACGATGCCGCGCGTTACCTCGACTACCTTGAAGAGCACGAGAGCGCAGCATCGCTCGACAGTCTGGCCGACTTTAGCGCGGGACTGGAAAAACTGTTTGCCGCCGCCGATCCGCACGCAGGCGAGACCCTGCAGATCATGACTCTGCACAAGGCCAAGGGGCTCGAATTCGATGTCGTGATCGTTCCCGGTCTCGGGCGCGCGCCGCGCCACGATGCCCCGCAACTCATGAAGTGGATCGAAAGGCCGCGCGCCGGCGCCGATGGCCACGAACTCCTCATCGCGCCGATCCGCGAAGCCGGCACGAATAGCGATGCCATCTACGATTTCATCGCGCGGCTCGAGCGCGACAAACAGCGCCTTGAGGACGAGCGGCTGATGTACGTCGCCGCGACACGAGCGCGCAAACGGCTGCATCTGCTGGGGAGCGTGAAGCGCAATGAGGATGACGCAGTTTCGCCGCCCAAAGCGGGTACGTTGCTCGCGGCACTTTGGCCCGCGGTCGAGGAGGCTTTCCTTTCTGCACTCGACACCCCCGCAAGCGTATCCGCTGCATCAACTGCCTCATCCGTTCCGTCTTCAGATGTACAGGAGCAAACGCTGCGCCGCCTGCCCGGTGACTGGATTGCGCCGCCACTGCCCGCATCGGTGCTTATCGCAACCACGGAAAAGCCAGCAGCCATCGAGCGCGCCGAACCCGAATTTTCCTGGGCGAGCGAAACCGCGCGCCATACCGGAACCCTGGTGCATCGTTATCTTCAGGTCATCGCAGAGGAGGGATTGCCGAACTGGAACGAGACTCGCGTCATGGCTTTGGGCGCGCGCCTCGCGGGCGAGCTGGCGCAACTGGGCATACCGCGCGAAGAGCAGGGCGACGCCGTGGCGCGCGCGCAGCGTGCACTCGTGGCGGCGCTTGCAGACGAGCGCGGGCGCTGGGTGCTCGATGCGCACATCGATGCACAATCGGAATTGCGCCTGACCGGCGTCGCGAATGGAACGCTGCGCAATGTTTCCCTCGACCGGACTTTTATCGATGCCGGCGGCACGCGCTGGATCATCGATTTCAAGACCAGCGCCCACGAAGGCGGCGAACGCGAACGCTTTCTCGATAACGAGCAGGAGCGCTATCGCGCGCAACTCGAAGATTACGCGGAGTTGTTTGGAAAGATCGCTCCCGAGCCGATCCGGCTCGGCCTGTATTTTCCGTTGCTGGGCGGCTGGCGCGAGTGGACTTATGCAGCTTGATGCCGTGCGCATTCCCCTACAGTCAGCAGGGTTTTGAGCGCTATTTGCAGTCTGTCTGTGCTATATTTTCCACTCTTCGACTTTTCAATATCCAACCAATAGGAGCAAATCATGAATAACCCGTTGGATTCCCTGTGGGGCACTGTCATTAGCGGCTTGATTCTTACAGCCATCCTTTACGCACTTGCCAGAAATCTCATCGGAGGCTGATCATGGATTGGGGAAATTTTGTTGTATACGGCCTCGGCCGCTGGCTGCATATCGGCGCCGGTCTGATGTGGGTCGGTCTTCTGTATTACTTCAATTTCGTGCAGGTCGCCGCGCTCAAGGCCGCGGGAGCCGACGGCACCGCGGCAGGCATCACCAAACACATCGCGCCGCGCGCGCTGCTGTTCTTCCGCTGGGCAGCACTGATCACCTGGATTGCGGGCGCGATGATGCTCGGCGGCAGTTTCATGGACGCCTTCCTGCTGCACCAGAAAGCCTACATTCCGATCGGCATCGGCGCCTGGCTCGGCACTATCATGCTGTTCAATGTGTGGGTGCTGATCTGGCCCAACCAGAAGAAAATTCTCGGCATGGTTGCCGCAACCGATGACGAGAAGAACAAGGCGCGCCGTGTCGCTTTTCTCGCATCGCGCACCAATACCATGCTGTCGATACCGATGCTGTTCTTCATGATCGCCAGCGGCGGCGTGTTCAGGACGCAGTTCTTCGGCTAGGAGACATCCTGCTGGTGTACAGAAAGACGGCCGTCAGGAAGGACTTGGCGGCCGTTTTGTTTTTTTAGCAGCCTTTCAAACTCATGCAATAAGGAAGAATCATGGAACTCCCCGCACGCGATGGTGACGGATATCTCGTCAATATGAATGAATGGACGCCGGAAATTGGCCGCGCTCTGGCCGAAGCCGATGGCTTCGCGCTCGACGACGTGAAATGGAACCACATCCTCAAAGCCAGGGAATATTACGAAGAAACGAGCTCGGTGCCCCCGATCCGCAAGTTCGCCAAATATGTCGATGAAGACCAGAAGGAAATCTTCAAAGTCTGGATGACCGGCCCGATGAAACCCATCACCAAATACGGCGGTCTGCCCAAGCCTACCGGTTGCGTCTGATCAGGCACCGGCGCTCGCCGGTGCCGTACCTCGTAACTTGCGCCAAGCAAGAGGCTGGCTATCCTCAAGTAAAGTCCCTGCGCGATGAACGATAAAACCCTCTGGTATATCGCCGACCCCATGTGCTCGTGGTGCTGGGGATTCTCGCCCGTGATCGAAGCGATCCTGCAGGAATACCGTGACCGTCTGAAAATCGAGCTGGTGCTCGGCGGGTTGCGTCCCGGAACGAAGGCACCGATGGCAGCGGCGCAACGCGAGGAGATATTGCACCACTGGCACGACGTGCAGCACATGACAGGCCAGCCGTTCCAGTTCGAAGGCGCAATGCCGGCAGGATTCATCTACGACACCGAGCCCGCGAGCCGCAGTGTGGTGTCAGTGGGCGCGCTCAACCCGCAAGCGACTTTCCCCTTCTTCAAGACAGTGCAATACGCTTTCTATGCCGGGCAACAGAATGTCACCCAGCCAGAAGTGCTGGCGCAACTTGCCGACAGCGTAGGCGTGGATGCGCAGCGTTTCTTGCGTATGTTCGAATCGGAAGAAGCGAAAAAAAAGACCCTCGATCATTTTCAAAAAGCACGTGATTGGGGTGTGCGCGGCTTCCCCAGTTTGATCACACAGGGCGCAGCGGGTTACAACTTGCTCGCCAGCGGCTGCCGGCCTCTGGAAGAAATGCGTGCTCATATCGATGAGTGGTTGAGGGGCTAGCACTACGGACTTTTGCAAAAAGTCCTGTCATGTATTGTTGTGTCAACCGATGATGTCAGGTGCGCACACGGCTAATGTTGATCGCTAAAATAATGGTTTTGCCGATCCAGAATGTTCCGTATCGTGCATAATCTGTCGAGAAATGCGGGTTACATTTTTCCTTGGCCATTACCGCATCGTCAAACAAGGGCAAGCGGAAATTGAGGCTTTCGAACCAATGTGGTCTGTGTGGGATCCCGACGATGTATGGTCATTGTTCAGTTCTAGCATGGTCGCAAAATATGCCTCCCAAAGCGCTCCAACCGATGTCTAAGAGCGGCACCTCATGCATCAGCTTCTGACACTCGGCATGGTCTTTGCACTCATTGGGGCGCCATCCCTGCTGCTCGCCACAAAGCTACTGAACGTCAACCCATTGGCCTTAGCTCCTCGTCTTGGGCTCTGGTTTCTGGCTCTTTTTGTCATCGTCATCGCGACGACGGGGAGCACATCATGGAGCGAGCAACTGGGGCTCGTGCCGGTAACTTGGACGACACTCCTCGGGGCGGCTGTGGCAACAATTGCCACGCTTTCTGCGTGGCCAATACTTTGGTATGTGCAGAAGGCGCTGGGCGGCGTATCCGTAGACCAAACGCAGCAGTACCAGGACATCGTCGCTCTTTCATACAACTACCGAGTGTTTCTCGTAGCGACCGCGGCTATTGTCGAGGAAGTTTTATATCGCGGCTACGCGATCGGCCTTGGACAAGATTTACTCGGGGGTCAATTGCCGGCGGCGGCTCTCTCCGTCGCCATATTTACGCTCGCTCACTTTCGCTGGGGCCTCAGCCACCTCCTCTCGGTGCTCTGGTCCGCACTCACGCTCACACTCCTGTTTACGCTAACCGGGGATCTCATGGCCTGTGTGCTTGCGCACGCGGGTATTGACGCGGTAGGCCTGTTACTCGTACCCGCTGCCATAGCGCGTCAGCGCCAACGCGCGAGTTCCGCGCCAGCGGACGACAAATGACTGACGTGTCAGCGGCCGGGTTGCTGAGCCGGATTCGTGGGCTGATGCCGCCCCACCACTGCGTAGTAAATCAGATTGGCCAGGCCAATAGCGACGGGCAGCAGACCCCACGCGGCGCTTTCGAGGCTGCTGTTGAGTGCCAGAGCGACCATTAAAGCCAGGCCCACGAGCAGCCATACCAGGCCGCGGCGCAGCGTGTCGGTCGGGGACGCCATGCAGCGGCCATTCCTATGCTGAAAAAATTCAGGTGGCAATGGAGGCACTTCCATGCCGCGTTCGATGGCCAGAAGCCTTTCCTTGTGATGCAGCTCGAACATCTCGCGCTTTCGTTTATAGTCGGTCCATATCATTATCATGCCGGCGGAGATGCCCATAACAATTGCGCTGATGGGGACGAGGAGAGAGAAAATTTCCATGAGTTCGTTGGCCATATTAAAGTCCTTTCTGTGCGGGTGGTGTCGAGCTTGATACCCCGCCACGCGGCCGGTGGTTTCAGACGTACGCACGATAATTATTTTTTGTGCTTTGAAACCAATGGCGCCAAGTGAGGGTAACAAGTTCGATGGAGCCCGCGCCGACGTCCCCACATCCCAGCCAGGCAACTGAGCGCGACCGGGACATCGTCGAACTGCTTCGGTGTGGCGGCCAGGCCGCTGCGTTCGAGCTAGTCGCCGAGCGCTACGAAGCCAAGGTTTACCGGCTGTGTGTTGCGCTGCTGCGCAACCCGGCAACGGCGCAAGATATCGCGCAGGAGAGCTTGATCCGGGTATGGAAAGCGCTGCCAGGCTACGACGGGCGCGCATCGCTGTCGACATGGATTTACGCTATTACGCGCAACCGTTGCCTCACATCGCTGGAGCGCGCACGCGAAACATTGTCGCTTAGCGATGAGGCGGTGCAGGCCGAGGTCGAGGCGGTGGCCGTGAGCGATACCGATACGGGAACGATAGCGACGATCCACCGCCTGGTCGATGAACTCCCCGAGACCGCCCGGCGGGTGATCACGCTCTTTTACTTCGAGGAGCGCTCTGTCGCCGAGGTGGCGATCATGCTTGGCCACCCGGAAGGCACGGTGAAAACGCATTTGTTTCGCGCCCGCGCGGTTTTACTTGAGAAACTTGCCGGGCTAGGGCTAGCCGACCCCGCCCTATGGACAACATGATGGAGGTTTCGATGACGCCGCAAACCCCTCTTTCCCCGGATCAATACGAGACTGCCGCCTGGCTGCAGGGCGACCCGCTGGATCGCGCACTCTCGACAGATCTGCTCGCCCCGGCAGTGCCGGTGGGCTTCCACGCGGCGCTGTGTCGTGCGATCAAGCGCGAGGCGGAGCAGGACATTCTGGCGCAACGCTGCGCACTCGAAGCCGACCACGCACTGCGCCTGGCAGAGTTGCGTGCGGGCTACGTCAGATTGCAACGCAACACGCTGGCAATGGTATTGGCCGCTGCTTTCGCAGCCGGCGCCAGCGCCACCGTCGTGTTGCCGTGGCTGGCCTCGATGATTGGCACCGACGTCTCAACGCTGGCGCCGATGCTTGCTGCGGTGATTGGCCTTGGCATTTGCGCAAGTGTATGGGCCTGGAGATTCGGGCTGCCGCGCTGGCGCTGAGGTGCATGGTAAAACTATGTGTCAGTTTTTTATTCACGCGCGGGGAAGTTTCTGGTTAAACGGGATTTTTTTCGGACGCGCCAGAACTTATCGATCACCAATGAGTAGGGTTTGCCACACTCATTCCGGATGTTGATCGCCCAACATAGAACCTCTTCCGTCAGTCGAAACCTTAGTAGCAAAGTTGCGCGAACTTGGAATCGCCGTGCCTGGCAGCGGGGTGAGAGTTGAGGCTTTCGGCGACTCGGCCGCGCTCTCGGATGAACTGCTCGCGCTGATCCGCTCGGGACGCAAGCGGGCAGGCACGAGCTTGTACTGGTCCTACGAAGCGGAGAACGAGCCGCTTCCCAGGGTTGGCGATCTCGCCATTGTGGTGGATCACCGTAATGAGCCGGTATTGGTTACCCGCATCACCGAGGTCGACGTGTTGCCGCATAGCAAAGTTGGCGCGGAGTATGCTGCGTGCAAGGGGGAGGGTGACGGTTCCCTCGAGTATTGGCAAAGCGTGCACTGGCGTATTTTTCGCGCGAGTGCGCGCGTATAGGCCGAGAGCCCGCTGAATCAATGCTGGTAGTTTGCAGCGTATTCGAGGTTTTGCATGTGTTGCCGCAATCTCAAGCGCTCTGATTCGATGCTGCTTGGTGGTGGGTAGCAATCGTTGCGTTCACGAATTGGCGACCCCTTGATCGGTGCTGCAAGCGAACCTGTGCGCGGAACATCGCACTAGCGGGAACGACGGTAAGGAGCCGAGTAATAATAACTTGAACATTCTGGCCGCACTGACGGGCGCGCTGCGGCGTTGCCGGTCGCTTGCAGGGAGCGGCCATGCGGCGCGCCCGGCGTCTTGCATCGCATCCCGCCAGCGCACCCACAATTGTCCAACTTATTATTTCTCGGCTCCTAAGGGATTCGTGGAGGCGCCCAATAGATAAAGCACACCGGCGATGCGTGAATAAAACCCCTGGCATATCGCCGATCCCATGTGCTTGTGGAAGTGTCATCCCCGTGAAAACGGGGAACCATTTTCCATTGCAAAACATGGATTCCCGTTTTCACGGGAACGACAGTATGGGGATTTTTCGAGATGCCCGAATCCCAATAAGCTTGGCACGCCTCACTTTCCCAGCCCCTTTTTCAGCAACTCCGCCACCACTTCATTCAGCCCGGTCTGACGCTTCTCCGCCAGCGCCCGCACCTGTTTTACCAGATCGAGGTTGAGTTTGACCGCGAATGGGACCAGGTCGAGCGCCTGATCGAGCTTGCGCTGTTCGCGCCGGTCCGGGGAGGCACCTGCCGCCTTGCCGAAGCGCGCGGGCGTTGCAGCCTGGTTCATCTTGGTGTTGCTCTTGAGCATTTCGAGTTTTTCCAGATCGGTCTTTTTCATGCATTGCGTCCTTTTTAGTTATGGCTGAATTGAGGTTCCGGGGAATCGAACTCGCCGATGCCGATTATTGGCAGGTAGTTGAAGTAACAAAGCCAGCCCCCATTATCTCAAGAATTGCCCTGCAATTTGATTGTCGTGGGTATGGGCAATTCACAACGTCCGAAAAATGAAAAACACGAGGATAATCAGCATCGCGAGTCATGCACAAAATGCGGTAATTGCACGCTCAGTCTTCTTTTGTAATATTTCACGGTAATCAAGAAGTACGCGCCGCGACTATTGCTGACATCCAACGTCTGTACAACCACGCATTTGACATGCGAAGCAGATCAAGAAAGGTTCCCGTTTGAACAATTTTACTGAACGTCTGCATGCGCTTACGCCAGAAATGCTGAAGGGCATGCGGCGCGGCATCGAGAAAGAAAGCCTGCGCGTGGGCAGCGATGGCAAGCTTTCGACCATCCCGCACCCGGCCGCGCTGGGCGCCGCGCTCACGCATCCACGCATCACCACCGATTTTTGCGAATCACAGCTCGAGCTGATCACCGGCGTGCACGCCAGCGCCGAGGCGTGCCTCAAGGAGCTTACCGAGATTCACCAGGTCGTGTATCGCAATATCGGCGACGAAATGCTGTGGTGCGCGAGCATGCCGTGCGGATTACCGGACGACGATGCGATTCCGCTGGGCCGTTACGGTTCGTCGAATCTTGGACGCGCGAAAACCGTTTATCGCATGGGCCTTGCGCATCGCTACGGGAGACGCATGCAGACCATCTCCGGCATCCACTACAATTTCTCGTTGCCGGGACTTTCCAGCGCGGACTATTTTTCGCTGATCCGCAACTTCCGGCGCCATTCGTGGCTGCTGCTTTACCTGTTCGGCGCCTCGCCCACCGTGTGCTCGACTTTCGTCGCCGGGCGCGAACACGAGTTGCAGGAACTGAAGCGCGGCACGCTGTATCTGCCCCATGCCACGTCGTTGCGCATGGGGCGGCTAGGTTACCAGAGCGACGCGCAGGCCTCGCTCGCGGTGAGCTACAACAGTCTCGAAAGCTACGGCGCTTCGCTGCAGGATGCGCTCACGCGGCACTATGCGCCCTACGAAGCGATCGGACTGCGCGACGATCATGACCCGGAAGGCACGGTCGATGGCTACCGCCAGCTCGCCACCACACTACTGCAGATCGAGAACGAGTTCTACGGCGCCATCCGGCCCAAGCGCACTATCCGGCGCGGCGAGCGGCCGCTGCACGCGCTGCGCGAGCGCGGCGTCGAGTATGTCGAGGTGCGTCTGATGGACCTCAACCCCTTCCTCCCGGTCGGCATCGATGCGCAGACGATGCGCTTTCTCGATGTGTTCCTCCTGCACTGCCTGCTCACCGACAGCCCGCCCGATACGCCGCAGGAGATCGCGGCACTGGCGCGCAACCAGCACCGCGCCGCCGCACGCGGCCGCGAGCCGGGTTTATGCCTGGAGCGCGGCGCGCAGGAGATAACGTTGATTGAATGGGGCGGCGAGGTGGTTGCCGCCTGCGAGCCGATCGCCGCTGCGCTTGATCGCGCGCACGGTGGAAGCGCTTACCGCGATGCGCTGTCACATGCCGCCGCTGCGCTAGGTGATCCCGCTTCCCTGCCCTCGGCGCGTGTGCTCCATGAAATGGCGCAGCACCACGACAATACCTATGTTTACTTCGCACGCGCGCAGTCAATCAGGCACCGGGACGCGTTGCGCAACCTATCACTTCCCGCTGAAGTGGAAGCCCGCTTCGCGCGCATGGCGCAGGAATCGCTGGACGAGCAGCGCAAGATCGAAGCCGCCGATACCGTGCCATTCGAAACTTTCCGGCAGCAGTATTTGTCGCCGGAGCGGCTTGAGATTCGGCAGATCGCTTAGGCATTCCGAACGAGCCCCATCAAGAGCTTGAAAGACACTGGCTCTAAGGGTCCTTTGGCCGTGGTGGCCTGGCCGGCACGTAGACGATCTGCGGTTGGGCATACCAGGGATGGCCGTACCATCCGCGAGTGGTAAACCACAGGTCGTTATAGGCGTCGCGGCGCGCCTCGCGCGCGATTTCGCTGATGTGCGTCCTTTGCATGTAGTCGAGCACCGCGTCGGGAATACCCTCTTTGGATAGCTGGACGAACTGCGACGCGGTCAGGTTGTACACGGTTTTCGATGCCTGGATTCTGGCGATGATGTTGGCGGTGGTTTCGCCGCCTTTCACCATGATGATGATTTCCTGCGGCGAGACGGGCGGAACTTCGACGCGCGCGAAGGGACCGACGCATCCGGCCAGTACCAGCAAAGCAGGCAGACTTGCACCGGAAAGAAGAGCGAGTAAACTACGTTTCATGGCACACCTCCATAAATCTCCGTTTCGATCCTCTTGCTGGATCGTCGTCAAGCGGCGCGGTTCCACGCGCCGCCACCGCATTGCGCCGCGTTAGCAGTTTGAAAACTCCGCAGTACGCAGCGCCTGAAAATCTGCCCAGGCCATTCACAGTGTAGATCGAAATGCCGGGCCGTGGCGGCAGAAGTTACCGGAATTCCCTTTCCCGTTGCCGGTTAAAACGGTGGAGATGGAGACAGCGATGACAGCAACCGATAATCCCATGGGCACCGACGGATTCGAGTTCGTCGAATACACCGCGCCCGATACCGAGGCGCTGGGGCGGCTGTTCGAGAGCATGGGTTTCACGGCGGTGGCGCGCCACCGTTCCAAGCGCGTCACACTCTACCGTCAGGGCGGCATCAATTTCATCGTCAATGCCGAGCCGGACAGCTTCGCGCAATCGTTCGCGCGCGTGCACGGACCCTCGGCGTGCGCTTTCGGCATACGTGTCAAGGACGCGGCGGCGGCATTCGAGCGCGCACTGGAGCTGGGCGCCAAACCGCACCGGACGCCGGTCGCACCGATGGAGCTCAACATTCCCGCCATCCAGGGCATCGGCGGCAGTCTGCTGTATCTCATCGACCGCTATGGCCCGCATTCGATCTACGACGTGGATTTCGTGCCGCTTGCAGGCGTCGATCCTAATCCGAAAGGGGTGGGGCTGACGCTGGTCGATCACCTCACCCACAATGTGTATGCAGGGCGCATGGATGTGTGGGCCGAGTTTTACGAAAAGCTGTTCAACTTCCGTGAAATCCGCTATTTCGACATTCAGGGAAAAAAGACCGGCCTGACCTCGCGCGCGCTCACCAGCCCGTGCGGCAAGATCCGCATCCCCATCAACGAACCTTCCGATCGCAAGTCGCAGATTCAGGAATACCTCGACGCTTATCACGGCGAGGGTATCCAGCACATCGCGCTGGCGTGCGACGACATTTACACCACGGTTGAGGCGCTGCGGGAAAAACAGGTGCGCTTTCTCGATACGCCGGACAGCTATTACGCGCGCGTCGATGCGCGCATGCGTGGCCATGGCGAAGACCTGGAGCGGCTGCGCAGAAACCGCATCCTGATCGACGGAGAGGGTGTCGACAAGGAACGGCGCGAAGACAAGCTGCTGCAGATTTTCACCGAAACCGTGATCGGGCCGATTTTCTTCGAGGTCATACAGCGCAAGGGCAACGAGGGATTCGGCGAGGGAAATTTCCGCGCCCTGTTCGAGTCGATCGAGGCGGATCAGATTGCGCGCGGAGTGGTTTGATTCTTTTTGGAACCACGGATGGACACGGATGGACACAGATAGGGGAAGTTACAAACCCAGTTGTGTATTACGGTTATTCCGTTTCTCAACCAAAATATTGAATATGGGAATTTCTCGAAATTTCAAGTATGCGTCGTCCCAGCCCCCGATTAAAGCGTTCGAGGGCAGGCGTTCGGCTGGGACGACGGGTTTCCTGATTCTTTTAAATTCAAAATCGCGTTCAACATGACACCGACATCCATCCAGTATCTCTCCGGCCTCGGCAATGAACATCAAAGCGAAGCCGTCGCCGGTGCGCTGCCGCAGGGGCGCAACTCGCCGCAGAAGGCGCCTTTTGGTCTCTATGCAGAGCAGGTATCGGGGAGCGCCTTCACCGCGCCTCGCGCCGAGAACCTGCGCTCCTGGCAATACCGTTTGCAACCCTCCGTGTCGCATGGCCCTTATCGCCGCATCGAACATTCCCTGTTGCGTACCGCACCCTGTCTCGAACAGACTGCCTCGCCCGGCCGGCTGCGCTGGAATCCGCTTCCCGTTCCTGTTGCGCCCACGGATTTTCTCGATGGCATCGTCACGCTGGCGACCAATGGCGACGCGCGCCAGCAACGCGGTATAGCCGTGCATCTGTATTGCGCCAACCGCTCGATGACACGCGTGCTGTACGACGCCGATGGCGAACTGCTCATCGTTCCGCAACTGGGCGAGCTGGTGCTCAAGACCGAGTTCGGGATTCTTGAAGTGAGTCCTGGCGAGATCGGCGTGTTACCGCGCGGCGTCAAGTTTCGCGTCGAAGCGAGTGGCGCGGTGCGCGGCTATATTTGCGAGAACTACGGCGCGCCATTTCGTCTTCCCGAACTCGGGCCGATCGGCGCCAACGGCCTCGCGGGCGCGCGCGATTTTTTTGCGCCGGCGGCGTGGTATGAAGATGAAGCGGGACGCACCGAAGTCGTTGCCAAGTTCGGCGGCAGTCTGTGGGAATGCGACTACGAACATTCACCGCTCAACGTGGTTGCGTGGCATGGCAATTACTATCCGTACAAATATGATCTGGCGCGCTTCAACGCCATCAACAGCGTGAGCTTCGATCACTGCGATCCGTCGATTTTCACCGTGCTGACCTCGCCTTCCGAAAGCGCGGGGACGGCGAATGTCGATTTCGTGATTTTTCCGCCGCGCTGGATGGTCGCGGAAAACACCTTCCGCCCGCCGTGGTTTCATCGCAACCTGATGAGCGAATACATGGGGCTGATACGCGGGGTTTACGACGCCAAGGCGGAGGGTTTTGTCCCCGGCGGCGGTTCGTTGCACAATTGTTTTTCGGCGCACGGCCCGGATCGCGCCACGTTCGACAAGGCATCCGGCGAAGCGCTCAAGCCGCATTATCTTGCTGACACGCTCGCCTTCATGTTTGAAAGCCGCTATGTGTTCGAGATGACAAATTTTGCCATGACCGCTGCAGCCTTGCAGCCCGATTACGACAAGGTATGGCAAGGATTCGAAAAGGGGAAGCCGTGAAACTCGCTTCGCTCAAAGGCCCCACGCGCGACGGCACGCTGTTGCTGGTCAACGGCGATTTGCGGCGTGCCGTGGCGGTTCCCGACATCGCACCGACCCTGCAATATGCGCTGGAACACTGGCACAGCGTCGAGCGCGCACTGCTCGATGCCTATGAAAGCATCGAGTGCGGGGCACAGCGCGCAGTGTTCGACTTTCGGGAGGCGCTGGCGCAGGGCAAAATCGCGGCGCCCCTGCCGCGCGCCTATCAATGGCTCGACGGTTCGGCTTACCTCGCGCACGTCGAGCGCGTGCGCCGCGCGCGCGGCGACCAGGTTCCGGAAAGTTTTTACACCGATCCGCTCATGTATCAGGGCGGCGCCGACGCCATGCTCGGCGCGCGCGACGCCATCCGCGTTCTCTCCGAAGAATGGGGTGTGGACATGGAAGGCGAAGTCGGCGTCATCACCGGCGACGTGGCGATGGGCGCCACTCCTGCAGAGGCCTCGGAAAGCGTGCGCCTGCTGGTGCTGCTCAACGACGTCTCCTACCGCCGTCTGATCCCGGCCGAACTGGCCAAGGGTTTCGGCTTCGTCAACGGCAAAGGCTGCAACACGTTATCGCCGGTGGCGGTGACGCCCGATGAGTTGGGGTCATCGTGGGATGGCGGCAAGGTGCATCTGCGGCTGGTGTGCCACGTCAACGGCGAATGGCTGGGCAATCCCGATGCCGGCGAAGACATGACGTTCAGTTTTTATGACTTGATTGCCCACGCCGCCAAAACGCGCGAACTGAAAGCCGGCACGCTGATCGGATCGGGCACCGTCTCCAATCACGACAAGGATGCCGGCCACGCGTGCCTTCTGGAAAAGCGCGTGGTCGAACAGGCAGTACACGGTGTGGCGAAATGTGAATTTCTAAAATTCGGCGACCGTGTGGAGATCGACATGTTCGATCATCACGGCGAAACGATATTTGGCGCGATAAAGCAGGGCGTCGAAAAGTATGACATCTGAACAAGAGTGTGCCACAGGAAAAAGGCGTGTCATTTCGAACGAAGCAAAGAACCTGCTTTCCTGGGATGCAACCAGATTCTTCGGACTGCGCCCTCAGAATGACACGCTCCTATTATGACTGGCGAAACCACCCATGCCCTGCGCGGCGATTATTCGCACATGCGCCTGGACTACACGGTCGATCAGCACTGGGGCGCCTACACGGAAGCGGAGCATGCGCTGTGGCGCAGGTTATACCAACGCCAGGTTTCGCTGATTCCCAAGTACGCGTGCGACGAATTTTGCGAGATCATCGCCCGTCTCGATTTCGGCGCGGGTATTCCGCGCCTCGACGTCGTCAACCCGAAGTTGCAGCGCGCGACAAACTGGGAGCTGGTCGCGGTGCCCGGTCTGGTTCCCGACGAAGTGTTTTTCGAGCACCTCGCCAACCGCCGTTTTCCGATCACGGTGTGGCTGAGAAATCCCGAGGAGTTCGACTACATTGTCGAGCCGGACATCTTTCACGATTTCTTCGGCCATGTACCGCTGTTGTTCAATGCCGTGTTCGCCGACTACCTCCAGGCCTACGGCAGGGGCGGGCTCAAGGCGGAGGGGCTCGACGCGCTTCCTTATCTCGCACGGCTCTACTGGTACACGGTCGAGTTCGGTTTGATCGATACACCCTCTGGACTGCGTACTTACGGCGCGGGCATTCTGTCGTCGGGTGGCGAAATCGGCTATTGCATCGAAAGCCCGCTACCGCATCGAATCGGTTTCGATGTCATGCGTATCATGCGCACGCGCTACAAGATCGATTCCTTCCAGGAGAGCTACTTTGTCATCCGCGGTTTCCAGGAGCTGTTCGATGCCACCGCGCCGGATTTCACGCCTTACTATGCGGCGCTGCGCAACGGCGACAGCCTGAAAATCATCTAGCTGGCCTCCCACTACCGTGAGGCAGTGGGGTTAAAGTGAGTTTGCGAACTTAACTTAACCCAAGGAGGCCAAGATGAAATATAG
>Ga0315281_10000898_pt1 | contig 42862 bp, 37 predicted proteins | sample YL17G07_0_MG_FD_204540 | JGI IMG/M metagenome (GOLD analysis project Ga0315281, IMG submission 204540) | Sediment microbial communities from Yellowstone Lake, YNP, Wyoming, USA - YL17G07_0 | ecosystem: Environmental > Aquatic > Freshwater > Lake > Sediment | place: USA: Wyoming | collected...
TCAAGCGGCTCCGGCGGTTGAACATCGTAATGTGCATAGCAGAGCAGAGTCCGCGTGGCTTTCTTTGACCGTAGCTCTCCGTAGACAATTGGCGGAGCGTCTCTTACGGGCATGATCTTCGCAGGTATGCCTGATTCTGTCATAATGCGCTTCAAGAGCCCACTACATTCGATAAGCCCAATGCCTTGCGCGGAAATGCTTGGTTGCTTCAGGAATACAATCAGTTCTTCAACGTATTTCTCAGCCATAGAGTCAACAAAAGCATACACGTCTTTCATACCGCTTCTACCAGCAAATGACAGATCGTTGCGACACTATAAGTGCTGGGGCAAGGTGTTTCATATCATCAGCTGTGATGAGTTCTGAGAACTCACTTTCAACCGGGGCCCTGTAGCCGCCTTGAACGCTATTGGGAGCAATAGGTGCTAAGGGAACAGGTAGCTGCTGTCCTTTGGTTTGACAGAATATTCAGGCATGATGAATAGCGGGTCGCATAATAGTGTAATGACTATCCAGGACCTCGGGTTGGAAGTCTTATATACGGAACCGAACGGAGAAATGCTTTGCGATGAAACTCTATGGATAAAGGAAAAATCGCTAAAGTACTACTCAGCATGCTCTTCGTGTTACTCGTCGCTAGTCCTCTAGTATCTGCGCAGTCGAACACACAGAACCTATATGGGGGTACCTTGCGGATCGCTTACTTGAGAGATCCGATTAGTTTCAATGGTGTCTTGAATTTCTGGAGCACTACGGCGTACTATAACACTGAAATGTTCGATCGTCTGATCACGTACGACGCGAACTACAACTTCAAATCGGACCTGGCACAGACGTGGGAACATAGCCCGGACGGAAAGACCTGGACCTTCCATCTCTACAAGAATGTGAAATGGCACGACGGTGTCCCGTTCACGTCTGCGGATGTGAAATGGCACTATACAATGTTGACGAACCAAACCTCACTTATGAGGTCATTCCTTAACGCTGCAAAGCTCCTTTCCATCGACACACCAGATGATTACACAGTCATATTCCGCTTCGAGAACGTGGCGAATCCTGACCACCTGTTCGCTTTGGCACAAGCCGATGCGTTCATCCTGCCGAAGCACATCTTCGAAGGAACAGGGCCTTACGGTTACGATTCGAAAAGCTTCCAAAACAATCCTGCAAACCTGAAGCCAATAGGAACAGGCCCATTCAGATTCGTCGAGTACGTTAAAGACGACCATGTGACAATGGAGGCGAATCCTAACTACTTCAAGGGCAGACCATATCTAGACAAGATTATTTGGCTCATAATTCCTCAGCAGCAAACTGCGGAATTGGCGTTCCAGAACAACCAAGTCGACAATATTCATGAAACCGTAGGGCTACCCTTCGCTGACATATCCACATGGCAGAAGCAAACGGATACGACTGTCGACACCTTCCAATATTATACCACCTGGCGCATCACCTTCAACTTCCGGCCAAACGCGGTGGCCAAGTTCCCGTACATCGGTGACGTTCGCGTTCGACAGGCAATGTGGTATGCCATCGACAGGCAATCAATCATCAACACCGTACTTTACGGCATAACTGCACCAACTGACACGGCGATCTCCAATGTCATCGAGCCCTACTACAACCCCAACACAGTCAAGTACCCGTACAATCCGGACAAAGCCAATCAACTTCTGGATGAAGCTGGTTACAAGAAGGGGCCTGACGGATGGCGTTTCCATGTTCCAATGGTCTCGTACCAAACCGGCGGTCCATTCGCAGAAGTCATCAAACAGTATCTGGCAAATGTTGGCATCGACGTCCAGCTCCAGCTCGTGGAGAACACGACGTTCTTCAGTCTCTACGAGATCAACCCTGAAGGGTTCGGAGACAACGTTGCTATGGGTATACAGACATTCGGCACCGGACCTGACCCCGGAACAATCTTGGACTGGATACACTCCCGTCCTGGTGGTCTCGGAGGAGAGAATTCCGGATACTACTCTAACCCAACTGTTGACAAACTGCTTGAAGAGGGCCAAAACAGCGTCAATGAAACCTTGAGGAAGATAGACTACTTCCAAATCCAGGATATAATGGCCAACGAAGTACCCATGATATTCCTCTGGAACAATTGGAAGACAGAAGTATGGAAGAACACGTTCAACGGTTTCAGGGACACGGAACGACCAATCGGATGGTACGGAAACCACTGGGGCGTTTGGTGGACTCAGGGCAAAGCCCTAGCGACAACGACCGCAGTCTCGACAAGTGCAACTACGAGCGCTCAACCGCCAACTGGTGGATTTGATATGACAACGATCGGTGGCATCGCGGTACTGATTGTTGTCGTTGCTGGTGCAGCACTCTACTTGTCAAGACGCAAGAAGACCACAACTAAGTAGACCGTGAAACGCTTAATTCTCCCTTCCTTTTTTTTGACTATTTTGTGGTATGACGCACCTTGATTAGATACATTATCAAACGAATTCTGATTGCGATACCGTTAGTGCTTGCGATTGTCTGCATAAATTTCGTCATAATTCATTCGGCACCTGGCGATCCCGTTGCTTTCATGATTTCAGGGGTCGAGAACGCAACGCCAGAATTCATGGCGATGAAAAGGGCGGAACTGGGTTTGGACAAGCCAATGTACATTCAACTGCTAATTTACCTCGACACGATACTTCATGGGGATCTCGGATACTCGTTCATTTATCACCAACCGGTCGCGGATATTATACTTCAGAGGCTTCAGGCTACATTATTACTGACGGTCACATCGTTCGTAATAACGGTCGCAGTGGGGATTTTTGCTGGAGTAAGCGCCGCGAAGCGACCATATTCGCGCACGGATGCATTCTTCACAATTGGCGCGCTTGGAATCTACTCGATGCCTGACTTTTGGGTAGGTCTAATTGCCATAATCGTTTTCTCAGTTCACCTTCACCTTACTCCAATCTTTGGCATCGTCGATCCTGGTCTGACCGGCTGGGATTACTGGACCAATCTTTTGTGGCATCTGGCATTACCAGCGACAACACTGGGCTTGGGAAGACTCGCATTGTACAGCAGACTTAGTCGCGCTAGCATGTTGGAGGTGATGAGGCAGGACTACATAACCACAGCTTGGGCCAAAGGTTGTGACGAACGGGCAGTCTTCTACAAGCATGGCTTGCGAAATGCCATGCTCCCTCTAGTTACAGTCCTAGGGTTCCAGACAAGCTTTCTCTTCGCAGGCGCAGTCTTGACGGAAACCGTTTTTGCATGGCCTGGAATCGGAAGGTTGCTCTATCAATCAATTTTCTTTCGTGACTATCTGATGATCCAAAGCTTGTTCTTGGTTTTTTCAATCTTGACTATCGCTGGCAATCTGCTCGCTGACATCGCTTACGCATTCTTGGATCCGAGAATTCGCTACAAGTAGGATGAATCCAAAATGGCCTCTGATAACCTCCGAATCGAAAGCGGCGTTCAGAAGGCCAAGAGATCCCTAAAAGTTCAAGCAAAGAGTTTCGCTGAGTTCTGGAGGCGCTACAGAAAGAACCGAGCTGCTGTCCTGGGACTATCGATGGTAGTTGCTTTTGGGTCGATGGCGATTCTTGCACCGATCATTTCTCCGCATAACCCCTTCGAGATGCACCTCCAGGACTTCACGCGTATCTTTCTCCCACCTGACAATCTTCACCTAATGGGAACTGATCAGTATGGTCGGGATGTGTTTAGCAGAATCATATGGGGTGCTAGAGTATCGCTGATGGTTGGGCTTGTAGCCGCTGCAATTTCAGCGGCGGTTGGCATGACACTTGGCGCGATTTCAGGTTACTATGGTGGAAGAGTCGACAACGCCATCATGCGATTCGTAGATATGTTTCTCACTATCCCAACATTCTTTCTGATACTAACGATCGTTGCCATTTTCGGAGGCAGCCTGACAAACGTAATGCTCGTCATAGGCTTAACAATATGGCCGAGCACTGCTAGACTAATGAGAGCAGAATTCCTATCGTTCAGAGAGAAAGAGTTCGTCCAAGCTGCTAGATCCATTGGCGCCGGCGATCGACACATAATGTTCAGAGAAATAGCACCTAACGCAATCTTCCCAGCGATAGTAAACGCCTCGTTACAGGTTGGATCGGCGATACTTACAGAATCCGCATTAAGCTTTCTAGGATTAGGAGATCCCAACAATGTAAGCTGGGGCTTTATGCTCAATGATGCGCTAAGTTCGTTTCTTCGCGCGTGGTGGATGGCCCTGTTTCCAGGCTTGATGATAACACTAGTAGTAATTTCCTTCAACCTTATCGGAGACGGAATGAACGACGCTCTGAATCCGTACTTGAAGGAACGATAACCTTGCCAGGAGATCCTGTTCTCAGCGTCAAAGAGCTGAAGACATACTTCTTTACACGTAAGGGAGTTGTGAAGGCTGTGGACGGCGTAAGCTTCGACCTACACAAGAAGGAAGCTCTCGGCATTGTAGGCGAGTCAGGTTCAGGCAAGTCCGTAACATGTTTCTCCATCATGCGCCTTGTTCCCGACCCTCCTGGGAGAATTGTGAGTGGAGAGGTCCTCTTCAAAGGGCGAGACCTCCTCAAGTTGACTTCCGCAGAGATGCGCAAAGTCCGTGGAAGTGGGATTTCAATGAGTTTCCAAGATCCCATGACCTACCTTAATCCCGTCATGCGAGTGGGAGATCAGATTGCGGAAGCGATTCTATTACACAACGATGTCGATAAGCAGAAGGCCTTCGGAATGGCTGTGAGGGCGATGAAGTTTACGGAGATTAACAATCCGGAGAAACGAGCGTTCGACTATCCTCATCAGCTAAGTGGAGGCATGCGCCAACGTATTCTCATATCAATGGCCCTTGCCTGTGAGCCAGATGTACTGATCGCAGATGAGCCAACCACAGCTCTCGACGTAATTGTTCAGCATGAGATATTGAACTTGCTCAGAGACATTCGAAACGAAATATCCACGGGAATGATTATCGTATCCCACGACCTGGGAGTTGTTGCCGAAGTCTGTGAGAGAGTCGCAGTAATGTATGCTGGCAACATAGTTGAGATTGCAGCCACCAAGGAGCTCTTTGAGAATCCTCTTCACCCATACACAATGGGTCTCATGGAGTCGATTCCGCGCGCCGACAGAGGTAAACGGCGACTCCTCACAATTCCTGGAGCGGTCCCTGATCTGACAAATCCACCAAGCGGATGCAAGTTCCATCCACGATGCCCTTACGCCGTAGCCGAATGTAAGACGCAACTTCCGCCCTTGGAGAAGGTTGATGGCGGTCGCTATGTCCGCTGCATGAAATACGCCGAAATTCTAAAGATGAGGCGATCCTAAATGCCCGGCGCACTGGTCGAAGTCCAAGACCTCAAGAAATATTTCCAAGTTGAACATGGCCCACTGAGCACTCACCGCGGAAAAGCAGAATTCGTACATGCGATCGATAACGTGAGTTTCACTATCGAAAAAGGTCAAACCTTCAGCCTCGTAGGTGAAACAGGCAGTGGTAAGACGACGACGGCTAGATGTGTGATCCGACTTATAGAACCGACAAGCGGGAGGATCAGCTTTGACGGCAGCGACCTTCTTGCCGTCAATAAGAATGAGTTGCTGAAGACACGCAGAAACATGCAAATGATCTTCCAAGACCCGTATGCGTCTCTAAACCCTCGCATGACCGTGGGCGATACAATCGAGCTACCGCTAAGAATACACCACATTGGGGACCCCAGAGAACGCCGAAGTATCGTTATGGATTTGCTTGACAAAGTCGGGCTCACGCCTTCTTCGCAATACGTCAACAGAAACCCACACGAGTTCAGCGGTGGTCAACGTCAGCGAATTGGGATCGCGCGGGCGCTCGCTTCGAAACCGAAACTGATTGTCGCAGATGAGCCCGTATCCGCTCTGGATGTTTCAGTCCGCGGCCAGATCCTGAATCTGCTACAGGATTTGAAGAAAGATTTCGGGCTCACGTACCTCCTAATCGCTCACGACCTCTCGGTCGTTCGCTACATGAGTGATGCCATTGGCGTAATGTACCTAGGGAAGCTGATGGAGTTAGGACCTTCGGAATCGATCTTCGAGGATCCTCTGCATCCCTACACACAAGCATTGCTCGCATCAGTTCCGTTGGCGAGTGGTGCAATGAAGAAAGGGCGTCCCAAGCTCAAAGGCGACCTACCTAGTCCTATCTCGCCACCATCTGGTTGTCGGTTTCACACCTTATGCCCTTGGGCGCAAGAGCGATGCGCCAAAGAGGAGCCCGCGCTCATAGATCACGGAAAAGGGCACTACGCCGCTTGTCACTTCGTCAACGAGATACGACAAAAACTCTAACAACACTGAGACCGCCTCAAATCATGAGGACGTTCATTAATTGGCAAGGATAATGAGAGGCCTCTATCCTGACATGTTTGTAGTTAGAGTAGAAGGCAAACCGTACGAGATGGGGAGACAACACGGTGAACAATTATCAGGCCTAATGCATCAAGCATTCAACTCTACAAACGCAGGTCTTGAAGCTTACAAGCGAGATCTGTCGAGAGATCAACTCGACCGCTTGATTGAGAGACACAGAGAGATTACGGAAAGAATCAGACCAGAGCTATTTGAGGAGCTGGAAGGAGTCGCGAATGGAGCTGGTGTCGACTACCATAGGGTCGTCGAATTGTTCTTGGCCAGAGAGCTCCCTTATGGATTTGCACAGTCCAAGGGCACAGCAACTTGTGTAACTGAAGAGTGCACAGCGTGGGGAGCTACTGATGAGGCGACTGTTGGTATGGAGCCCATGCTTGCCCAAAACCGTGACTGCCCTTATGACTCAGGTCAATACAGAGTGGTGATTGTAGCACGACCTTCGAATGGGCACACTTTCGTGGTCACTGGCAGAGTGGGTAGTAACGACGGCTACGGCGTAAACAAGAGAGGGCTCGCCATAATGGCGCCTGCTGTGCGTCCCTCGGACAGTATAGATGCCTGCAAAAATGAACAGCCACCAGGCATTCAAAGCTACACACTGGCTCGTATGATCCTTCAGACATGCGAAAGCGTTGACGCCGCCATTGATCTCATAAAATCTGCACCGCCCGGATACATGGGATTGAACTGGCTAGTGGTGGACCGCGATAATCAGATAGCAAGAATTGAACGTTCATACTCAAAGCTGCACGTAACCTATCCCGAAGAGGCCGCGTACCCAACCAACAGGGTAACTGCAGCGACCAATCATTATCCGTCAAGAGAAATGAGTGCACTTGCTCCGCCATCCAGTGAGCTTAGTACCAAGAAACGATATGACCGCATCGCCACTCTTCTCGCGGCCAATGCTGGTAGAATTGACTTCAACACTTTTCTACAGTTCGCACGAGACCATAGTAACGGCCCCGGTGATCTGTCAATCTGCAACCATGGTGAGAAGTCCGGCACGAATCTCTCGATGATTGCTCAATGCGCCAAGTCTCGGCTCTGGGTTCTGCGAGGTAGCCCTTGCCTCAACGAATATGTCGCATACGACTGTCCATGATACAAAACCGCAAGCCATCGAAGACGCAAGCATCAATCGACTTAAACAAATCTACAATCTGGGAATCATTAATAACTCTTGAAGCGATATAAGTCGACAAATGTTCTATCTGGTTTCCCACATGTGTTGAGAAAATGAAAACGCAGCACGCAATTGAGCGCGTCCGGTACAAGTATGCCTTTACAAAGGAACATGAAGAAGCCGCTTTAAGAGCGCTCAACTCTGAGTCAGGATTCATTGCAGGACCAGAGAACGAAGCCTTTGAAAAGGAAGTCGCGCACTATTGTGGAACAAAACACGCTGTCACAGTCAGCTCAGGAACCGCTGCGCTCCACCTAGCATTACTAGCATGCGGGATCAAGGCTGGTGATGAGGTCATCACCGTCTCAAACTCCTTCACATCAAGCGCTGATGTAATCCTACTTTGCGGAGCCCATCCAGTCTTTGTAGACATAGAAACTGTGAGCTACAATTTGCGGACTGAGCTGATAGAGAAGAAGATAACGAAGAAGACTAAAGCAATCTTAGCTGTCCATTTCGGCGGGCACCCAGTCGATATGGACCGAATCAATGAATCTGCTCGGACATATGGCCTTCGTGTGATAGAGGATGCAGCCCAGGCCTTTGGCGCCTCTTACAAGGGAAGGCGTACTGGGGGGCTGGGAGACGTCGGCGTTGTCAGTTTCGTGCATCATAAGCACGTAACGGTATTCGGGGACGGCGGAGCAGCGCTAACAGACGACGACGATTTGGCCAATAAGGTTCGGCTATTGTCGAATCATGGAAGGGGCAAGGGATATTACGCCAGAGATGAAGTCGGCGTTCCAAAGCATATGAACGAAGTAGCAGGCTACAATTACCGGCTCAGCGAACTTCATGCAGCACTAGGCCGAGTATCCCTCAAACAATTCATAGATGAACGCACGGGTTTGAACCGCCGCAAAGAAACTGCTGAGCTCTACAGGAATTCACTAAGAGACCTAGAATTCCTGCAGCTTCCGACAGCCTACAATTGGGCAAATCACAGTTACCTGCGATATCTCGTTCTCGCACCCGATCGCGACAGACTCTATACATATCTCAGATCAAAGGGTGTGGAAGTGTCGATTCACTACCGGGTTCCCATTCACCTACTACCATACTACGCCGGCCCATTTAGATTCAGGAAAGGAGACTTACCCATTACAGAAAAATACTGTGAACGAACAATTTCACTTCCAATGTCACCACCCGGCTATTCTATAGAAGAAGTCGAATATGTGGCCATCCAGGTTAGGGAATTCTACGCACAACATCCACCACAATACACAGCCCATATCAAGTAAGCAGCTGCTAGAAATGATCCACCCTCATTAGATTTCATCAGGAAAGAGCAAACCATCGGTGAAAGTAACAGAATGATTCCACCGAGCAAATTCACGGATGTTTCAGGAGTATGAACGCATTGCCCTGAAACAGGGCGCGGTGAGCCGCTCGTTTCGATTCACGGTGGGGACGCCTGTTCCTACGGAGAAATGAACTTGGGCTATGGCATAGGGCCTCTTGGCAGAGATTTCCATGTTTGTCTCGATTGTGAGAGATTTCCTGAAGTTCAGCCATGACTAGTTCCGTTAGAGTTGTTAAATACGTGGACCGGAGTTCTTGAGAACAGGCGCGATGCCGTTGAAATACAGACTATGGGATATGTCTTGGAAAGAAGCCAGAGAGGCTTTCGGAAAATGCGACACAGTCATAGTTCCAACTGGCACTCTTCACGGTCACGGGCCATCTCCTATCAGTATCGACGGAAGCTCCGTGGAAAAGTTGGCTGACGAAGTTGGAAAGAGAACGGGACTGATGGTCCTTCCACTAGTCCCATACGGAGAGGATGACAAGATGTTGCGGTATCCAGGCTCTGTCGGTATTAGGCCAGACGTGTTGGAAGGCGTTTACACGGACATATGTAGAGGCCTTCACAGGAACGGAATTCGGAAGGTGATCTTCGTTAATGGCCATGGTGGAAATCGTGAAGCGTTGACTAGAACGGGTCAAAACGTACGCGAACTTGGCGTGTTAGTCGCCATTGTGGAATGGTGGTCTATTGGTCGTACTCTTATGCCCGACTTATTTCCGGGACACAAGGGGGTGTTCATGGAGGAGCTTGCTGTCGCTATGGCTATCCAAGGAAAGGAGATAGCCGACATCAGACCCGGCGGCTACATGGGCGAGTGGGGCGAAAACCCGACTAGGAAGATTTTTGGCGACAGAATCAAACCAATTCGGTTCAACGACTTCACTTTCAAGGGTGCCCCGATAACTATCCCTGTTGACGCGTGGGATATTGATGTCGAAGGCCCACCTGAAATCAGCAAAGACGACCTTGACTCGCTGATCAAGCGTGGGGAACAGATAATTCAACGGGTCGCTGACTACATAGCTGAATTCGCGCAGGAATTCCAGAAGATCAACGTGCAGGAAGTCCTGAAATCACGCGAGTGAAGCAGAATTAGCTAAGTCATCTTGTCGTCCTGAAGACGATTTGGTTCCTTTCTCTCAGTCTCGAATGGGCACAGCCGATTCTACATTACTTTTCCGCCATTCACGTTGATCGTCTGTCCAGTCATCCATTCAGCCCCATCAGAGCAGAGGAAGACCACGGTTTCGGCTATGTCGACGGCTTTACCTACTCTCTTGAGGGGTTGGTCCTTGAGCTCTTCTTGGATTTCGTCCTCAGTCATCTTGAACGCCGTTTCTGGTACGGACCCAGGGGCGACGCAATTGACAGTCACATTGTGCGGTCCCAACTGCCGCGCTAGAGTCTTCGTTAGGTTGATTATTCCTGCTTTCGAAACGCCGTAGGCAGGGCCTGAACCGCCTTTGATTCCGTGACCAGTAATTCCTGCCACGGAAGCAAGGTTGACAATCCTTCCCCACTTTTGGTGCTTCATCAATGGAGCGACTTCCTTTGAAAAGAGAAACACGCTCTTCAAGTTGACATTCAATACGTGGTCCCACTCTTCCTCGGTAAGATTCTCTATTAGAACGTGACTTGGCTCAAGGAGGGATCCCGTAGCGTAGCCTATTCCGGCATTATTCACTAGGATTTCTATTCGACCGAATCTTCTAAGCGTCTCTTCAATAGCGTGCTTGACTTCAACACTCTTGGACACATCCGCTTTGACTACAACTGCTTCTGCTCCGAGCTCTCGGATTTCTTCAGCGCTCTGTTCTGCTTTACCCTCGTCAATATCACAGATAACAATCGAGGCACCTTCACGGGCTAGTCCCAACGAAATAGCACGGCCAATCCCGTTCGCTCCTCCAGTCACTACCGCAGTGCGGCCTTTCAAACCAGACATTCTAGATCAGCAGGTCTGTCATACACGAACGTAGATTACTTTATCGTACGACCGGACCTAACTCTCGACGTCTCATTTTCCGAATTTCCACACGTGTCCTAGCAGTTGACCTTTGTTGGAGGCATATCATTCGATCTTTTTGGCTGCTCACAAGGCATTTAAACTGACTTAGTGCAGTTCCCCTGACCAGCTAGAGTGGACCGTTTGGCACGAAAAACTGTTGGTCGTCGCAAGGTTCCATTTGAACTTCCTCAGGCCTTGGAATGGAAGAGTTTCCTGAAGCACCATACTTCTAAGAGGTGGTTGTCGCAATCAGTGAAACGCGGGCTCATGGCTGAATATGCAAGAAGTTTTGACGGTAGCCCAATCTGGGGACATGAGAGGATGGATGAACTCGAGAAACGAGTCCCCGACGCGATTGAACTATCAGCTGGTACATCACGCAAGGCTAGAAAGCCTCAAGCCCACTTGTTGGAAGCCGCGAAGAAAGCCATCGACGACGGCTACACAGATTTCGCCTCAATAAAAGGGTACAAGGATTTTCGTGACGCAATAGCACACAAACTCAGCGATGAGAACGAAGTGGAATATGACCCTGATACAGAAATCAGCCCTACAACAGGTTGCCAACAAGCAATCGATGGAACATTCAGGATTTTGGTCGATCCTGGAGATGAAGTGCTACTCATTGACCCGGAATATGCCAGTTTCGAACCACCATTGCGCTGGTACGGGGCGAAAGTAATCCCAGTTCCCCTTTCCAAAAAGGACGGCAATTGGTCTTTCAACCCTTCCGAACTATCGAAACGAGTCACCCGGAGAACAAAACTCTTGGTTATGAGCAATCCGAACAATCCGGTCGGAGTTCTCTATTCTCGAAAGCAGCTAGAAGCCGTTGCTGATTTAGCTCACGATTATGATTTCTTTGTTGCTTCGGATGAATTGTATGAGAAGATAATTTTCGACGGCAGCAAACACACAAGCATAGCATCACTGCCAGGTATGCACGAGCGCACCGTGATGTTCATTGGATTCTCGAAACTGGATCATATCAGCGGCTTTCGGGTCGGATTCGTAGCAGCTAATCGTGATATCATAGAACAAATGCGCAACGTGATCAGGTTCACCACGCAGTGCGTACCCTCTATCGGACAGCGCACGGCCTTAGCCTCGCTGCTGGGCCCCAGAGATTGGATTGGGCAGGTTGTTGAAGATTACAGGAGAAAACGCGATTTCACGGTTGGGGAACTGAACAAGATCAAAGGCGTACGATGTCATTACCCACAGAGCGGATATTTCGCATTCCCAGACTTCTCCGAGTATGGAATTACGTCTCAATACCTTGCTGAATATGTCCTTCTTCATGGCCGAGTCAAAACTGTTCCTGGATTCTGGTTCGGGAGAAATGGCGAAGGGCATCTGAGAATCAGTTACAGTGTTGGGATGGACTGGATAACTGAGGGCTTATCCCGACTGAAAGATGCAGTTGAGAAGTTACCTCTGCCTTCGTAGGCTGGCGTTGGTCAAGGAGTCAGAGGGAATCGGTTGCTGAAGTCAGACCCGGAGAGAATTCTCCATGTTGCTTGTCTTTCGAACTTTCTCGTTATGCTCGGTGTTGGAATCGCAAACCCTGTTGTTCCGCTCTTTGCAGCAACTTTCCCAGTCTCCTACACAGTTGTCGGGTTCGCGGTCGGCATTTTCGGCTTGGCACGCATAGCCTTCGAAATTCCTGCAGGGATTTGGGCGGATAGGTTCGGCCGGAGGCCGATGCTGAACTTTGGTTTATTGCTGTTTACTGTCTCAGGCTTCACAGCGTTTCTAGCTTCAAACATCGTTGTGCTTTCTATTGCAAGATTTATCCAAGGCATAGGAATGGGTCTCTACATCACTCCGGCGCTTGCACTGTTGGGTGACATCGCGCCTCAGGAGAAGGTAGCGAAGTACTTCACCACCTACTTCGTCTACGATTACCTCGGCTCCGCTATAGGCCCAGCCTTAGGCGGGTTCGCAAGCCAGTACGCCGGGTTCAAAGCAGCATTTCTCCTCCTCGCTGGGATCTCTGGAGCGGCACTACTCTTGACCTATCTGATGATCAGCGAAACCAGCCTCGGAGGTGAGTCCGCCCATTTCCAGGAAATCATACAGTCGTTCAAGTCTACGCGCGATTGGAGGTTGCTGCTTGTTGGTTGTACAGCTGCAGCCTCCTTCTTCTTGTCCTCAGGGATTCAGAACACCGCGATGCCATTACTGGGGAAATATCAAGGCCTATCGGTTGGGGAAATCGGGCTAATCCTCTCAGCAGCTGCCTTCGTAAATGCGTTCGCTATCTTCGTCGGCAAGGGTCTGATAGATCGCCTCGGCGGTCCAAAGCTTTTGGTAATTTCCTTCTCTTCGACCGCGTTAGTCCTTGCTTTCTTTCCCATGGCCTTCGGATTCTTGGCTTTGACTCTGATGACTGCTTTTGTTAGCATAACGATGAGTCTTGTGCCGTCGACGCAGTCAGCGATGGCTACTGATATTGCCCACCCAGCTCATCGTGCGTTCACTTTCAGTCTATACCGGACTTTTGGTGATGGAAGCCTACTTGTGGGCCCCGTTTTCATCGGGTTCCTGTCCGACCTTTACGGTTTTTCAGCCCCATTCTACGCTGCAGCTATCATCTGCCTCGTAACCCTCCTACCGGCATGGGGGTTAAAGGTCATGAAGCCAAAATAGTCTTCATCTTGAACAACGTTCGTAGTCGCGCGGTTCATTTGCTTATTTGTCATGCGGGTTGATACTATCTGCCCCATACGACCGTTCTTTCGTGACTGATTGTGCTTCCTTTGTAGTAGAGTTCCTTTCTACTTCGAGGATTTGGCTTCTTTCATCTCTTCCTTGTGAAAAAGAGTCCCACTCCTAGCGCGATTGCTCCCAACACAAAGAGCACTCCTCCCCAGCTGGGTTGTCCGGCCGCCTTGAGATCCATGTTCACTTCCTTTTCACCGAGCAAATCTATTGTGACACCGTTCGGGTTAGTACTGTGCAGGGATATTGTGAGGGTCCACGAATCGGTGGAGGGGATGGGCTTCAGGATGAAATCCACTTTTGTCAGACTCGTGCCCGGACCTACTTGGGCTGTCTTCTCATAATCTTGCACAGGGTTGCATGTGGAAACGGTGATCTGTAGCGTCTGCTTGGTGCTGTATGAATAACTTACAGAAACAGGGAGAGACACGCTATCTTCTCTTACCACGTAAGCTGTCTCTGAGATCGAAGCCTGAACCTTAGATTGCTGGCTGTTTACGGCTGGCAGAAACAAAGATGAGATCATAGCGATTGTTATTGTCAAGATAACTATTCGTTTGAAATTGACATGCTTGGAACATGCCTCGCTGCACGTGATTTCTGATGCGACCAAAAACCGAGACCCGATTTCTGCGATAGATTTCGGAGATGATCTTGTAGTTTTGGGTATCCATGGATAACTCGCATAGGTAATGACTGTTCTTGTTCGCGCGAGCAAGCTTCAAGTAAGCTTGGTCATGAACTTAAGAAACGAAGAAATGACGAACAACTCGGGCCAATTCAAGTTCTGCATATGACCCACATGGAGTCCCCGACGTTCACGGCTGGTACTGGATATGACATCATAATGACTCCGTTCGTAGGTGACTCAATCGAACATACCTCGTTCCCGTAGAAGTCTCGAATTGTGCCAAGCCTCTCACCTTTGCTAGCCTTGTCTCCAGCTTTCTTGTTACGGAGCAATATGCCACTCGAAGGGGCTCTAACCCATACGCGCTCACCGAGTAGCGTGGGTTTCTGAGCTTTCGATTCGCCAGGAAGCATCTTTACGTGCTTCATCACGTTGACGATTCCTGACGTTAGGAATTCTACTGTCCGTTCATCCATCCGACCCAATTCTCCGCCTTCCACTGTGAGCGAAGGTACGCCAATTCTGCAGGCCTCTGTTGAGACGGAACCAACAACTCCATGTATTTCGGCATAGTTCGCTAGGAATTGCTCCGTAAGTGTCTTCGACGCTGCCAGGGCTTTGGGTTCACCTTGGTCGGGCGCATAGACTATGTCAATATGCTCTTCCGGTGTATCTCCACCATGAAGGTCAATTAGGTAGTCAGACTCTTTGACAACCGAGAATGCCTTGTGAGCGATTCGCTGGCTTGGAGAACCGTCTGGGCTACCCGGGAAGACTCTGTTGATGTTTTGTCCGTCGAGAGGGCAAACGTACGGTGTTCTTGATTGGAGCCCCGGAGTATTCAAAATTGGCAAACTTATGAGTAATCCGCTTAGTTGGTCGGGTTTAACGAGTCTAGTGACCCTGATGGCCGCTTCGACTGATGAGATTTCGCATGCATGACTTCCCGCAATCACGCAGAGCTTTGGTCCAGGTTTCTTGCCTGTAACAGCAATCATCGGAATTTCTATCTTGCCGGCTATCGTGGATCCTACCTCTAGTTTCGTTGTTGTTCTCCTTCCCGCTTGGAATTGCATTCCTGCGACAAGAAATTCAGACATGGTTCTCCACACTCCGTTTGCTTACGAATGATAACTGCCCTATGTATTTAACGGTGAGAAATTCAGAATTGGATGGAATTGTTGCGCTAAAGGACAATTATGCGTCCTTCTTCAATAACCTTTTTTGAAGAGCCATCTGGATAAATGACTGTGACATTCTCTTTTGTACCTGTAACGAAATCCCAGTGGAGACTCGACTCGCTGAGGCCGCCATAGCTTTTGTTATCTCCTATCGCCACATGAGCTGATCCGCCGATTTTTTCATCAGTAAGTACGTAGCCTATAGGTTTCTTTATCTTGTCATTGAGCCCTAATCCGAGTTCGGCGATGTTGTGTGTCATCGCCTTGATGTGCTTTCGTTCATCGCTTCGGTAGGCTGTGATCAAGGAGTTCTTCAGTTCTTCGTCTCCTGTTTCTGCGTGGGATTCTTCTAGATTGACTCTGCCTTTCTCGAAGAGTAGGACAACATTCTTTATGATTCCATTGGAAAACTTGTCACGTGTGAGCGGACAAAATAACGTTCCTTCTCCCATTTGTTCGTGAGCTGCGATGAAGACTTCTCCCGTTGGGAGATTAGCCGTGTTATATCCTATTTTTTGGTCTTCTTCACTTATCAGGCCATCACTCATACTGATTCTTCTATCACGGATACCGACGACAAGATCTGTTCCGTCTTTGTCCTGTAAATGCACTTTATCGGCTCCTTTGAGATGTTTTGCAAGTGCCTCGCACTTGGAAAGTAAGGTTTCCTGGCTGTAGAGCATTCCTCCGACGATCAATTCTTTCAATTCGTCAAAGGATACACCGAAAGATTGTGCCATTGGTGTGGTTGGGTAACCAACTAGGGTTCGCCGCACGTTGCGCTTCAGCAAAATGGTTTCAATCTCTCTCTCCGCCTCTCTCTGGGCGACTAAACCGTCCTTCGGTATGTCTTCGGTTGAGTGTGGATCCCAAGTTTTGGTCAGATTGATGTAGCCTTGAACCGTGTTTGCGATCGCCTCGAGATCTGGTGGAGTTCTTCGAAGGAATTCTATGGGTAACTGTTGAATGTAGGCTCTATTCAGATCGTCCGAAATCGCGTCGACTATAGAGCTAACGCCTTCGAGAGCGCATTCGAGTCTTACTCTTTCAATCAGTTTCCAGCAATGAAGGCCAGCAGTAATGAGTGTTGATTCACCAGGCTTGAAGTTCATGCAATTAACGATGACAGACGCCATTTGATTCAATGTATCATCGTCCAGTTCGGGAACCATGAATTCGGGAATGCTCAAAGTGATTTAGCCTCGTTCTGCCTTATTTAGCCGGATTCGCCATATGCCTTTCGCGAGTCACGTTGATAACGATCGCCCAAGGTCAAACCTTTGTTGCAGTGGGACGGTGTTTCATGGGTAGGGTCGAGGCTTTGGAGGAGGTATGTCAGCGTCAGGTGTTATACCGACCGCCCGATCGTTCGTGCTTACAGGTATGGGGCTTCTTCTGAAGTTTATGACTCCGTCAATGGGTGAGGTCACGGTCTCAAGCAATTCTCCGAATATGTTTCGTACCTCTGCAACTTTCTCGCCCTTCTTCACTCTGGTTCCGAGCGGAGGCGTGTAGCAGATGCCACCACGCGTCACGTACACGTTCCACCTCTGGCGTATCTTCTGTTTCCTAGCCGGCATGGGCGAGCCTTCTATCATCCGAAGTCTCTTCATCACATTGTCTATTCCATTGACTATCAATTGCACTGCGTCCTCAATGAGTCGTCCATAGCCACCAGCCTCTATGATCATACATGGTTTGCCCATTTTTGCGGCTGCTTCAATGCTCCCTCCTCCCGCGCGTGTTATCGAGAGAACTTCGCAGTCGAAGGACGCTGCGAGCACCTCTCTGGTGATTCTGTCTCTTTCCGCGTCACCAGATTCAGCGGCTATGACGTACGAGGTAAGCTCCTCGTTGACGTCACCGCCGTGGCAGTCAATGTAGTAGTCTGCCTTGGATGCGATTTGGCTCATGAAAGCTGCCGCAATCTGATAACCCGTTGTTCCGTCTGGATTGCCCGGGAAAATGCGGTTGAGGTTTATGCCGTCTATTGGACACTGGAATGGGGTGCTCATTCCGCCTTGCGGGCCTCGAGTTTCGAAGGCTGTCATGTTTAGGACGGGGACGATGAGGAGGGTCCCGCTCAACTTTGATGGGTCCGACTGCCTTAACACACGTATCACGGCTTCAATGCTCGAATACTCCGCTCCATGTACACCTCCACTTATGCAGAGTACAGGCCCAAGTTTCACACCATTCACTATGGCTAATGGGATATTGATGGTTGCGACTGCGGTCTCTCCAACTTTCACATAACCGATCTTTTTCTCGCCTCTAGCGGCCTTGATGTCACTAATACTGAAAACTTCAGACAATGATTACTCACTCTTTGAGGTTCTAAGCGATTGCCTGCGTGTTTAACATTTGCGAAAGGCACCTAAACGCCATCAAAGTCAAACTCATCTAACTCGCCCAATTTGCACTTTTGATTTGCGTTTTCTAAGGGCATAAAAGTGTGGGTTACCACTACGAATCGACGGCTACCATGCAACGCGACCAGATTACAGTTCTCAGACCCGGGCTCGTTTTCGATGGGACGGGTGCTGCATCGAAGAAGAATACAATCATAGTAGTTCAAGCATCCAAGATTGTGTATGTTGGTTCTGAGCAAGGTTTTGACATACCTGCAGAAGCGCGCTATGTTGATCTACCAGGAAAGAGCGTGCTGCCGGGTCTTGTTGACAGTCATATACATTTGGCGCTCGGAACTTACGGTGGATACTTGGATGTGATGAAAGATACGGACGGCATTCAATTGGCAACTGGCATCATCAATGCAAGAGAGATGCTTCATGCGGGGATTACCACTGTGAAGGATTGCGGTGCCAGAAACCGAGTAGCCTTCGATCTCCGCAATGCCTGGAAATTGGGCTTGTTTGATGGTCCCAGAATTTTGGTATGCGGGAGACCGTTGTGTATTACAGGAGGGCACTTTCGTTTCTGCAACGATAACGAATGTGATAGTCCATGGGACGTTCGGAAACGCGTTAGGCAGATGTTGGCGGAAGGAGCGGATTTCATTAAGTTGATGGCTTCGGGTGGAGGAACTCCGGGAACGGACAACAGTCGACCCTCGTTTGAAGAGGAAGAGATTCAAGCGGCTGTTCAAGAAGCAGAGAAATTCGGTAAGACTGTAACAGCCCACTGCGAAGCTTACGAATGCGTGGGACGAGCAGCTCGAGCCGGTGTGCATACACTCGCACATCTAGGTTTCACAAAACCTGATGGAACGAGGGGCTTTGACGAGGAAGCAGTGCGAACGATCGTCCAGAAAGGCCTGTACGTGGATCCTACGTTGCAGACTGCTTCTGCTCAACGAGATTCGTTGAGGGAGAAGAAGAAAATCGGCACGCTCACAGAGCAGGAGAAAGCCGCTCTTGAAGCCGCTGAGTATAAGGTCAAAATAAAACAGGAAAATCTCGCTAGAATGTTGAGGATGGGCGTAAAATTCGCGGCGGGATCTGACGGCTGGGGACTTGGAAAGTGCACTAGACTCGTAAGAACTCTCGAACTTATGGTCGAATCGGGAATGTCGCGCTCGGATGCCATAGTTTCAGCTACTAAGAACGGTGCAGAATCGATACGGATGGGGGATCTCTACGGGACAATCGCTGAGGGTAAGGAGGCAGACATCATAGCCGTAAATGGCGACCCGACCGAGAACATAAGCGTTCTCAGGTCTCCCGTGATGGTCATGCAAGCTGGACGAATCATATAGAAAAGAGGAGAGCTTTTCCTCAACGGACCGATCGCTTCCAGTGTCAACTACGTTTTCGGATACTGAGATTCGGGAGAGTGCGATCACGCATAGAACTCCTCGATCGAATTCACGATATACTGAAACTCTTCATCTGTTAGGGTCGGCCTGGTAGGAAGAGACAGTATGCGGCTAACAGTTTCTTTCAATCGCGGGTACATTCCTTGTTTGTATCCAAATTTCTCCCTGTAGTGTTTTTGAATAGGTATTGGGATTGGGTAGTGGACTACTGTTTCGATGCCCTTCTGCTTTAGATGTTCTTTCAGCTGATCTCTTTTTTTCACGCGTATTGCGTAGTGAAGGTACACATAATGCCCCCAGTCTTTCTCGACGGGCGTTCCTACGCCTAGTACTCCCTTTAGGGCTTCATTGTATTTCTCCGCGTTTCTTCTCCTTTGACTGTTCAACTCATCCAATAGTCACAGTGTTATTCTCCCTATCGCGGCATTCCATCCGCCCAAGGTGCAATTGAATCCGATCACGTGCTGTTCTCCACCAAATCGGTGGGGCCATGGCCGAAGTGTCGGCAAAGCACAGTATTCTCGGCGTACTCGTTGTTGTTAGTTGTGAGCATTCCGCCTTCTCCGTAGCAGTGTATCCCCTTTACGGCGAAGCTGAATATTTTGTCCCCACATATTGAGCAAATTCCTTCTCGAAGTTAACTTCCTGCTCACCGCCTGTTCGGTACTGCGCATTCTCGAGCACATCGAGAGCTGTATTCCTCATCTCTTGCGTGACCGGCCATTTCCTGTAAGGGATTATGTACACGCACTCCCCTCCGTGACTAAGGATTTCGCAGTATCACGGCGAGTGCGCTACACATACTCGATTACCTTTCCGACTGCGAGTGGGCCGACTCCGGGTTTGATGACGGGTGAACACCATAGGCTAGCTATGACGCCCGAAATTGGTGTTTTGATCTCCTCAAGAACTTCAGCCGTGAAGGGATCGCTCACGGTCCCGACGACTGCGCCTTCCTTTACTTCGTTTTCGACTTCCCCGGAAGTGGACCAAATTCCTCCGAAATGGTTGTTGACTCGGTTCAAATCGCAGATGCAAGTTTTGTGATTTCGGGGCTGAATCTCTCCGTCCAGCATTCCGAGCCATCTTAGAACATTCATTAATCCTGAAGTGCCGTCTTCCACATACCCTTCTATGCGGCGAAAATCAGTAACGCCACCAAATTCAAGGCCGATAGCTGGGATGCATTTTTCTCTCATTATGGTTTCGGTCACCCTAAGTGCATTGGTGCTTCTCCAGATTTGTCGTACTCCGAATACCTTCGACAATTCTATGCATTTCTCGTAAACAGTTTGCTTCAGAGGGCCTTGAGGTTGTGGATGTGCGACAATGCTTGCATTCGTCGGCTGCCAAAAATGGTCCTGACCATGAAAATCGATGAGGCAGTCGGCGCGGCGGGCAAGTTCATTCATGTAAGCATGCGCTATCATGCTCGATATGGATCCGTCTGGATCGCCCGGGAACTGTCGTGCCAGGTCGAAATGATCAAGAAGCGTGGGGACTCGATGCTCTGCTTCAAATGCCCACGTATTGATGACTGGGACGCCGACAAATGTTCCTTTGAGCACTCTCGGATTTGCTTTCTTGAAGAACCTCGACAGCATGATGGTTCCGATTATTTCCGTGCCGTGCATTGCAGCGCTCGCCACTAACGTCGGCCCGTTCTGTACGCCATTCACAACGAAAACGGGGATTGCTATCGGCAATCCCGCGGAGCTTCGAGAAATCTCGATGAAGCCTTGGCTTTTTGTTCCAGTCTCGGCTGAGGCTGAACCTATAACGACTTTCAAGTGAATCTGAGCACCTCGTTACAGCCCTTTCACTAGACGTACCACTGAATCACTCGTCGGGGCAGCATCGACAGAATTGCCTGCCGCTTTCACGTAGGTAGGACGCATCCGACCGTCTGCATGTACGCTTCAAGTTCGTCCAGATTGTGCGGGCCCATAGTTCGTTTTCCCTCTTCAATTTCATAGACCATGTTGACAAGTCGTTCATTTGCTGGCACAGGTACGCCAAGTCTCTTAGCCTCTTCAACCACGTCGCCGAGTATCCAGCGTGTTTCAGACTTTCGCTTGCGATAGACAATGTCCCACCACATGCCGCTGGCCTGCTTTACCAGATGCAGAGGTTTCCTATACTTCCAGTGGGGAAGGACAACTTTCTCAATGAACTTCAAGAATTCCTTTGTCTCTTTGGGCGTTTCAGGGCTGTAGATTTTGGGGTCGAAGAAGCCCTTCAGCGGCTTGAGATCGATACCAGCAGCGCGAGCCACCTTTATCGATTCTTTCACAAGAGCGCCTGCCATCATGCAGTTGCGTTCTACAGAGAGGACTTCTACTATTGGAGCGTTTATGAGTGATGTCATGACAACGAGGGAGCCATAGACTTGCTTACCCCAGATTTCACCGACAATATTGTCGCTCAAGATGGTTTCTGTAAAATTTGAAAACAGCTTCCGAAGTTTGCGCAGGCGATCCGTGATGCGTCCATCCATCTCTCCAATGTGTAACGGCGCAACGTTGTTGATTTCCAGGTATCCTGGATCGACCAAGGCTCCACCGTAGTCAGGAACGCTTCCTATGACCTGCCGTGTGCCGTTCGGAACGTTCCTGGCAATCCGATATACGTTGAAGCCGTTCTGTAGTGAGACAACCGTAGTAGTCGGGGTAATGTACTTCTGGACTCCTTGGACGGCTTCTTCTGTGTGTTGAGACTTGGTTGCGATGATTAAGAGTTCCAGAGGTTCATCGATTTGGTCAGGTGTAGCCGCTTTGACCGTCAGAAGTTTTTCACCCCTCACTCCCGTGATTTTGAGCCCCTTCTGGTTCATCGCATTCACGTGCTCGACCCACTTGTCGACAAAAAGCACGTCCTCACCCGCTATGTGCATCCAAGCTCCTGCTAAACCGCCTATTGCCCCTGAACCCACAATCGTAATCTTCAATCGAAGACACCGCCATGTCGTGTTGCGAGGTTGCTCAAGGGTTTTTTGTACTTCCGTATACTCACCATTGCAGTCTAGGGGAACAGGAGAATTCAACGAAGATCGAGAAAACTGTTCAATTCTGACCTCTACGTTACGTTAGGACTCTATGGAAGAAGCCATTTCAGACTCGTTGCTGGTTACAACTTTGCATCTTAATCTTGTGTGTTCCTCATATCTTGCGTGATGTCTTAGTGATCGGTATTGGCGTTGACATTTTCAGCTCGTAGTGACAGGATACGAGGTGACCTGGTTGGCGTGCTGAGAGTGGCGGTTCCTTTTCCTTGCAGTAGTCCGTGGCGTAAGAGCATCTTGTTCTGAACCGACAACCCGACGGTACATTGACGGGACTTGGGATGTCGCCGCTCAAGACGACTCTCTGTCTTCTCAGGGCAGGGTTTGGGATCGGAAGAGCCGATATGAGAGCGTGTGTGTACGGATGTTCGGGCCTCTGATAAATTATCTGCTTTTCAGCGGTCTCCATAATTTTTCCTAGGTACATGACGCCGACGCGGTCACTCATGTGTTCGATGACGCTGAGATTGTGGGAAATGAAAAGGTAGGTCAGATTGAGTTCTTCTTGCAGATCTGAGAGTAGATTGAGAATCTGAGCTTGCACCGACACGTCCAGAAACGATGTTGGTTCGTCAAGGATTACGAAATCAGGATCCATTGCCAGAGCTCGTGCGACAGCTATTCGCTGCCTTTGACCTCCACTGAACTCGTGCGGGAATCTGTAGAGGTGATCTTCGTTCAATCCAACTCTTTTAATCAATTCTCTAGCTCTTTCGTGCGCCTTATCGTCGCTCTCAACCAGCTTGTGGTACTTCATTGGTTCGGTGAGTGCTGCCTCTATGGTTTGACGCGGGTCCAATGAAGCGTACGGGTCTTGAAATATGATTCCGATTTTCCTGCGTATTCTTCTGAAGGTGTCGCCTTTCAGCTTGGTTATGTTCTGTCCTCGGTAGATGATTTCACCCGTGGTAGGCTCAATCAGCCTTAGAATGCATTTACCAACCGTTGTCTTACCAGATCCGGATTCACCAACAAGGCCATAAGTTTCACCTTCCTTTATTTCAAGATCGACTCCGTCAACTGCTTTAACGTAGTTGGTGGTTCTGGCGAGAATTCCTCCAGATATTGGGAACCATTTCGTAAGACCCTTAACTTCTAGGACCGTTTGGGTCATGACTTCTTCTCCTCGTAGAGATGGCAGGCCACAGTATGATCCTTTCCAGTATGGATGAGTTCCGGTTTCTCAACTTCGCACCTATCAAGGGCCATCGGGCAGCGAGGGTGGAATCTACAGCCTGAAGGTGGATAGATAAGGTCAGGAACGGATCCCGGTATTGTTTCCAGCCTCTCCAATGGACGGCCTATCATAGGTATCGCTCGCATCAAGCCTTGAGTGTAAGGATGCAAGGGATTAGCGAAGAGATCTTCCACGCCAGCAAGTTCAACGACGTTTCCGGCATACATTACAGCAACGCGATCACAGAGTTCTGCAACCACGCCCAGGTCGTGTGTGATCAGTAATGTGGAGCCCGCTATCTCTCGTTTCAGTTCGCGAAGTAACTCAAGAATCTGTGCTTGGATTGTCACGTCCAGGGCTGTGGTAATTTCATCGGCAATAAAGAGGTCGGGTTTTCTCGCCAACGCCATCGCGATCATACATCGTTGACGCATGCCGCCAGAAAGTTCATGCGGGTAATCGTCAAGAATCCTTTCGGCGTCGGGGAGCCTAACCTTCTTCAAGACTTCAATGCTGAGTTCCCTCGCCACTTTCCTCTGTTCCGCCTTAGAGAGCATCGCTAGAGAGCTTTCTCGAGCCTCCTTCTTGGTCCGTTCGCCGCTAGTACCAGCTTTCTTCTGTGCATCCTCGGTTCTTCTCTTCGCAGCGACTCGCGCTAGCCGCTCAGGGTTAAGAAGAAAAACCTCTTCCAGCTGATCTCCAATCGTAAGCACCGGATTGAGAAAGGTTGTCGGGTCCTGAAATACCATCGCGACATTGTTGGCCCTGATCTTACGCATCTCTTCCGGAGTGCTTTTGAGCAGATTCTTGCCACTAAGAAGAATCTCTCCGTCGCTCACTTGCGCATTTTCGGGAAGCAGCCCTACTATGGTAAGCGCAGTTACCGATTTTCCACAACCCGACTCACCAACAAGGCCTAAGGCTTCGCGTTTCCGTATTGCGAATGTTATTCCGTCAAGCGCCTTCACATCACCAGCATAAGTCTTGAATCTCAGCCTCACGTTCTTCAGTTGAAGTAGAACTTCACCGTCGCCCGGCGCTGATCCCGACACTTCGTCTCCTCCGGATCGAATCTGTAATGTTACCGCTGATCACCCCTCATGTGGAGTCGAGGAGATATAACGACACTGGCGGGACATGCAAAGCAGAGGCGTTCGGGACGTATCTGAATACCGTAAGATTCGGGTTAATGGATAACAGTATCGTCCGCCTCAGTCTCGTTATTGCCTGAACTCTAACAGGATGGATACTGTTTGGGATAAGTCTGTCTAAGTCTTCCCCGAAATCTGACCCATAAATCACATCTGAAGGCTGATTGGTATGCAAGTACCCGAAGATCAGTCTTTCAGAACTCAGAACTTCCACCGTATTGACCGACTGGAGACAGCTATTGTGATTCCGCGGCTGGGAATGCAGAACAAAACCTTTGAGTTCGGCGCACGTGGCTCGGAGTTGTGATGAGACACGATGATTGAAGTCCCAAGTTCGGAAGCTCTTAGCATGATTTCGCCCAGAGTCACTGTCTTGGTTAATACCGTTGACGAGAAAGGTGAGTTGAACTCTTCCCCTTACTCCTGGGTCTTTCCTCTGAGCTCTAACCCGCCGCTAATTGGGGTAGCCGTGGGTGGCAAACAGAAGCTTACGTACGTCAACTCCAAACGGAAAGGAGAGTTTGTTGTATGTGTTGTCTCGGCGGGCTTTGGTCAGCAAGCTGTGAACTGTGAAGCAACGCATAGTCCGGGGGATAAGCTGTGGGAGAAGAATGGCTTGCATGCTGAGAACTCCAGTAAGGTTAATGTTCCTAGGATCGCGGAGGCTAAAGCTGTTTTGGAATGCAAAGTCGATCGGTTCGTGGAACTGAAGGGGGACCACATAATCTTGGTGGGAAGAGTCCTGCATGCTGAGGCGGAGGGAAAAGGACTCGATAGCATAAAGCCACTTCTCCACGACTCAGGCGGGAGATTCAGAAGCGTGGGTAACGAAATTCTCCTAGAGAGAAGAAGATAACCCTGTAACCTTTTCAATGCGATTTGGATATTCACTGAGATTTTTCGCGAATGGCAGATTTAGTGTGTCCACGCAAGCCGATGACCTCAGATCTTCAAACAACGATTTTCGAATGCAGTACCAGTCCGTGTGTAAGTATCTTCTTCTCTTTAACGAGGCATCTCATCCGTGGGCATATTCGGGGGCAAAGAGGCAAACCGTGCAGTTGAAGCAAAGTCTGTGTTTAATAGAAGACGCAGTTTTGCTCAGGCTCAGTGCGGAATTAGACGAATGAAAATACGCGATGATTCGGGTCACTTGTACAAAGTTATTTATATACCAGGAGGCAAGTACGGCCGAGAAAAATTGCCAGCAAAAAGTAAGATGTTGATTGCGCTAGTTGTTATTGTGCTAATTGCTGCCGGCACACTGTTCTATGTGAATCAGCAGCAGCAAGTCACTACTACAAAGACGGGAACCACAACTGAGGCTGGTCTTCCGGTTCCGAACCCTGACGCGATAATCGAAGAAGTCTCCGACAGTCCCTCAACGGGGTTCGATCCAGCAATCGAGTGGGGTGCGCGCGGGAACATAGTGATGGAAAATATCTACGAAATGCTTGTGTCCGTCGATGGTCCGCGTCCGGACAAGTTCGTACCGTGGCTTGCACAGAGCTGGGATGTTTCACCAGACGGCTTAACCTACACATTCCGTTTGAGACAAGGCATAAAGTTCCAAGATGGGACCCCATTCAACGCGACAGCGGTCAAGTATTCGATAGACAGAGCTGTTCTGCTACACGCTGAAGGCGGACCGGAATATCTGCTCGCCCATGAAGCAACAATGGCCATAAAGGGCGCTCCACGCTACTACCACTCCGATAGTGTGAACAAATACAATGCTACGGAAGCTCAAGCTTACCTAGCTGCGGGAGCAGTAAAGGTCATTGACCCATACACTGTTTCGATAACGCTGGAGCATCCGTACGCGGCGACCATCGCAACATTGGCGTTTACAGTAACTGCCATCGTTTCGCCGTCGTACGTAATTGCAAACTGTCCAGGATCTGCAGAAATGCTAGGCGTGGTACCGGGCACGAGCTGCGACTTCATGCGCATGCATCCACTGGGCACGGGACCATACAAGCTTGCTGAATACACATCCAAAGTTCGTACAGTGCTAACGAGCTTTGACGGTTATTGGGGAGGCCCTGACAAACGCGGACCTCCAAGAATCAAAACGTACGAGATCAAGTACGTAGCTGAGATAGCGACAAGAGAACTGGATCTATTTGCGGGAACAACAGATGGGATAGCAATCCAAGCAGCAAACATCTTCGATCTAATTGACAAGGATAGTTGGTTGAACAACCAAGTAATCAAACCCCTCAAACCTGGGATTCGAGTCTGGGCGGCGCCTACCATCCAAGTCAGCTACATGATGCTCAACCCCAGATACGCACCATTAGACAATGTGAATTTCAGAAAGGCGATCGCTTACGCGTTCCCCTACGACACCTACATCAAACAAGCCCTAAACGGCTTTGGAACTCGTCTCTACGCTCCCTTGCCACCGGGAATGCCTGGTTATGACTCATCGCTAGACGGTTTCTACACATACAACCCGGACAAGGCCAAGGCACTGTTCCAGCAGGCGGGTTGGAGCGGAACACTCGAAGTCAATATTCGTACTGGTGATACGAACCTTAGAGCAGGTGCGCTGTTGCTCAAAGACAGTATTGCACAAATCTATCCCCAAGTAGTCATCCAAATACGCGAAGTTGATACACCAACATGGTCGACGCTCTTCAGGAACTTCAAGACGCCGATTAGTTTTGGATCATGGACTATGGACATCGATGACCCTGCTGACTTTCTACCGAACCTGGTGACTCCAGGTGGTCAGACAGCAAGGTTCACACAGTTCGCCGAGAACCAGACCCTCATCAACCTCTCAAACCAAGCCGGCTCTGAACTCGATCCTGTTAAGAGAAACCAACTTTACGGCATAATCCAACGTGCCATCATGGAGAGCGCTAAGGATATCTTCCTCGCCAGGCCAACGGCGATATTCGCCGAAAGGGACTGGGTACTTCCGGGAGACAACTCCATAGGCAGAGCTATCAACAACCCGATCTGGGGAGACGGAGACGGTGGCTTGAAGGGCGGATACCACCCCTACTACCTCACGAAGGCACCAACGACACCACAGGTAAACGTCATGATCGGACCACCGCTACTAGCAACCAGCTTCACTCCAATCGCATACGCGGTCAGCAAGTATCAGAAATACATCCAATGAACGCTTGACGCGAGATCCCATCTCCTCTCTTTCTTTTTCCCATTCTTTTACCTTCGAAGCCGCGGATCCAAGATATCTCTCAGACCGTCACCCATAAGGTTGAAACCGAGACACAAGACGAATATCGCAAGGCCCGGCGCAGAAACAATCCAAGGAGCACTGAAGACGAACTGCCTACCGTCTGCGACCATTCTTCCAAGTTCTGCGGCTCCAGGTTCCACGCCGAAACCCAAGAAACTAAGGGCAGCCGTCGTCAGAATAGCTGCTCCTAAGTCTAAAGTGGTTTTCACTAAGATCGGGTATATTGAGTTAGGGAGAATGTGCTTGAAGAGTATCCTGGAGCTACCAATTCCGTAAGCCCTGACGGCATCTACGTACAGTTTCTGTTTCTCAACAATGACTTGGCCTCGGATTAGCCTGGCGTATGCGGGCCACCAAGTGACCGTCAATGCAAGTTCCAAGTTGAATACGCTTCTTCCCAGTACGACTGCAATTGACATAGCTAGGATCAAGCTTGGAATGCTCAAGAAAATATCTGTGACCCTCATCAAGCCCTCGTCAATCCTGCCGCCAAGGAAACCTGCAATGGAACCAAGCACGCTGCCAAAGATAACCGCAACAACCACAACGCCTGACGAAATTGCAATGTCGAGCCGATATCCATAGAGAACTCTGCTGAATATGTCGCCCCCAGTGTCGTCAGTTCCAAAGAAGTGACTCGGGGTTGGGGGCGCTATCTTATCTGTCCAGATTCGTTGTTCCGGCCCATAAGGAGCGATTAGAGGCGCGAGCAGCGCAATGGTTACGACCACGATTACTAAGACTATCCCGACGACGGTGAGCGGACTATTGCGTAGGAGATGTAACGAGTAACGGAGTTCTTGAAGTCTTCGCTGCGAGAGTTTCAGTTCCAAGTGTTCACAACGCCTCCAACTCGCTTCAAGCGTAGCCTACGCGCGGGTCGGCAAGCGAATACAAGATATCCACAACAAGATTGATGAGAATGATGATCGTTGCAGCCACCAATGCAAATGCTAAAACGGCAGCCCGGTCTGCGTTGAGTATCGCAGATGCGGCCCAATTTCCGAGGCCCGGCCAAGAGAAAATTGTCTCAGTGATTGGGGCACCACCCAATGTAACACCGAAGCTTAACCCAACTATCGTGATCGTTGGGATGATCGCATTTTTCAAAGCATGTTTGTAGACGACTATACGTTCAGGAAGCCCCTTCGCTCTCGCTGACGTAATGTAGTCTTGCCTCATTACCTCCAGCATGCTGGACCGTGTTATTCGCGTTACTAGACCTAAACCGGCAAACCCCAAAACAAATGCCGGCATGATGATATGAACCAAGGCGTCTTGAAAAACAGGTAGGTTCCCCGTGATCAGGCTGTCGAAAAGATAGAAACCTGTTATCGTGTGAAGCGGGTGAGCCACAAGGACCGAGTAACTAACGCGGCCTTCCGAAGGGAGATAAGGCAGATTTGCTGATTTGAGACCATAAAACAGAACGTACTGGAAGATCAGCCCCAGCCAAAAAACTGGAAGTGATGAACCACTCAAAGCCAACAGGCGCGAACTATGATCCAACGCCTTGTCTTTCTTTAGAGCTGAGATTACACCGAGCGGAATCCCCAATACGATCTGGATTATGATAGCCACGATGGCCAGTTCCGCCGTAGCAGGAAACAGCCTCACGACAGCACTCGTTACAGGCTCATATTGCAGAGAGGTAGAAAGCCCCCAATCACCTCGCAAAACATCAACAAGATAATAGAAAAACTGAACAAACACCGGAGCGTCAAAATGATGTGCATGGCGTATCTGTTCGATCTCGGCTGGTGATGTTCGAACCGTGATGTACGCGTTCACGGGGTCTGAAACGACGTTAGAAAGGATGAACATTATGATCAACAGACCGGAAAGAACCGGGATTAGTAAGAGAAGTCGACGGAGAATGTAGACTAGGAGCCTAGTTTTAGGCAACGCCATCAGTGCTCTGTTTACTGGATCCTAGCTCTTGTAAGGAGCTAGGTCCTTGAAAACTGTGTCGAGTATCTCAACCGCAGTATCTATCTGCTCCTCGTCAACTGTTGTCGAAGGCATGAATCGCAGAATGTTCCCCTTCACACCCACCGTACCAATAATGAGCCCATGTTTTTGAACCTGTAGCGCAACGTTCTCAGCTAGATCCGAAGCTGGTTTCTTGGTTTCTTCCGATTCAACAAGATCAAAACCTACCATGAGTCCGAGCCCTCTAATCTGGCCTTTCAAATTTCTGTCCTCTTTCAGATCGCGAAGACTCTTCATCAGATAGTTTCCCATTCTCTCTGCACGTTCAACAAGTCGCTCTTCGCGGACGAGACGAAGTATCGCAATAGACGCGGCGCAGCCAAGTATGTATCCGTCTCTTCCCATAGGAGCATGATCCTTTGGCTCCCATTTCTCGGCAACCTCGTTACGTGCCAACAAGATTGAAAGCGGTAGACTCCCACTGAGAGCTTTACCGAGGCAGATGACGTCCGGCCAAACGTCCCAGTGCTCCATGGCGAACATACGTCCAGTCTTACTGATCCCAGTCATGATTTCATCTGCGATGAGTGGGATTTGATGTTCATGACAGAGTTTTGCTAACCCCTCAAAGTATCCGTCCGGTGGGACGATGTTGCCGCCCATGCTCAGGATTGGCTCCACGATGATTCCTGCAATCATCTGGGGCGAAACTACGGTAGATAGAAGTCTTTCGAGAAACGTTAGGTTTGCTTTCCCTTCATCTGTTGAGTTCCCAAACCAGGGGCGATAGGGGTCCGGGAAGGGAATGTGCAAGAATCCAGGGAGTTGGAAGAACCTAGCAATGATGTTGCTGCCCATCTCCTTGAGAGTTGGTGAAGCGCTCAAAGCAGTTGAGGTTGCTCCGTGATGAGCGTCATAGTGACTTATGATTATTGGCCTCTTCGTAGAAAACCGAACCAGGCGGATGGACCTCTCAATAATATCCGAGCCACTATGCCCAAACAGAATCTTGCCGTCAGCAAGCTCATTCGGGACAAAGCTCTTGATCTCCTCAGCAAGGTCACTATGCAACTCTGGAACTGCCAAGAAATGATCGCTACGTGGGTTATCCGCACCATTCTTCGCCTGTTCTACGATCGCTTCGACTACTTTCGGGTGTGAGTATCCAACAGCTGTGAATCCGCCCGACATAAAATCAAGATACCGGTTGCCATCAACATCCTCAACATAAAGCCCCTGAGCCCGCTTTATTGGGCGCCCCGGACGTGGGTAAAGTACCTTCAAGAGATTTTTCTTATGCCGTGATAAAATGGTACTTGACATACTCATACTGACTTCTGTCACCAAAACTCACCCTGCACTCGCTAGAGTGATCAGCACTTGCACTTGAGTTTGGATAAATCTTTCGCACTGTTACTGCCTATTCAGATTAGTTGCCCATAGAACCGTGTGAATTGCTCCCCATCTGAAAGATCAGTTTTTCACATCATAAACTTGAGACTCCTCGCGTCGGAAAAGCTTAGACAAGAATTTTTAGGGCACGTCTCATAAACGTCTCGTCCGTGAAACTGGCAAGTGTAGAAACATGAAGAACAAAATTTTGAATGTTGGCGTGTTAGGAGCTGGACGCTGGGCCCAAGGAGCTCATATTCCTGGCTGGAAGCGTGATCCTCGCGTGCGAGTGGTCGCTGTATGCGATCCTCAGTTGCATCTAGCGCAAGAAGCTGGCCGAACGTTCAATATTCCAACAGTTACAGGCAATCATCGTGAGGTCATTGAAAGAGACGACATAGATGTGATCGATGTCTGCACTACGAGCAAAACCCATTTCGAGTTGACTATGCAGGCGCTTGAGGCCGGTAAGCATGTGTTATGCGAAAAACCCGTTGGGCATGATTTCAAGCAAACGTTGCAAGCCCGAGACTTGGCGCGCCGTAAGGCTTTGAAAACGAAACTAGGGTTTACGTTCCGTTATAGTCCCGTCATGCAGTACATGAAAGAGCTGATTGACAACGGCTATGTGGGCACTCCGTACATTTTCAACGGGTACGAGCAAAACTCTCAGTGGATAAATCCAGAAACACCGCTGAGACAAGAAGGGGAGATTGCGTTTCATGATCAGTCTCAGATTCACGTTGCTTCATTGGAAGGATACGGTGCGCCGATCATCGACCTGGGTCACTGGTTCATGAATTCAGACTTAACTCAAGTCATTGGTACCATGCGTAACTTCATTCCGGAACGGGTTGTCCGTGATACTGGGAAGATGATGCGAGTCAACATTGACGACGGAGACATATTCATCGGAGAATTCGCCAACGGCGCCTTATGTTCAGTCCAAACCAGCTTCGTAACGGTTGGCAACTACCCAGGCCTCGAAGCCCGCATGTACGGAAGTAAGGGTGCACTGATATGCCGTCTTGTCGAGGAGTTTGGGGTCTGCGAGAGCTTGAAAGGCGCGAAACCAGATGCGGTGGAGTTCAGGGATATCCCAATTCCTGAACGGCTCTATCCTCCAGGCGGTTCATCCCGTGAATCTTGGCGTACGTTGTTCTACGCAAATTTGACATCTAATTTCGCCACGGAGATTCTGAATAATTCCCCGAGTCAAGGAGACTTCACCGATGGCGCGTGGGTTCAAGAAGTAATCAATGCTGTAGAAATGTCATTCAGGCAACGCGTTTGGGTAAAGCTACCGCTGCCTCGCTAACTGGGAAGTGGCTATAATCGCGCTCACGTCCCTTAGCAACTGGTTAGATGACTTCCTCACCTCATACTACAAGCACCGACCAGTAAACGCGACTTTCGTAGGAGTCCACACCTATGATGATCGCCTACCTGACTTCTCTCGAGAAAGCGTAGCCCAACTTCAGAGTGAAATGGAGAGTCTACTTGCTCGCCTACGAGGTGCGGAGAATTCCCAAAAGCCTAACACATCACAACAACTTGACCGGCTCTTAGCTGGCAATTATCTCGAAATTCAACTGGCTGAATTAAGCAGTCACCACTTCCATCTGGGAAACCCAGCTCTCTACACGGGAGAGGCAATATTTGGAGTGATATCGCTGTTCCTCCGTGACTTCGCCCCGCTTGCAGATCGCGTCAAATCAGCTATCTCACGCCTCAAGGCTATTCCGGGCCTGTTGGAGCAGGGTATGACTAATGTTCGATCTACTCCAAAGGAATGGACACAGAAGGCCATTCAGGAATGTACGGGCGCAATGCACTTCCTGGGAAACGGCATCGAGCTGTTGATGCAATCACTGAATGTTAACAGTCCACCTCTGCGCGCGGCTGCCCAAAGCGCCCTAGCCGAGGTCCAGGAGTACAGAGACTACTTGTCGTCGGAGTTGCTCTCACATGCGAGTAGCGATTATGCGTGTGATAAACAGTTCTATGATATGCTGATTCGGAAAGGGCACTGTCTCGAGATGAATGGCGAACAGGTCGCCGAGTACGGCATGGATAGACTGCGCGAACGTCAAGAGCAGTTGCAGCGTGAAGCCTCAACCTTTAGAAGGGATGGGGATTGGAGGAAAATCCTAGCCAGTCTCGAAGATTCTCATCCATCACAAGAGGGGTATCTGCAGAGTTTTCATACGCTTTGGCAGGAATGTGTGCGTATAGCAACGGAACACAGCCTATTGACTTGGCCCAACTGTCCTCTGCGCTACACCTTCGTACCAACCTATTTTCGTGAAGCCGCACCTTTTCTCTATTTTCTCCCATACAGATCACCGGCTGCTTTTGATCCGGTATCCACCTACGACTATCTCGTTACGCCCATCGAAGCTTCTATGCCCTCAAATGAGCAAGAACGCCGTCTACGCACCATGAACTACTCTGTTATCAAACTCAATCACGTAGTGCACCACGGTTCTATTGGACACCATTTGCAGAATTACCATGCCTATCGTTCCGCGTCTCGCATCGGGCAAATTGCGGCTGTAGACTGTGCATCGCGGATTGCGATGTTTTGTGGGGGTACGATGGCAGAAGGATGGGCATGTTATTCCACTGACATTATTCGCGACCTCGGATTCTACACTGAATTGGAGCAATTTGCACAGCTTCACTCTCAACTTCGACAAACCGCAAGGGCAATAGCGGACCCCAATCTTCACGTAGGTAAGTTCACTTTCGATGAAGCCGTCCAATTCTATACGACTCATGTTGGAATGTCGGTTGAAGCCGCCCGAAGTGAGGTCACTAAGAACTCTATGTTCCCGGCAACAGCGGCCATGTACTTGTTGGGCACCGATTGCATTCACAAACTGCGGGAAGAATTCGCGAAAAAAGATTCATCGTTCAGCATGTCCAAGTTTCACGATCGCTTCCTGAAATATGGATCTGTTCCAGTGTCGCTCATCGCTAGCGACATGCTTGGCACACGATTTTCACTAATAGACTAGCGCCATCAACCGCCAAGCGGACTCAGTTTTCCCGGATAACCAATAACTCGTGTACGAAAGCATTTATTAGATTTCAACTGAAATCAAGGATTGCAGGGAGTAAAATGGAAGGTCCGACAAAGACGCTCGCACAATATATCGTTGAGTCGAAGTTTGGAGATTTTCCTGAGGCTGTAGTTGAGAAGGCAAAGCGATGCATCTTGGATTCGTTGGGTTGTGCGTTAGGAGGTTACGCGAGTGAAGTAGGTAGTCGAGTTGCAAACGCGATGGCAGCTATGGGAGGCCGACAGGACGCAACTATTCTCGGCAGAGGAGTGAAGGTAGCACTTCCACACGCCGCGTTAGCGAATACTTACATGGCGAACATTCTGGATTACGACGACACTTACACGAGTCATCCGGGCTGTACTATCATCCACCCTGCAGTAGGCGGCGGAGAAATGATTCACGCCTCGGGAAGGGATGTTCTAACAGCGGTGATTGTAGGTTATGAAGTCTACACGCGCATCGCACAGGCAATTCACTACGCTCCAGCTACGATCGACAAGGTCAGTGGCGTTGCTCACCAAACGTTCGGCGCTGTAGTTTCAGCTTCGAAAATCCTTTCGCTGGAATTGGATCAAGTTCTCGATGCTTTGGGGATTGCTGGTGCCACTGCGCCTGTTCAATCTAATGCGAAGACCGGTGGTTCGGAGGAAATGCCGCCCACTATGAAGGTGGGGTTCTATCAGTGCTCGTTAGTTGGCACAACCTCCGTGCTTCTGGCTAAGAGCGGTATTACTGGGCCACACCACATTCTCGATGGCGACACGGGTTTCTGGAGAATGATCGGTGCTGACAGCTGCGACTTTGATAGGATGGCGCACGGGTTGAGCAAAGAGTACGAGATCATGAATGTGGCCTTCAAGCCCTATTCATGTTGTCGATGGTTCCACGCTGCCCTTGACGCCGCTTTGTCGATTGCCACGGAGCAGAAGATACAAGCCTCGAATATTCGACAAATTAACGTTGAAACAATCGGCGGTAAAAGCGATCAAGTACTCGGGTACATGAAGAACTCCAGGCCAGGCAACATTGTTGCAGCTGAGTTCAGTCTCCCCTACGCAATGTCAGTTGCTCTGCATGGAATCAAACCCGGCCCAGAGTGGTTTTCGGCGAAGACAATGAATGACAGAGACATTTTGGACCTAGCTGCAAAGATCAAGTGCACATTCAAAGCCAAATCCGAAAGCGATCGGAAGGATTACCACAAATGGCCGACAACAGTAGAAGTTGTGACAAATCAGGGCACATACTCGAAGCAAGTTGAGTATCCAAAGGGTGCCCCCAAAAACATGTTGACCAATGAGGAATTGGATGCAAAGTTCATGCGCCTTGCGCAGAACGTCCTTGGTGAAGACGCCGCCAGGGAACTCAAAATAACGGTAAGTCGGCTTGAACAAGTAAGTGATACTACTGAACTCACATCACTTCTAATTCCAGCCTAGATCGCACGCTAGCCACGTGGCTCGCTTCTTTGAGCCCCCCATCATCGGAGCGGCGCTGAGTTACTGAGGCCAAGCGAAGTCAGGTCTAGCAAAAAAGTTCGAATATGTTAGAGATAGATTTACCAAGTCATTCGTTGACTCGTCAATACTCTTGATTCATCCTTCCATTGCAGGATTTCAAGTAACAGCGGATCATCATTTTGTTTTTGTGAGGCGCGACAAGATTTCTCTAGCTGCCAACTCGGTTGCGTTTTTCCTGTCGGGGCCGTGAATGTACAAGATTGGAACCTTCAGGCCTACTTCCGAGTACTTAGTCTCTCCAAACAATCACTCGGAGTGCCTGCAATCGCGAAAGTGTCTACTATCTCGTCGGTCACTTGGCGTGTAGCGGTTTCGATATCGCCTTTGAGGTAGGCCGACCTTACTGCTTTAGTCTCATCTTGCGGTGTCACAGCTACATCCATGACGATGTGCGGTAAATTAGGGATAGTGTAGCTTGCTAAGACTTCCTTGATGAAATTCCCTGCCAGCTCTCTGTCTTTCGATATTGATGTTTCAAGGAAGGCCAGGAAGTTGATTTTGCTGGCGTCGCGGCCCTTTATCGCTGCTGATCTTGTCACCTTATCGATCGCATACTTCACATACCTAGGAGAGAAACCTCCTCGTCTGGTTATGAGGAGTCCGTCCGCAAACTCGCCAGCCAACTCAAGCATCTTGGATCCGATGTCGCCAAGATAGACGGGGCAATTAGGTGCGGACAGATGCTTCTGAACCGACCTCAGCGAGAATACCTCACCTTGGTATGAGCAAATTCCTTGCGAGAGTATTCCACGTATTATTTTGAACGCGTCCCGCATCGCCTGGACCAGTTTTGCTCGCAGTCCGTAATTGGCAATTGATGCCTCAGCAGCACCTATTCCTAAAATGAATCTTCCACCTGATAGTTCGCTCAGCGTAGCTGCCTCCAACGCCAGAACTTGTGGGTGTCTCCTGAAGGGGCTGGTGACACCCGTCCCGACAAATATCTGCCTAACCGCTTGGAGAACGGCAGCCGAGAGAGTCAAAGGGCTTCGCTGTATGCCCTCCTGTATCCAAAGACTCCCGAAGCCTTCCTTTTCAGAGAGTAGAGCTAGCTCAAGCAATTCATGTGCCGTTGGGTCGTCGCCAAATCCTATCGCAATGGATTCAAACGTCCTGCTCATAGACGAGTGTCTGCCTTACCGATGTTGAATCTGTTTCCGAATTTTTCTTCGAAGACGATATCGCGAAGCGGTTTCCGATTCTTCTTTCTCACGGTTCGCCAATGCTTCGGATATCCGAAGATCATTAGGTCAATGAGGTTCAAGTTCTCGGGAATGTCTAGTAGTTTCTTGGCTTCCATTCGGTAAGGTTCGCGTTCAGGTGGTTCCGGTCCTGAGATGAATGCCGAGCCGACTCCAAGTTCCCAAGCTACTAGAGTCATATTTTGAGCCGCTCTTGCTGCGTCAACAACATGAAATTCACTTCGGGGATCTGATACGATGGCTATTGCCACTGGCGCTTTTCTCGTTCTTTCCTCGTCTATGTCCCCTTTCATCAAATCTGCAAGGGCGTTGAGTAATTCTCTGCGTCGAATTACTATGAAATACCAAGGCTGGAGGTTCTTTCCGCTCTGACAGAGTCGGCCTGAGTCTAGGATCTTGATAATATGCTCGTCCCTTACTGGTTCATCCTTAAAGTCTCTGATAGCGATATTTGTTAAAACCGCTTCGTGCACTTTCAACTGTTCTCATTCGCCTAGTGCGGCAACGACAGTATACAACATATCGACATATTATTCCTCCGCATCCGTCAAGCTAGCTGCCTTCCCGTCCCCTTCGATGACAAGATGCTCGTCAACTGTAGCTATCCCTCCATCCCCTACAGTGGACGTGTGGGTATGCAGCGGACAGAACATCTTCTATATGAAACGCCCTTTGAGAGGCTACGACGACCTTAAGGTCCTTTGTTTACAAAGTCAACCATTTGGTTGAGGTTCTTGCCTTGAAGGTCAAGCTTGTCGAGGGTCATGCCTTCACGCCAGTAGTCCACTTCGTTTGCAATGCCTGCGAGAGTTATGATGGAATTGAATGTTGGCGTTTCCACCTTAGCGACCTTTGCTATCTCGGTCATCGGAACTAAACCGTAGATTACGTCTTCAGTCAGATATCTGTGCTTCAAGTTCGGAGGAGCGTCGTAAACGTTCTTGTAGTATTTCTCTTGATGAACATGTCCTGTCTTGTCCACATAACGTGCATACATTTTTCGCGACAGTTCTTCGTTGGAGATCTTCTTGAGGCCGAGGGCACCGGCGACAGCCATCTTTTCCTCATCCATCTTCTTGGCGACCTTGTTGATAGAGGGAGTTTGTCCTTCCAAGTAGAATGAGAATTTCCCACTTGTATGTTCAATCCATCCGGCGTTCATGATCACCCCTGCTGGGTGACTTATGGGATTTACATTGTTGATACTTGTCTCCAGAACGTTGGCCGCGGGGACAACGCTTGGTAATGCCTCGTTTACCTTACGGAGAACCTCGGCAGTTCTTGTCGCTGGGAATGCAGCGAACGGAAGTCCATCCTTCTCACGCTTAATCACTACTTTCGCGTCGTCCCGGTATTGTTCCATGAAAAAGGCGCCCTTCTTGCCGACGCGGTCGCAGGCATAGATGAAGGAAGCTGTCTCAGCAACCGTTACTCTATCCATAGGAACTCCAAGCTCTTTCAACAGTTTCGCCATTCTCAGCGCGCCGAAATAGGAGATGCAGACTAGAGCTTGGCCTTTCTCGAGGTGTGGGGCACAAGCTCTTGTGAAAGCTTCGTGGCCAAAGGCGGGGCTTGTTATGAAAATTAGATCGCGGCCGCTAATGGCATCTTTAATGTCGAATGTAATTTTCTTTATTTTGGCGAAACCGTTTTTGAGTTCTCCAGTGACTTCTATGCCCCCCCTCTTCATCGGCACCTCAAGGTTGCTCTTGAATTGAGGCAGTTCCGCAAGCGCCACATCATGACCCTGTAACGTCATTTCGCCCGCAAGCGAACAACCAGCGTTGCCTGCTCCCAACACAGCTAAAGAAACCATTATCGAACACTCGTGAGGCAGTGGTCCGCTGCAGCTTTTAATGGTTTCCTACGCTTTCCAAGTCGCTATCTCATGAAGGATTTTGTATCGCTGCTTTCCAGAAAAATGGATTGCCTTCGAGAGAATTTTGGTGCTAATATTCTCGTCACCGATTGTTTCACATGATCTGGGCGTGGTTGCACCCTGTGTGATAGAGTTGTGACAATGTAGGATTCTTCAGGGAACGAGGAGGCTCGTTAGTTTTCTCACGTCTTGTAGTTCTTCTAATCTGCTGACCGTTTCTATGATTCTGTTGGCTTTTCTTTCGCTTAGTACTCTCATGGCTAGCATTTTGAACTTCTCGTTCAGCTCGTCGACTGTTAGATCGTTCTCCGGTTCACCCTTCGGGTACTTTACGTACCTACTATACTCCTTTCCGTCTTCCGTTTCTATTTTGACTGTCGCAGAGTAGAGAGTCTGCTCCGACCATTCCTTATCGAGATCCTTATTGTATACAGTTCGCACTTTTCCCATCAAGGCCTTGATCTCCGGGTCCTTAGTCTTTCTTAGGACATAGGCATCCTCTGCAATGGCTCTTTTCAAGCCAGTCCTTCCCTCTGCTAGTGTGAGTGCCAGTTGGAACTGAATGCTGAATCTGGGTCCATAGGTACCAACCGGGTTCATGTTGTCCATACCAACAGCCACATACCTATACGATTCGACCGTAATGCTCCTCACGTTGTCCTTGATGATGTTGTACTTGTCCATTAGCTCTAGGGTGGCGTCGATAGCTGGGTGTATGAATCTACACGCTGAGTATGGTTTGTGCGCGACCTCCATTATCTTGAGCTGATCTCCCATTCCCTCAGTAATCTTTCCGAGGTCGTATTTGTCGGAATAAAGTGCGCAGAAGCCTTTCTCGGACTCCAATATGCCCGGGTTTCCTGTGAATCCCATCTCGGTCAGAATAGCGGATAGAACGCCATTCCAGGCGGCTTTTCCAGGCCTTAGGTCCTTTGTCATGAATGTCTCTTCCATCTTTTCAGAAGGAACGCTGCCGAAAATCCCTGCTACCTGTACTCCTGCAAGACCCAGAGTGTTCTCCATTTGGTCGGCGTTGAATCCCAATATCTTACCTGCCGCTGCAGCGGCACCAAAAGTGCATATAGTGCCACTCGTGTGCCAACCCTTGAGATAGTGAGGCGGGCAGACGCCAGCCCCAACCCTTAACGCACCCTCGTAGCCCATCACAACTGCAGTTAACAGTTGAACTCCACTAGCCCTTTGCCTCTCCGCCATCGCAAGCGCTGAGGCGATGATGCTATCCCCTGGGTGAGAGCCTGTTTGTCGGTGCGTATCGTCCATTTCGCAAATGTGTCCCATGGCACCGTTGATGAGAGCGGCATTCGTGCAGGAAGTCTTGGTTCCGTAGCCGAGCACAGTAGACTCCTTTGCTCCGCCGTTGTACTTGGTTATGAATTTCGATAGTATCCGGGCGGTAGGCTCGTTCACGGCCACCATTGTGTACCCCAAGTAGTCTAAGATCAGTCTTCTTGCTTTGCCTACAACCGCTGGCGCGAGTTTCTCATATGTCATACCTGCGAGGAACTCCGCTAACTGTCTGGTCTCTTTCATTTCGCCACCATCAGAATCCAACTTATGTGATGTCGATATAAGAGCAGCTTGAAGGTCAACGTAGTCTTTTCGCGACCAAGAACTCGCCCTGCCATGTCCCATAGACTGCTAGGGCGTCCCACAGAGTCAATCCTATGCGACTTCAAGTCGGTTGGTAGCTCTCGAGGACTAGCAATTGCTAGTCCTGCCTGCGATCAGACCAGAAGAAAAGGTCTGGGCTTCGAGGTTCACCTTTGACAGCAATGGTGAACACTTTCACATCAATCCGCTGCTCAGTTTTCCGGAGTCGTGATGGATATTCAAGATATCTCACAGCATTGCACCCGCTGCTAATTCGGGATTCGACTTTCCACCAACCAGCACTATCTTGCCCAAGAGATCTGTATTGAACGCAACTGCTTTCCATGTCCCGTTCACTGAGTAGAAGGGATCGTGTTCTGGGACTTCTTCTACTCCGACTTTCATATCAACAGTTTCGCCCACACGATTGGCGTGTCAGATTAGCTTTAGTGAGTAACGCCGGCTTTCTGCTGCTCGAATCGTGTCGGTGGTAACGTTCTCGATCCCTGATACTTTGACATCAGAAATCCTTGCTTCGGATCTCATTATCGAGTTTGCAGCTACGAGGAGTTTGATGGCAGTATCGTAGCCTTCAATATCAAGTCTGGGGTCTGTTTCAGCGACGCCCAAACGCTGTGCCTCAAGAAGTGCTTCTTTCATTTCGACTTTTCGCCGAGCCATCTGAGTGAGAATGTAGTTTGTTGTGCCGTTCAATATGCCTTCGATCGAATCTACCTTCGATCCCATCAGACCGTAATATGCTGTAGGAATAATTGGCAGCGCGCCCGCGACGGAGGCACTGTACCTGAAATCAAGAACGTATGCAAGAAAACCAACGCTACTTATGGACACAATTCATCAGGCATCCCCCTCCCCATTCTGGTTGCGGCGACAAGAGTTGAGAGAACATACCGATGTTTCGATCGAAGTCGCTGGTGTGTGACCATGAAGGAGCCAATGGACGAGTCGAAAGAAATTGTCAGAAGGCTCCAGGTTCGGGGCGACTACACCGTCAAGCGAATCAGCGACATGAAAGGGATGAGCGTCGTCAAATCCAAGGCGTCACTGTACATGTTTCCGAAAGTCCACGGAGTTGGCAAAACCTGGAAGACAACTGAAGAATTCATCCTATAATTGCTGAAGGAAGAGGCTGTAGGATTTCACCCCGGAGATCAGTACGGCAGCACGCGCCAATAATGAGATGTGGCCAAATTCATTCACGTGTGTGTGCGCACCACTTGACCTCCAAGAATTTCAATCCCTTTTCTTTGGTTTGTTCTTCGAACTTCCTCTGAAGACTGAAGGGGCAATCGCAGCCAGATTGACGATTGCAAGCCAGAAATAGGCGGTGCTGAGCCCTTTGAGGAAAAGGAGTCTATCTGACTCTGAAATTGCTGCAGGATTTATTGCTGACATTACGTCCGTTATCGTTTGGTATGGAATCACGTAAGTCATTATGAGCACTGCGACATTGAGGCTTGTCACGAATCCAACTTGAAAGAATGTTGATCTGAATGCGGACGCGATTCCCCTTCTCATTTCAGGCACAGAGCTCATTATCGAACTCATGTTTGGAGAGACGAAGAGTCCCATGCCTGCTCCAATAATTACCATGTAGATGAACACAGTCGATATGGGGGTTGCGATAGTAACAGTTGAGAAAAGAAAAAGCGCCACGCTTGTGAGAGTGAGTCCAGAGGTCGTGAAGGGAAGATGTCCGAATTTATCAGAAAGTCTTCCACTCAATGGGCCGAAAGTAAGAAACGCAATGTCAAATGGTATGATCCTTATTCCTGCGTCTAGAGGACTCATGTTGAGAACAAGCTGAAGGTAGAGACTTAGGAGGAGAAGAAATGCTCCCCATGCTATTGCGTTCAGCAGTTGAGCTATCACTCCTCCCGTAAATTCCCTTATCTTCAGTAGGCCAAGATCTAGCAGCGGATGGCTCTGTTTTCTCTCACGGACGATGAAAATCGCCAGAGTCACTGCGCTGAGGATCAAGAGAACGTAAACTGTTAACCGTTCAGAGAATCCGTACGCATCATAGGTCAGCGCCAGAAGGAAACTCGTGATCGAGATCGAGAAGGACGCGAATCCGAACCAATCTATTGGGGCTTTCTTATCCAGCTTCGCTATTTCCTTGAGCCGGTGGTGCGACCAGAATGTCCCAAAAACTCCTATGGGAATGTTAACGTAGAAAAGCGCTCTCCAGTCAAGGAAAGAGAGAATCAATCCACTTATTGTCAGGCCAGACATTGCGCCGAACCTGAACGCAATCTGATTTATGCCAAGAGAGAGCCCCAGCTCTTCTCTCGGAGTAGCATCGACAATCATGGCCACGCTGTTTGTGAACATCATTGCAACCCCAAGCCCTTGTAATCCTCTCCATAGAATGAACTGGTTTGGATTCTG
>Ga0315281_10000899_pt1 | contig 42859 bp, 43 predicted proteins | sample YL17G07_0_MG_FD_204540 | JGI IMG/M metagenome (GOLD analysis project Ga0315281, IMG submission 204540) | Sediment microbial communities from Yellowstone Lake, YNP, Wyoming, USA - YL17G07_0 | ecosystem: Environmental > Aquatic > Freshwater > Lake > Sediment | place: USA: Wyoming | collected...
CTGGTTGACACCGCCGGCATCCGGCGTCGAGGCTCAATCGACCGCGGCATCGAGCGCTATTCGGTGTTGCGCGCCATGAAGGCGATCGATCGCTGCGATGTGGCGGTGGTCATGACCGACGCGATCGAGGGCTACACCGCGCAGGATGCCCACGTGGTCGGCCACGTCCTGGAGGCCTTCAAGGGGATCGTCCTCGTCATCAACAAGTGGGACGCGCTCGAAAAGGACGGCCATACCGCGGACGAGTGGATGAAGAAGCTTCGCCGTGAGGCGCCCTACCTGGCCTGGGCGGACATCGTCTTCGCCTCGGCGCAGACCGGGCAGCGCGTGGAGCGGATCCTGCGCGAGGCGCGTCGGGTCGCCGAGGAACGCTATCGGCGCGTGCCGACCGGCGAGCTGAACCGGCTCGTCAGCGACGCCGTGCGCGAGCATCCGCCGGCCCACGTCCGAAATCGGCTGCCAAAGGTCTACTACGCAACCCAGGTAGCGGTCGCGCCGCCGACCTTCGTGATCTTCGTCAATGATCCGGAGTTGATCCACTTCAGCTACCGGCGCTACCTGGAGAACCGGATCCGGACCGAATGGGGCTTCCTTGGGACGCCGATCAAGCTGATCTGGCGCCAACGCGTGTCGGAGGAGGGCGCTCGCCGGTCGTCCCGTCCACGTCGCGCCGTGGCACGCAGCGGCCGTCGATGAGCGCGACCATGAACGGGACGAAGCCACGCATCCTGCTCTATACCGGCAAGGGTGGCGTGGGCAAGACGAGCGTCGCGGCCGCCACCGCGCTCGTCTGCGCGGCGCGTGGCTATCGAACCATCGTCCTGTCGACCGACATCGCGCACAGCCTCGGCGATGCATTCGCCATCGAGCTGGGGCCCGAGCCCGTCCAGATCGCACCGAACCTGTGGGGCCAGGAGTCCGACGCCTTCTACAACGTGGCGCGCTACTGGGGGCGCATCCAGAACTACGCGGCCAGCCTCCTGCGCTGGCGCGGCCTGGACGAGGTGCTGGCCGAGGAGATGACGGTGCTGCCCGGGATGGACGAGGTGGGCAGCCTGCTGTGGATCGCGGAGCACCACGATTCGGGGAACTACGACGTGGTCGTGGTGGATGCAGCACCGACCGGCGAGACGCTTCGCCTCCTCTCCCTGCCGGAGGCAGGCAGGTGGTGGATGGAGAAGATCGAACCGATCGGGCGACGGATCAGCAAGCTGACCGGCCCTCTCATCCAGCGCGTGGTGGGCATGCCGATGCCCGGCGACGAGGTGTTCGACGCCGGCGAGGATCTCTTCGCGCGGCTCGAGCACATGCACGACCTGCTGGCCGACCCGGACAAGACCTCGGTGCGGGTGGTGCTGACGCTTGAGCAGATGGTCATCAAGGAGGCCCAGCGCTCCTTCACCTACTTTCACCTGTACGGCTACCCGACCGACCTGGTGATTGCCAATCGCGTCCTGCCCGACGACGTGAAGTGGCTGTACTTCAAGGGCTGGTACGAAGCCCAGCAGCGCTACGCACCAATGGTCGAGGAGGCGTTCAGCCCGATCCCGGTCCTGAAGGCCCCGTTCTTCGAACTGGAGGTGGTAGGCATCGAGCGATTGAGAGAGCTCGGCCGACGCCTGTATGGCGACACCGATCCGACGATTCACTTCTATCGCGGCCGCCCATATTCGGTGGTCCGCGAAGACGACCAGTTCGTCATGTCGGTCGAGTTGCCGTTCGCCATGAAGGAGGCGATCAAGCTGAGCCGCCACGCGGACGAGATCGTGATCGAGGTGGGCAGCTGGCGCCGCAACTTCGTCCTGCCCCGTGTACTTGTGGAAGCACCGACTCTCGGCGCAAAGTTCGATGAACACGTCCTGAAGATCCGCTTCGCCGCGCCGCAACGAAGCACCACCAAAGGAGAATCAGATGGAAAGTCCAAGCACCGCTGACCTGGAGGCGCGGATCGACGAGCTCGAGCGTCGCATCAAGCGCTCCGACCCACGCGCCACGGTCGAGACAGCCTTCTGGGCGGTGATGCACAACGTCCTTCCCGAGGAGACGCGTCGCCACATGAAGGCCGTGGGTCGCAAGCAGGTGGTCAGCGCCCGCAACTACCTCGACCGCTGGATCGCCAGGATGGACGAGACGACCGCAGAGGAGGAAGCGGCCGCCGCGCCCCGGGAGTCGATCGAGGTCGAATGACCGACCAGGTCGGGGTGATCGGCGCCGGGGCGTGGGGCACCACCCTGGCCGTCAAGCTGGCGGCGTCCGAACGCCCGGTCACCATCTGGGCCCACCGCGCGGCCGAGAACGATGAATTGGCGGCGTCCCGGCGGAACGCCCGCTACCTGCCCGGCGTCTCCTTTCCGCCCAATCTGCGGGTAGCAACGGAACGAGCGTACCTCGGCGAACCGCATCGGCTCTTCGTGCTGGCGGTCCCATCGGCACACCTGCGCACCGTGCTGCGCGAACTCGACGGAGCGCTGTACCCCGGTGCCGCGCTTCTCAGCGTGGTGAAGGGGATCGAGGAGGGGACCCATCTGCGGATGAGCCAGGTCATCGAGGAGGAGCTCCCCGGCCGGCGGGTTGCGGTCCTGTCGGGCCCGAACCTGGCCAGGGAGATCGCGGCCGGCAAGCCTGCCGGCACCGTCATGGCCTCGACCGACGCCGCACTGGCAACCGAGCTGGCCGCGCTCTTCGCCTCGGACCGCTTCCGCGTCTACACCAATCCCGACGTGATCGGGGTGGAGCTGTGCGGCGCCCTGAAGAACGTGGTGGCGCTGGCCGCCGGCTTCGTGGATGGGCTGCATCTCGGCGACAGCGCCAAGGCAGGGATCATCACCCGGGGGCTGGCCGAGATGACCCGTCTCGGCGCCGCGGCGGGCGCGCGTCCGGCCACCTTCTCGGGGCTCGCCGGGGTCGGTGACCTGATCGCGACCTGCATGAGCCCGTTGTCGAGGAACCGGCACGCCGGCGAGCTGATGGCGTCCGGCATGACGTGGGAAGAGGCTGCAGCGAACCTGAACGGCGTGGCGGAAGGCGTCTTCACGGTTCGCGGTGCCCTCGCCCTGGCCGCGCTGCACGGCGTGGAGCTCCCGATTGCGGAGCAGGTGGACGCGGTAGTGCACGCGGGTCGCCCCCCGCTCGACGCGGTGGCAGCGCTCATGGCCCGCGCCCCCAGGGACGAGCTGGACGAGTTGGACGGGCTGAGCAGCTCGTCCTGAGACGCGCTCAGCCCGGCTCGAGTGGAAGGTACGCGGGCCACCACATGGCGCGGTCGACCGCGGGCTCGATCTCTTCGTCGTGGTACTGGCGACCGTACCCGCTCTGCTGCGCGTGCCGCACCAGGGCAATGGCGATGGCGCGCGCGCAGGTGCGCAGCTCGGCAATCGGCGGGTAGAGGGCACCCGCCGCCAGCCGCTCCGTCGACAGCAGACCGGCGAGGGTGCGGGCGGCGACCAGGAAGGCATCATCGGTCAGTTCGCGCGCCTCGGCGACGATTGATCCAAGGCCCACCCCGGGGAAGATGAAGACATTGTTGGCCTGCCCGATCGTCCGGTGCCCGGCCGGGCCGTCCACGTCGTTGAAGGGGCTGCCGGTGGCGACCAGCGCCCGGCCATCGGTCCACGCCAGCACCTGGTCGGGCCGCGCCTCCGCCTTATCGCCCGGGTTGGAGAGCGGGAGGATGATCGGTTCGGGGTCGTGACGGGCGACCTCGCGGACCAACGCCTCGGAGAAGGCACCGGCCGACCCGGTAGTCCCGATCAGGATGGTGGGCCGGAACGCGGCCGCGACCGCGACCGGGTCGCAGCGCGCGGCGCCGTGGAGTCCCAGTCGGGTCGCGTGCGCGTCCTGCATGGCGCACGGACGCTGGTCGTCCGCGAGGTCGGGACGCGCGGTCTCGACCAGGCCGCGGCTATCCAGCAGGGCAATCGACTCGGCCGCAGCGGCTCGCTCCACTCCCTCGTCTGCCAACTGGCGCAGGAAGAGCCGTGCGATGCCCATCGCCGCCGCCCCGGCTCCGAGCAAGAGGACCCGCTCGCCGGACAGGCCGCCCCGTCCTCGGCGAGCTGCCAGCAGCCCGGCCAGCACCACCGCTCCGGTCCCCTGGACGTCGTCATTGAAGCTCGGCAGCCGGTGCCGGTAGCGTTCCAGGATCCGAAGCGCGTTGTGCTGCTTGAAGTCTTCCCACTGCAGCAGCGCTCGCGGGAAGACGCGCCCGACCGCATCCACGAACGCCTCGACCACCTCGTCATAGGCCGCGCCGCGCAGACGCCGTTGGCGGTATCCGAGGTACAGGGGATCGGCCAGCAACTCCTCGCGATCCGTCCCAACGTCGAGCGACACGGGAAGCGTCTGGGCGGGGTAGATGCCGGCTGCAGCGGTGTACAGGGCGAGCTTGCCGACCGGGATCGCCATGCCGCCGGCGCCCTGGTCGCCGAGGCCGAGGATCCGCTCGTTATCGGTGACCACGATCAGGCGAATGTCGCCCTCCGTTGCGGCGCGCAGGATCTCGTCAACCCGGTCGACGTCATCCGGGGTAATCCAGACCCCCCGCGGCCGTCGGAAGATGTGGCTGAACTCCTGGCAGGCGCGCCCCACCGTGGGGGTGTAGACGATCGGCAGAAACTCTTCGAGGTTGTCGAGCAGGAGCCGATAGAAGAGCGTCTCGTTGCGATCCTGGAGCGCGGCCAGGCCGATGAAGCGCTCGAGCTCATCGGTCTTGCGCCGCACGTGCTCGAGCTCGAGGGCGAGCTGCTCATCGATGGTCGAGACGCGCGGTGGCAGCAGGCCGCGCAACCCGAACAGGCCTCGCTCCTCGTCGGAGAATGCGGTGTCCTTGTTGAGCAGCGGATGGGCGATCAGCTCGGGCCCGCGGCGCCGAACGACGACCGGGCCACGTGGTGCCTCGAGCGCCGGCTGGGTGCCGAGCCGGGTCACGCGTGCAACGACCGCGGCCGCTCCCGGGAAGCGAGCGACGCGGCGCTCGGTTCGCGGTCGGCCTCATCGGCGCGTGACAGTTCGCGGTCATCAAGCTCCCAGCTCAGGTCGTTGACCACGAGGTCAACACCGTCCACCAGGCCGATCAGGCGCTCCAGGATGGCGGCTGTCGAACGACGGTCGACCATCCCCGCGATGCGTGCCACGCCTTCGCGGACCTGCACGACCATGTCGTCGGGATCCAGCCACATCGTCCGCCGGATCACCTCCTCGCGGATGGTCGCCAGCGACTCCTGGTCGCGGCGAACGTAGGCGCGCACCAGGTCGGCTCGCGTCAGGATTCCGACCAGGATGTCGCCGCGGGTCACCGGCAGGCGGTTGACGTCGCGGTCCAGCATGAGCGCCGCGCCCTCCCGCAGCGGGCGATCCTCACCGATGGTGATGGCCGGGGTGGTCATTGCCTCGCCGACCGTGGTGGCCGCCCGGCGTCGCAGGTCGTCTTCGGCGGTCTGCTCGCCGAGGATCCAGCTGAGGGCGGTACTGCGCCGGGGGAGCCCGCGCTCCTTCGCAACGATGTCCGCCTCGGAGATGACGCCGAGGAGGTTTCCGGCCCGATCGAGCACCGGCATGCCGCTGATGCGATGTTCCGACAGCAGGAGCGCGAAGTCCCGCAGGCTCATCTCGGGGTGCACGGTGACGACCTCGCGGGTCATCACGTCGCTGACGTTCATCGGTTTGCCTCCGCTGCGCGATCTTCCGGTTCGCGCTCAGCGTCGCTGGTCATGGTCCGGCCGGACATATCCGGATGGCACCTTTCGCAGGTGCCGATCGTCCGCACTTCAAGGGTGCCCCGCAGCGGCGCGGGGGGAGCGGGTACACTTCGGGCCGGGCCGCTCACGCGGCGCATGCGACGGGGCGTAGCGCAGTCTGGTAGCGCACCTGAATGGGGTTCAGGAGGTCGAAGGTTCGAATCCTTTCGCCCCGACCACTTTCCGTGAACACGACGAGACCCCTCTCGGCATTGCCGGAGGGGCCTCTTGGAAGTCTGCTGCCCGAAGGCGGTCGCTCGGCTAGCTTGGCGCCCCGGCCTCGCCCTTCAGCCTGCCCGACTCGGACGCGTCGGTGCCGTTGGTGCCCTGGGCGGCGGCGTGCGCCTGGCCCTTGGCCCGGGCGTCCTTGGAGATTGCCGCGCCGTGCAGCTTGGCCTGCGTCGACACGAACTTGCCGTGCGAGCCTTCGATCACCAGGGTGACGTCTTTGGCCACCGCCGAGATCTCGGCGCCGAAATTGGCAGGCTGTCCGGCCAGGACGACCGCCGCCGAGGCGACCGCGATCGATGTGGCCAGGAGAACTGGAGTCAGAATGCGCTTCATGCAGGTTCCTCAGGTTCGGGGCGATGGATCGTCCACTGAGAGAAACGAATCATCGCCGAATCCGTTATGCATGGCAACCGGCACAATTGTCCCATCCAGTTCCTGATCCCGAGGAGTCGCCATCGTGACCCGTCCATCTCTCCGCTGCGCAATGGTCCCGGTCATCGCCTTCGCCGTCGTCCTGACCGCGTGCGGCAGTGCCGCATCGCCCAGCCGCGCGCCCGGCGTGGGGCCCAGCTCGCCGCCCGCCAGCGCGACGGAGAGCAGCCTGCCAACGCCAGCGCCGTCCGGCTTCGCGTACAGCGACGAGGCGGTCATCGGCTACTACCAGGGCCAGGGCTTCGTCTGCGACGCGGTCCAGCCCAGCACGGCTGCCGCGGGGTACTTCTACGTGGGCTGCCATAAGCTGGACGCGCATGGCCGCGCGCTGGCGATCGGCCTGGTGACCGATGCGGCCGGCAACCTGACAGATGCCTACGCCAGCGTGCAGGGCACGGCCACCGAGACGATCCTGAGTCCGACCGATGCGCTGGATCACTTGTCCGGCTTCCTCGGCGCCATGCTGGGCGCGGTGCGCGGCACATCACTGTTGGAATGGCTGGCGGGCCACCTGGGTGACGCTTACGCAGAAACGACGATCGACACGCTGACCGTCGCCACCTACACCCAGTCCAAGACCGATCACTTGCGGCTCTACGTGGAGCTCGCCAACGGCTCCTACCTGAACGCGCCGACCCCGGGCGCTTCGTGACGGCAGGCGGATCCGCTCCTCGGCTGGCGCTACCAGCCGGAGGGCAGCTTCGGTTCCCGGGCGTCGGGGTCGGCCACGAGGAGGATGCGCACCAGGCCGTGAAGGCCGTGCCGCTCGGACTCCCTGCGCTCGGCCGCGTGGCCGCGCGCCGCAACTCGGCGCCTCAGGATCTCGGCGTACTCGATCGTGCCGCCGATCAGTCCGGCCAGGGACAGCAGGCGGGAAAGCGTGAACGGGTCCGGGTTCATTGGGGCACTATCGCGCGCAATCCCTTCGGATCGAAAGGCAACGATGGTCATGCCCCGATTGGCTTTCCCGGCCGCGCTGCTGGCAGCGGCGCTGGCGGTCACCGGCTGCGCGCCCAGTACGCTGACTCCTCGTGTTCCGCTCGAGGATGGGCGCCCGCACGTGTACTGGGGCGATGAAACGCTCGACTGGACGGCCAATCGCACCGACCCGATCGCCCACACGGCCACCATCGGCGGCGCGAACCTCGACGGCTCGGGCACGAGCGCCAGCGCGTTCACCGGCCTGGACAGCCCGTGTGGGATTGCGGTGGACCGGCGATATATCTACTGGGCCAACCGGGACGGCAATACCATCGGCCGCGCCGCACTGGATGGGTCAGGCCTGAATAACAGCTTCATCACCCTGGCCAACAGTCCGTGCGGTGTGGCGGTGGATGATGGGCACATCTACTGGGCAAATCATGGGCAGGGCGCTCGCGGAACCACTATCGGACGCGCCAACCTGGACGGTTCGGGGGTCGATCAGTCGTTCATCAGCGGCGCGCTCAACCCGTGCGGCGTGGCGGTGGACGCCAGCCATTTGTACTGGGCCAACGAACCTGCGTCGGGCGCTTCCGGCGGGACGATCGGGCGCGCCAACCTTGATGGCAGCGGGGTCGACCACGCGTTCATCCTCACCGATGCCGCGCTTCCCTGCGGCGTCGCCGCGGATGCCGATCACGTGTATTGGGCGAACGGCGCCGGGGGCGCCATCGGACGAGCGGGCCTGGACGGTACGGCGGTCGAGAATCACTTCATCTCCGGCGCCAACTGGCCGTGCGGGATCGCCGTCGATGCGCGCTACGTCTATTGGGGCAACAGCAATGCGGCGGCAGCGTCGTCGAGCGCGTCGATCGGGCGCGCCAGGCTCGACGGCAGCGGCGTGGAGCAGGGATTCGTCCCGGCGGTGGACGGAGTGTGCGGCGTCGCGCTCGATCCCTGATCAGCCCGGCAGCGGCGCGCCGGCCGGGGGTCAGCGGGGGGCCGGCGCCGCGAGCACCTCGGCGACGACCTGCGGCAGCGGGGCAGCCGCCCCGACCGCCAGCAGTTCCGCGGCAAGCTCCGGCCCGAAACGCTCGGCGGCCAGGGCGCCCGGGTCGGGCAGGTGCAGCACCTTGACCGGGGCCAGCATCAGCCCCAGCTCGCGCACGGCCTCAAGGGTTGCGCCCGCGACCCGCGCCCCGAACTCCGGATCGCCGTGGAGCAACAGGAGCAGCGCGGCCATCCCCAGGGCCCGGGCCATACCGGAGCTGTCCGCGTTGGCGGCGAACAGCCCCAGGCCCTCGGTCATCCGCTGCCACGAGGTTGCAGGATCGCCGAGGCGGAAGTGGATGGCCGATTGCAGGGTCATGCTATCGGCGACCAGCCACTGCGACCCAGACTGCCGGAAAGCCGCGACATTGACCAGCTCCAACTCGAGGGCATCGGCGTAGTCGCCGGCCAGGAACACGCCGAGCACCAGGGCCTGCCGAGCCCGCATTGCGGCATCGGCTCGGCCAGCCGTCGTGTAGAGGTCCAGGGCCGTCTGCTCGTGCAGCCGAAGGTTGGCCGCGTCCTCACCGACCATGGACAGGAACCCGAGGTCGTAATGCGCATCCGCCAGCAGGACCGTGTCACCGGTCGCCAACGCGAGTTCGAGCCGCCGTTCATAGGCGTTGCGCGCAGCGGCGAAGTCCTCCATCCAATAGGCCAGGCCTCCTTCCGCGGCGAAGGCCGAGATGCGCACGCGAATATCCGCGGCCTCGGAACGTGGAAGAAGCAAGGCCAGGTGCGTGCGTCCCTCTCGGATGCGCGCGCGACGCTGGAACCAACGCCACACCGAGCCCATGATGCGGAGGCCGAGCGCCGGGTCGTCATGCTCAAGCGACCAGTCGATCGCGGCGCGCAGGTTGTGATCCTCCCGGTCGAGCAGGCGCAGGTTCGTCTCGTCCTTGAAGATGCTCCGCCCGGCCGTCTCGGCGATGGTCGCCACCACCGCCGCGTGGCGCGCCTCAACCGCCGGCCGCTCGCCGCACTCGCCGAGGCGCTCGAGCGCGTATTCGCGCAGCAGCGGGTGCATCCCAAAGCGAACCTCGTCGGTGGAGGAGTCTCCGCCGGTCACCGCGGGCGATTCGATCCGGATGAGGCTCTTGTCGGCGAGCGACAGGAGACCCTCGTCGAGATCCACGCCAAGGTCGTCGTCCGGGTCGGCAACGGGCCGAGCGGTCTCCGGCGACCATCCGCCCGCGAAGACTGCCAGCCTGCGGAACAGGCGCCGATCCGACTCTGGCAGGAGGTCGTGGCTCCAGGCGATGGCGCCCCGCAGGGTGCGCTGTCGTTCGGGAACGTCCCGGCCGCCCCCACCCAGGTCGAGGCTGTGGCCCAGCCGTTCGAGGATTTGCGAGGGACTCAGCAGTCGGATCCGCGCCGCGGCCAACTCGATCGCCAGCGGCAGGCCGCCCAGCCGCTCGCAGATCGCGACGATGGCGCTCCTGGCCTCGTCGGACAGGACGAGGTCCGGCCGGTGCGCGCGCGCCCTGTCCTCGAACAGGGCAATCCCCGCAGCCGCCTCCAGCGGTGGTACCGGATATCCGCGCTCACCGCCGATGCGCAGCAGCTCGCGGCTGGTCACCACCAGGCGGAGTTCGGGCGCCGCGCGTGCCAGGTCCGACACGATGCCCGCAGCGTCCGGGAGCAGCTGCTCCAGGTTATCGAGGACGAGGAGCGTGATGCGGTCGTGAAGGTGAGCCCGCAGCGCCGCGCCAATCGCCCGCTCCGGTGACTCCCGCACGCCGAGGGTGGTCGCGATCACCGTTTCGATGAGCGATGGTTCGCGCACCGCGGCCAGGTCGACGAACCATGCCCCATGGGGAAATCGATCACGCGCCGCGCGGGCCACTCCCAGCGCCAGCCGCGTCTTGCCGCTCCCGCCCGGGCCGGTGAGAGTCACGATCCGGTTCTCCGCCAGCATCACGCGCAGCAGATCGATGTCACGCTCCCGCCCAACCAGGGCCGTGACCTCGCCCGGTAGATTCGACGGCGCTTCGATCGTTCGCAGTGGTCGGGCATCGTCCGCCGCTCCCGTCACGACCAGGCGGTGGAGCCGCGCCGGATCCTCGAAGTCCTTGACCACTCGCAGCCCCTCGTCGGAGAGGCGAACCCCCTCGGGCAGCCGGGACGAAAGCACCTCCGCCAGCCGGTTCGACACAACGATCTGGCCGCCGTTGCCCGCGGCCGCGATGCGGGCGGCGTAGTTCACGTCGATCCCGACGTAATCCTCCGGTTCGTCGGGGTTCGCGTGCCGCAGGCGCCCCTCGCCGACGTGCATGCCCATCCGGACCCGCAGGCCGCCGTCCACCGGCCATGCCTCGCCGGCAACGGACCGCTGTGCGCTGATGGCGGCCGCGGCGGCGTCGGTCGGGGAGCCGAACGCCGCGAAGAAGGCATCCCCCTCGGTCTTGACCACGTCGCCACCGTGGTCCTCGATGGCGCTCCGGAGCAGCGCGTCATGCCGCGCGACGACGTCGGCCCAGGCGGCGGGCCCGACGGATCGCTCGAGGCGCGTCGAGCCCTCGATGTCGGTGAACAGGAAGGTGACGTTCGGTCCGGTGGGGAGTCCCATGGAAGCCGCCAGTGTGGCAGCCCGGTCGGTCCGCGTCGAGGGTGGCGGGTCTACCATGGGCTCCCATCGAATCGAGCATCGGAGATCTCGAATGTCATTCGGGCACGCCGCCCCTCGGTTGCTCATCGGCCTGGTGGTCACGCTGACCGTGGTGTTTCAGGCTTCTCCGGCGTCGGCCGCCGGCAAGCCGGGCTACCCGGACCGGGCTCGGGCAGACCGTGCTGGTTGAATCGTTCGCCTTCGCCCCCTAGGGGCCGGGGCGCGAACACACGGACGCCCGGCCCCTTGCGGGACCGGGCGTCTGCGACGAATCGCGAACTGGACGCTTGCGCGCCCCGATCGGGATTGGTGCTAGGCGGCGGAAACCTTGCCGGCGCGGGGACCGCGGGGGCTGGCCTCGACCTCGAAGGTGACCTTCTCGCCGCCGACCAGGCGATCGAACTCAAGGGTTCGATCGAGGCCGTCACGGTGGAAGAAGTACTCCTTGCCGTCTTCGGCGGCGATGAAGCCGAAGCCGCGGTCGGAGACGACCTTCTTGATGGTACCTGTGGTCATGTTGACCCTCGTTCTCTTCTCGAAGTGAGCCGACGACGCACGGCCGGCTCGAGAAGGAACCTGACGACCACGCGGGAACCTCCCAAGCGGGGAGGATGGCCGGAGTCTACTCCCTTTCGTCCATCGAGTCCCTCGCATGGCCTAGGATGCGAAGGATGCGTGCCGCCAGAGCGTCCGGATGACCGACCTGCTCGGTGTCGTGGCGGCGTCGTTCGGCGTGCTGATGGCCATCTCGCCTGCGCTCCAGATCCGGCGAATGCTGGAGCGCCGGTCGTCCGCCGACGTGTCGCTCGGCTACCTTGCCGTGCTGGATGTCGGGTTTCTCCTCTGGCTGGCCTACGGCCTGGCCCTGCCGAACTTGGCGATCGTGGTGCCGAACACGGTGGCCTTCGTGGTCGGGATGGCAACCACCGTGATTGCGCTGCGTTTCCGCAATGTCTGATCGGCTAGGCTATCTGCATGGCTGAGCGAATCCTGCAGATCCTCGTCAACGCCGGCGCGCTGTATGCGGCGGACTACCTGATCGATGGCATTCGCTTCCAGGGCGAGTGGTGGAAGTTCCTGCTGGTGGCGCTGGCCTTCAGCCTGCTGAACACCTACCTTCGACCGATCCTGCGCATCCTCACCTTCCCCATCAGCCTGATGACGATGGGGATCTTCCTGCTGGTGATCAACGCCCTGATGCTGCTGCTGACCAGCGCCATCTCCGAGCAGTTGCAGCTCGGCTTCACCGTCACCGACTTCGGATCGGCCTTCCTGGGCGCCATCGTGGTGGCGCTGGTCGGCTGGCTGCTCTCGATGGTGGCGGGGGCCAGTCGCGTCCCGGGAAAGGTCCTCTGACCCGCGCCTCGCCGGCCATCGGCCTCGCGTTCGCGGCGTCGGCGGCGCTCGCGATCCTGCTCACCGGCCCGCTGCTGCTCTTCAACCCGTGGTTCGTCTCGGCCGAGCAGTCGATGCACGGTGTTCCGGTCAGCCTCGGAACCGATCAGGCCCATGTCGACGCGGTCACCGCGCCGATGCTGGCGGATCTGTTTCGCGACGGCGGCTTCGGCGAGAGCCTCGACGGTGCCGCGCCGATCCTGGACGCGGGGGAGCGAAGCCATATGCGGGACGTCGCTGGCGTGACGCGCAGTCTGCTGCTGCTCGAGGCGATCGCCCTCGTCGCCCTGCTCCTCAGCGGACGGCGGCTCCGAGATGAGCGTGCGCGGCGCGGGCGGCTGTTGCTGATCGGTGCCGGCCTGGTCGGGGCACTCGCCGTCGCGGGCGGCCTCTTCTTTGCCCTCTCGTTCGATGCCGCCTTCGCGGTATTCCACTCGCTCTTCTTCAAGGCCGGGACCTGGCAATTCGGCCCAGATTCGAACCTGATTCGTCTCTTCCCCGAGCCGTTCTGGTTCCAGGCCGCGCTGCTGGCCGGCGCGAGCATCGTGCTCGGGGCACTGCTGGCCACGATTGCGGCGCGGCGCGATCTGCGGGCGCCTGCCCGCGGCGATTGAGGCGACCGCTACACTCGGACGCCATGAGCCAATCCATCCGTATCGGGCGGATCGCCGGGATCGAGATCGGGCTCCACCCGTCGTGGTTCGTCATTGCGCTGCTGATCACCTACTCCTTTGCCGCCGGCCAACTGCCCCACGACTACCCCGACTGGCAACCGGCGCTGTACTGGGTGGCAGGTGCGGTGATCTCGCTGCTCTTCTTCGCCTCGGTACTCGCCCACGAGCTGTCGCATGCGCTCGTGGCGCGACGCTTCGGTCTACACGTGCGCGACATCACCCTGTTCATCTTCGGCGGCGCGGCGAACATGGAGGACGAGGCGCACAGCCCGCGTGAGGAGGCCTTCATGGCGGCGGCCGGGCCCGTGACCAGCATCGTGATTGGCGCTGTGCTCTGGCTGGGAAGCGGCTTCGTGGCAGAGCCGATCATCGCGGCCGTCGCCGGCTGGCTCGGCTTCATCAACCTCACCCTGGGCCTCTTCAACCTGATCCCCGGCTTCCCGATGGACGGCGGGCGGATCCTGCGCGCCATCCTCTGGAAGATCCGCGGAGATCGGTACGCCGCCACCCGCAACGCCGCGGTGGTCGGGCGGCTGTTCGGCTACCTGCTCATCGCGTGGGGCGTCTACCTGGTCTTCCAGGGCGGGAACCTGTTCAGCGGCGTCTGGCTGGCGCTGATCGGCTGGTTCCTCTCCAGCGCTGCCGAGTCGACCGTCGCGCAGATGAGCATTGAACGCTCATTGCGGGGGGTGAAGGTGCGCGACGTGATGGAGGCGGATCCCGCGTCGGTGACGCCCAATGAGAGCGTGGCGCATCTCGTCAACGACCGGATGCTGCGCGGCGGAACGCGCTCCTTCCTGGTCCGCCATGACGACGGCGGGTTGGCCGGAATCGTCACCCTGTCCGATGTGCGCCGTATCGCGCGCGAGGACTGGGAGCCGGCGCGGGTGACCGACATCATGACCCGCTACACCGACCTGGCCACCATCGGGCCCGACCAGGAGGTCGAGGAGGCGTTGAAGCTGCTCCAGGCGCGCGAGGTGAACCAGTTGCCGGTCGTCGGGGAGGACCAGCGGACCGTGCTCGGACTCCTCACCCGCGCCGGGGTGCTGCGCCTGATCGACGCCCGCATGCGCCTGGGCGTCTAGCCCGTTGCTCTCGGTCGAGGAAGCACGCCACAGGATCCTTGCGTCCGCGAAGCTGACCGGGGTCGAGGTGGTGGCGCTCGAGCACGCCGCCGGTCGGGTGCCAGCCGCCTGGGAGCTGACCGCCGCTCGCGATGTTCCGCCCTTCGCCAATGCGGCCATGGACGGCTTTGCCGTACGCGCTGCCGATCTGCCCGGCGACCTGCGGCTGGTCGGGGAGGTGGTGGCCGGTGCGGGTGCGCTGCCGGTAGTCGGCCGCGGAGAAGCCGTCCGCATCATGACCGGCGCCCCGCTGCCCCCCGGCGCGGACACCGTGGTCCCCGTCGAAGAGGCTGCCGAGACCGGGGACGGCCGGGTCAGCCTGGCGGCCGCGGAACAGGGCCGGCACGTGCGTCCGGCAGGACACGACACGCGCGCCGGCGATCGGCTGGACCTTCCCCGGGCACCGCTCGGGGCGGGGACGGTGGCCCTGCTGGCGTCGCTCGGCGTCGGTGAGCTGGCGGTCCGCGGACGCCCGGTGGTGGCGATCCTGTCGACCGGCGACGAGCTGATCGCTCCCGGCGTGCCGCTCGGGCCGGGGCAGATCCACGATGCCAACTCGGCCGCGCTGGCGGCGGCGGTCGGCGAGACGGGCGGCGAGGCGCGCGTGCTGTCCCGGGCCGCGGACGACCCCACGGTCATCGAGGCGCTCCTGGCGGACGCATCCAGGTGGGCAGACCTGGTGCTCGCGAGCGGCGGCGTCAGCATGGGCAGGACCGACCACGTGCGCACCGCGATCGAGCGGCTCGGAGCGCTGGCCTTCTGGAAGATCGCCGTGCAGCCGGGGAAGCCGCTCGCCTTCGGCACCATCGGTGACACGCCCGTGATCGGGCTCCCGGGCAACCCGGTGAGCGCGCTGGTGACCTTCGAACTGTTCGCGCGGCCGCTGATCCGGGGCATGCTCGGCCTCGCCGGCGACGGCCGGCTGCACCTTCCGGCCCGTCTCGAGGAGACGGTCGCCAAGGACGTGGCTCGTCGTGCCTACGTTCGTGTCGTGCTCACTCGATCGGCCGTTGGCCTCGCTGCACGCTCCGCCGGCGGCCAGGGATCCGCGCAGCTTCGGGGGCTGGCAGCGGCCAACGGGCTGCTGGCCATCCCCGAGGGCGAGCCCGTGGGTCTGGCTGGAGAGACGTACGATGCCACCCTGCTTGGAGAGATCGCGTGAAGCCCTCGCACCTGGGACCTGGCGGCGCCCCACGGATGGTGGATGTCGGAGGCAAACCGGTCACCGAGCGCCGGGCCGTGGCCGAAGCTACCGTTCGCATGCGGCCGGACGTGCTGGCCGCCCTGATCGACGGCGGAGGTCCGAAAGGAGATGCGTTCGTGGTGGCGCGGCTGGCGGGGATCGCAGCTGCCAAGCGGACCGCCGAGCTGATCCCGCTCTGTCATCCGATCGCCCTCGATCGCGTCGAGGTGACGCTGCAGCCCGACCGCGCCATCGGCAGCGTGGCGATTCGAGCCGAGGCGTCCGCAACGGCGCGGACCGGCGTCGAGATGGAGGCGCTGACCGCCGTCAGCGTGGCCGCTCTCACCCTGTACGACATGGCCAAGGCGCTGCAGCGGGACATCGTGGTGGAGCTGGTCCGGCTGCTCGAGAAGGAGGGCGGCCGATCCGGGCGGTGGTCCGCGGACCCTTATCCTGTCGCCCCGCCCGAGGAGCCGGCCGAGGTCCACGAGGCGGCGGTGCTCACCTGCTCGACCAGGGCGGCGACGGGGGAGCGGGCCGATGCCTCCGGTCCGGCCGTAGCGGCCGCGCTGCGTGCCGCGGGGTTCGACGTCGCGGACGGGGCACGCGTGCTTCCGGATGACGAGGAGCAGATCGCGCTGGCGATCGCGGCGCTGGCCGACGCCGGCTGTCGACTGGTGGTCACCACCGGGGGGACGGGGCTGACGCCCGGCGATCGCACGCCGGCCGCCACCCGGCGGGTGATCGACCGCGAGATCCCCGGATTGGCGGAGCTGATGCGCGCCGCCGGGCTTGCCTCGACCCCGATGGCGGCGCTCTCGCGCGGGATCGTCGGAACGCGCGGCAGCACGCTCGTCGTCAACCTTCCCGGCTCGCCGCGCGGCGCGGTCGAATCGTTGGCGGCCGTCATGCCCGTCCTGCGGCATGCGATGGATCAGCTCGCCGGCGGAGATCACTGACCGTCGTTCTGCGCCGCTCTCCCCGAGAGTGGCCGGGTAGCATGACCGGCGCATGCCAGTCGAGATCCCGCTCTATCCGCTGATCGTGCTGCCGCTGGCCGCTTCGATCGGCCTCTTCTGGCTGCGGGCTCGGCGTCACCTGGCGGTGCTGCGGGCTGGTCGCCCCATCGAGCGCCTCGATCAGCCGCTGAAACGCGCCTGGGGCGTGGTGGTCTACGTCATCTTCCAGCGCCGCCTGCTCAACGACCTCTGGCCTGGGCTCATGCATGCGGCCATCTTCTGGGGCTTCCTGGTGCTGCTGGTCACGACCGGCAACTACCTGACCAACGGTCTGGTGGAGACGGTCCTCGCCTGGCCGCTGGGCGGCATCGCCTGGCTGGCGGTGGTGGCGATCGCCAACGTCTTCCTGGCGCTAATCCTGGTCGCGCTCGGGTATGCGGCCTGGCGACGCGTCGTGCGACGCCCCGCGCGATTGGGGCTGAGCCGCGACGCGTTCATCATCCTGGGGATGATCCTTGGCGTCGTCCTGACCGAGGTGATCGCCGACTCTATGCGCTTCGTCGCCCAGCCCGGGGAGCCTGCCCGCCGGGTTGCCCTGATGGCCGGGCCGCTCTCGCTTCTGCTGGAGCCGATCGGTGCCTCCGCCGCCGCGGCGACGTACGGCATCGTCGCCTGGCTGCACCTGGGGTTCGTGATGGTCTTTGGGACCTACCTGCCCTACAGCAAGCACCTGCACATCCTGACCAGCGAGCCGAACGTCTACCTGCGCAACCTCGAGCCGCGCGGGGCGCTGCGCAAGATGGACCTGGAGGCCGAGCCTGCCCCGGGCGAGGAGCTGGTCTTCGGCGCCAAGGGCCTCAAGGACCTGACCTGGCGCCACCTGCTCGACGGCCTGTCGTGCACCGAGTGTGGACGCTGCATGGAATTCTGCCCGGCCAGCATGACCGGCAAGACGCTCTCTCCAAAGCACTTCATGGAGGGGTTGCGCGACCAGATCATGGCCTCGGAGACGGCACTTGCCCTGGCGGCCGGGGCGCAGCGGGCGGCGAGGAGCGGCGCGAGCGGGGGAGCCGAGGCGTCGCAGGCGGCCCTTTCCGCGGCAAAGGAGCGGGCCGTCGAGGCGCTCTCGCTGCCGCTGGTCGATAACGCCATCCCCGAGGAGGCGGTCTGGCAATGCACCACCTGCGGCTGGTGCGTGGAAGGCTGCCCGGTGCTGATCGAGCACGTCGACAGCATCGTGGAGATTCGCCGCAACCTTGTGCTCGAGGAGAGCCGTTTCCCGAAGGAACTGAACGCCGCATTCCGCAACATGGAGACGGCCGGCAATCCCTGGGGGCAGCCGGGGAGCACGCGGCTCGACTGGGCCAAGGGGATGGACGTTCCCGTCTTCGGCAACGGTGTTGAGCATCGCGGAGTTCTCTACTGGGTCGGTTGCGCCGGCGCCTTCGATGAACGCAATCGCAAGGTCGTGCGCGCCATGGCCGCACTCCTCAAGCAGGCCGACGTGCCGTTCGCGGTGCTCGGGACGGCGGAGACCTGTACCGGCGACCCGGCGCGGCGGGCGGGCAACGAATACCTCTTCCAGATGCTTGCCAAGGAGAACGTGGCAACCCTGACCGCCGCCCACGATCAGCACAGCGTCCGAACCATCGTGGCCAGCTGCCCGCATTGTTTCAACACCATTCGCAACGAGTACCCGCAGTTCGGGCTCACCGGCATCGAGGTGATCCATCACACGCAGCTGCTCGACCGTCTGGTGGCCGATGGTCGCCTCGTGCCGGACCAGAATCACGAGGCCGTGGTTGCCTATCACGACGCCTGCTACCTGGGGCGCTACAACAAGGTGTACGACGAGGGTCGCCGGGTGGTCGAGGCCGTGCCGGGTCAGAGCGTGGTCGAGATGGAACAACACCACGCCAAGGGCATGTGCTGCGGAGCCGGCGGGGCGCGCATGTGGATGGAGGAGCGCGAGGGGCAGCGCATCAACCATCGGCGGACGGAGCAGGCGTTGGCCACCTCGGCCGATACCATCGCCACCGCCTGTCCGTTCTGCCTGGTCATGCTGCGTGACGGCGTCACGGACCTCGATCGCACCGATGTGACCGTTCGCGATGTCGCCGAGCTGCTGGCCGACGCCACCGGTGCCTGGACCTACGAGACGCCGGTCGCCGCCGCGTCCGTTCCGTCGGTGGACCTGGCCGCGTCGCGCGGCTTCCGGCGGATCTGGCCATAATCAGTCCGGCCGCAAGGCTGCCCGCAGGACGTTGAAGGGGAGCGGATATGGTTGACCAGATGACACGGACGGTCGATCACGCCCGCGTGACGGCAATCCTGGATCGCGAGCTGGCGGCCTACCGCGCCCGGTCGCCGCGCAGCGCTCAACTGCACGCGCGCGCACTGCAATCCCTGCCGCTCGGGGTGGCGAGCTCGTTCCAGACCTACGACCCCTACCCGCTCTTCATGACCAATGCCCGCGGCTCGCGGATCTGGGACGCCGACGGCAACGAATACATCGACTTCGACATGGCCTTCGGGGTGCTGGCGGCGGGACACTCCCACCCATTGCTGGCCGAGGCGCTTCAGCATCGAGTGGCGAACGGCACCTGCTACACCTTCCCGGTCGAGGACGGCGTCGCGCTAGCCGAGGAGATCAAGCGCCGCTTCGGGACCGACCTGGTTCGCTTCAGCAATTCGGGCACCGAGGCGACCATGGACGCCATCCGGGTTGCACGCGGCTTCACCGGCCGCTCGAAGATCCTGAAGTTCGAGGGCGGCTACCACGGCCACCACGACGACGTGCTGATCAGCATCCAGCCCGCTCGCGAGGCGATGGGACCGATCGATGCTCCGCACAGCGTGCCGGCCACCGCCGGCATGCCGGCCAGCCGCCTGGACGAGACGGTCATTGCCCCATTCAACGAGCCGGAGCTCGTCGCCCGCATCCTCGAGCGCCACCGGGGCGAGATCGCGGCCATCATCGTCGAGCCGGTGCAGTTCAACATCGGGGTGGTGCCGCCCCGCGCCGGCTTCCTGCAGCGCCTGCGCGAACTGGCGACGGAGCACGGGGCGGTCCTCATCTTCGATGAGGTGAAGACCGGCGTGGTGCTCGCCTACGGCGGCGCGACGGAATACTTCGGAATCCAGCCTGACCTGATCTGCCTGGCCAAGAGCATCGGCGGCGGAGTGCCGATCGGCGCCTTCACCGGGCGGGGCGAGGTGATGCGGGCCATCGAGAAGGTGCCGGACCGAACCGCCGAGGAGGCCGGCATCGAGCATTCCACGCTCGCCGGCGGCGGCACGCGAGTGGCGCACCTGGGCACCTTCAACGGCAACCCGCTGTCGATGACCGCCGGGCTGGTGACCCTGACCCAGATCCTGACCCGTGACGCCTATCCGCCCCTGCATGCGCTCGCTCAGCGACTGACCGAGGGCTGCCAGGCGATCCTCGACCAGTACGGACTGCCGGGTTATGCCATCAATGTCGGACCCAAGGGCTGCGTCATGTTCACCCCCGCGCGGGTGACCAACTACCGCGACCTGATCGGCCTCGACGGCGACCTGTGGGCAGCCAGCTTCTTCTACTTGCTCAACCGCGGGATCCTGCTGCCGCCGGGCGCCGATGACCAGTGGACCCTCTCGGTGCAGCACACCGAGGCGGACGTGGATCGTTACCTGGCCGTCTTCGGAGCGTGGGCGGCGGAGATCGCCGCCTAGGCGCGCTCCGGGGTCCGGCACCAGTTCGATTGGGTATCCTGCTGGCGACGTGACCTATCGCCTGACCGCCGACCACCTCGAACTCCGCGCGATGGTGCGCGAGCTGGCCGAGGAGCAGATCACACCGCGCGCCGCCGCCATCGACGCGTCGGCGGAGTTCCCGTGGGACCTGAAGGAGCTGCTTGCCCGCCAGGACCTGCTGGGGACCTCGTTCGAGACCCGCTACGGCGGCACCGAGCTCGACAACATCGCGCAGTGCATCCTGGTCGAGGAGATCGCACGGGCCGACGCGACCACCAGCCTGATCCCGATCGTCCAGAAGCTCGGCTCGCTGCCGCTCAGCGTGGCCGGCAGCGAGGAGCAGAAGCAGCGCTACTTTCCGCGCCTCGCCAGCGGAGAGTGGCTGGCGGCCTTCGCGCTCACCGAGGCGGGTGCCGGCAGCGACGTTGCGCAACTGCGGACGCGCGCGCGCCGCGACGGGGACGCGTATCTCCTGACCGGCAGCAAGCGCTTCATCACCCACGGGTCGATCGCCAACCTGCTGACCGTCTTTGCACTCACCGATACCGATGCAGGCGGACGCAAGGGAATGAGCGCCTTCATCGTCGAGACCGATACCCCCGGCTTTTCGGCTCCGCGCCTCGAGCACAAGATGGGGATTCGCGGCTCGCCGACCGCCGAACTCCACTTTGACGAGGTGCGAGTGCCGGCCGCCAACCGGCTCGGGGAAGAGGGCGACGGCTTCCGGATCGCGATGGCGACGCTTGACCAGTCACGCCTGTCGGTGGCCGCCCAGGCGATCGGAATCGCCCAGGGCGCGCTCGACTTCGCCGTCGGCTACGCCGCCCAGCGCGAGCAATTCGGGGAGCGCGTGGTGGACATGCAGGGGATCCAGTTCATGCTCGCCGACATGGCCAGCCAGACCGAGGCGGCGCGCCAGCTGACGTATGCGGCCGCGGCAGTGGTGGATGCCGGCGATGCCGACCTCGCATATTGGACGAGCTGCGCCAAGCTGATCGCCGGCGACACCGCGATGCGGGTGACGACCGACGCGGTGCAAGTGCTCGGGGGGTACGGATATGTGACCGATTACCCTGTCGAGCGCATGATGCGCGACGCCAAGATCACCCAGCTCTACGAGGGCACGCAGCAGATCCAGCGCATGATCGTGGCGCGCCAGTTGTTGCAGCGCTCGGGCGTCCCCGTACGGAGGAGCCGGTGAAGATCATCGTCTGCATCAAGCAGGTCCCGGCGACCACCGCCGAGAAGCGCTACCGCGCGGACCTGCGCCTCGATCGCGCCGCCTCCGAGGCGGTGATCAACCCGCTCGACGAGTACGCCATCGAGCAGGCGCTGCGCCTCCAGGAGAGCGGCGCGGTGGAATCGGTCGGGTACCTGTCGATGGGCCCCGAGCAGGCCGGCGAGGCGCTGCGCCGCGCCCTGGCCATGGGAGGCGACGAGGCCTACCTCGTGACCGATGCCGCGCTGGCGGGGTCCGACGCATGGGCCACCGCCCGGGTGCTGGCGGCCGCGCTGGACCGGCTGGCGCCCGATGTCGCGCTGATGGGCATGGCCTCCGACGATGCGCGCGGCTCGCTTGTGCCGGCGGCGGTGGCGGCCATGCGCGGCGTGCCACTCCTCTCCTACGGCTCGGAACTGCAATTGCACGGCACGACCGCGCGTGTGCGACGGCTGACGGCGGCCGGCTTCGACATGCTCGAGGCGCCGCTCCCGGTCGTCGCCAGCGTCACCGACCAGGTCGGTGAGCCGCGCTACGCCTCGCTCAAGGGGATCATGGCCGCCAAGCGCAAGCCGATGGAGACCTGGAGCCTCGCCGACCTCGGCCTGGCGCCGGCTGATCTGCACGGCGCCGCGCTGACGCGGGTCGTCGAGATTCGCAAGCCCGAGGCGAAGCCGCCGACCGAGCGCATCGAGAACGTGGGTCCGGATGAGGCGGTCACCCGGATTGCCGACTGGCTCGCCGCCCGGAAGCTGATCTGATGAGCAACGACATCTGCTTCCTCGCCGAGTTTGCCGATGGCGTGGCGTCGCGCAGCGCCATGGAGCTGGCCGCCGGCGCGCGGGAGCTGGCCGCGCAGAGCGGCGGTGCCACCGTCGCGTTGGCCTACGGTCCGGGGGCGGCGGCCGGCGCTGCCGGGCTCGGCGCTGCAGGGGCAAGCCGCGCGGTGGTGCTGAGCGACACGAACGTGCCAGCGGTCACACTGGCCGTTGCGGCCGCGGCGGCGGTTCGTGGCGCCCATACGCTGCTGGCGCCGGCCACGCCCAACGGTCGCGACCTGGCCGGGGCGCTGGTCGGGCTGCTCGGCGTGCCGGCCTTCGGCCCGGTGCGCGCCGCCCGCATCGAGGGTGGCCGACTGCTCACCGAACAGGCGACGCTGCAGGGCACCGTCATCACGGTCAGCCAACCCGCCGACGGAGCTCCGCAACCATCGGTCGTCCTTGTCCTGTCCGGCACCTTCACCCCGCTCGAGGGGGGCACCGGGAAGGCCGTGGTGTCGCAGGCCGGCGGCGTGGATGCAGGCCCGCTGGGCCAGGCTCGCATCGCCGAATCGCACCCCGCCGAGGCGGCGGTGGCCAACCTGGAAGAGGCGAGTATGATCGTGGCGGGCGGTCGCGGGGTGGGCAGCGCCGATGGATTCGCGCCGCTCCACGAGCTGGCGGCGGTCCTCGGAGGTGCGGTCGGGGCGAGTCGTGCCGCGGCGGACGCCGGCTGGGTGCCGTACCAGCTTCAGATCGGCCAGACCGGCAAGGTGGTCAAACCGGCTCTCTACGTGGCCTGCGGCATCAGCGGCGCCATCCAGCATCGGGTCGGGATGCAGACGGCGCAGAACGTGGTGGCCATCAACAAGGACCCCGATGCGCCGATCGGCGAGTTCGCGGACCTGTTCGTGGTGGGCGACCTGTTCGCCATTGTGCCGCGGCTCACCGCCGAGATCAGACGCCGCGCCGGCGGCTGAGCGCGTCGACGGACTACATGTTGTGGTATCGTCACCACCGGTACCACCACTGGTGTAGCCCGCACGGGGAGACCGGATGCGCTGTCCACGATGCAACGACGACGGAACGCGGGTCATCGACTCGCGTGACCTCGAGGCCGGCGGCACCATTCGCCGTCGCCGCGAGTGCGAGGCCTGCTCGTACCGATTCACCACCTACGAACGCCCCGAAGGGGCGCGGCTGACCGTCATCAAGCGCGACGGAAGCCGCCAGGAATTCGACCGGGCCAAGCTTCAGGCCGGGCTGATGCGCGCCCTCGAGAAGCGGCCGGTGACCCTGGCGCGCATCGAAGAGGCGGTCGACGACATCGAGAGCGGCCTGCGGGCCCGCGGCGAGCCCGAGGTCACCAGCAAGGAGGTCGGCCGCCTGGCCACCGAGGCGCTGCGCGACATCGACCAGTTGGCCTATATCCGGTTCGCATCGGTCTACCACAGCTACGAGGACATCTCGACCCTCAAGCGCGAAGTGGACCGCCTCATGAAGCAGCGGACGCCCGCGGTCAAGGAGTGATCCTCTCCGATCGCGACATCCGGGCCGAGATCGCGGCCGGCCGGATCGTCATCGACCCGTTCATCCCCGAGGCGGTGCAGCCGTCCAGCGTGGACCTGCATCTCGACCGTCGCTTCCGCGTCTTCCGCAATAGCCGCTACCCGTACATCGACGTGCGCACGGACCAGCCGGAGCTGACCGAGCTGGTGGAGATCGCCGGCGACGAGCCGTTCATCTTGCACCCCGGCGAGTTCGTGCTCGGTTCGACGCTCGAGCGGGTGGAGCTGCCGAACGACCTGGTGGCGCGTCTGGAGGGGAAGTCGAGCCTCGGCCGTCTGGGACTGCTGATCCACTCCACCGCTGGCTACGTGGATCCTGGCTGGGAGGGGAACCTGACGCTGGAGCTGTCGAACGTGGCCAACCTGCCGATCACCCTGTATGACGGCATGAAGATCGGCCAGATCAGCTTCCAGCGGCTCTCGTCGCCGGTCGAGATCAGCTACGGCGACGCCCGGATCGGGAGCAAGTACCGCGGCCAGCGTGATCCCACCGCCAGCCTGTACCATCGCGACTTCGAACGGGGTCGCGTCAAGCGCTAGCCGCGCGGGGCCCCCGTTTCGCACCCGGAGTCATCCATGCCCGAACCCCTGTACGCCATCACGCCGAGTCGCCAGGCACGGGTCTACGCCGGTGGCGTGCGCGTGCGGGTCGTGCGGGCGGGCTGGTTCCGCCCCGATGCCGGTGGCTTCTTTGGGGTCGTGCCGAAGCCACTCTGGTCGCGCCTCACCGAGACAGATGAGCGCGGCCGGCTGCTGTGCCGCCTCAACCTGCTGCTGGTGGAGGCGGGCGGCAAGCTGATCCTGGTCGAGACCGGCACCGGGACGCGCATGAGCGACAAGGACCGCGACATCAAGGGGGTCGAGGGTGGCGATCCGGCGGAGGCGCTGCGCGCGGTCGGCGTCGACCCCGCCTCCATCGACTTCGTCGTGGTCAGCCATCTTCACTACGACCATGCCGGCGGGATGGTGGATGCGGCCGGACGCCCCAACTTCCCGAATGCCCGTTACATCGTGCAGCGTGACGAAGCCGAGGCGGCGCACGGCGACGAGCTGCGCCTGGCCGGCGTGATGGAGGTCGAGCAGCTCGACCTGGTGCGGGCCGCCGGACAGCTGGCCGAGGTGCGCGGCGAGACGGAACTGGTGGCTGGGGTCCAGGTCGTTCCGACCGGCGGGCATACCCGGGGTTCGCAGGCGGTGCTGCTCGGGACCGCGCCAGATGGACGTGGCCTCCCCGCCGGAGAGCGGTCAGCGGAGCGTGCCATCTTCTGGGGCGACCTGATCCCCACCCGATGGCAGATCCCCGTGCGCTGGACGAGCGCCTTCGACGACTACCCGATCCAGGCGGTCGAGATCCGCAATACGTTGCTGACCCGCGCGGCCGTGGAGGAGTGGTGGTGCTACTTCACGCACGACCCCGGAGCGCTGCCAATCCAGATCGAGCAGACCGAGAAGGGCTTCCGGGTGCGTGCGTCGTGAGCCGGGCGCTGGCACCCCGCTGGTTGCTGGGCCTCGGCCTGGCGCTGGTGCTGACGGCCTGTGGCGCCGGGCCCGCGCCGAGCGTTTCGAAGGCCGATTGCGCCAAGGCCGATGCCAGCGGGGTGATCCTCATCTCGGCCGCGCAGATGCGCTTCAGCGCTCCGTGCATGATCGCCCCGGCAGGCATCGCCTTCACCGTGCGGTTCACCAACAGGGACAGCACGCCCCACAACCTGGCGATCTACGACTCGGCGGCCAAGGCGACGCGGCTCTTCTCCGGCGACCCCTTCAGCGGGCCGGGCATCACGGTGGACTACGCGATCCCTGCCCTGGCAGCGGGGGAGTACTACTTCGACTGCATGGTCCACCCCGCCGACATGCGGGGAACGCTGTTCGTGGAGGCCGCCACGCCCGCGGGGAGCTAGGGTCGCGCCGTTCCCGGATCGGAGACCAGCAGGGCCCGCAGCTCGGGCGCGCTGATCGGGGCCTCCAGGCGATCGACCCCGTTGACCGCCACCACCGGCACCCGGAAGCCATAGCGCAGGACCAGCTCGTCGTCGGCATCGATGTCGACCCGCGCATAGGCGCCAGGTCCGAGCAGCGCGTCGAGCAGCGCGGCCGCGTCCTCGCACAGATGACAGCCGTCGCGCTCGTACAGGACGACCCGCGGGTTCATCGGCCGATCATACGATTGGCCACCGCATGGTGCGACGATCCGTGCCGGGGTACGATTCCCGCGGCGCCGCCCCCGTAGCTCAGTGGATAGAGCGAGGCCGTCCTAAGGCCTGCGTCGGGGGTTCGACTCCCTCCGGGGGCGCCAATGCCTCGCAGCGCGGCGGCGCAAGCAGCAGACGGGCCCCGCATGGGACCTATCGGCCGAGGCCATTCACCAGCGCGACGCCGACAACGATCATGCCGACGCCGGCCAGGCGCACTGCATCGAGCACCTCGCGGAAGACGAACCAGCCGATCATGACGATGGCCGCCGTACCGACCCCCGACCAGATCGCGTACACGACCCCGATCGGGAAGTTGCGCAGGGTCACCGACAGGGCGTAGAAGCTGATGCTGTAGCCGATCACCACGACCACCGACGGGACCGGCCGCGTGAATCCATCGGACAGCTTGAGCGAAGTGGTGGCGATCACCTCGGACCCGATCGCAAGAGAAAGCCAGAGCCACGGATGCATGGGCCGACCCTCAGATGAAGAAGGTGAAGAGGCCCGCCATGCGGGCGAACGCGTTGACCAGGATGAGCACCCCCATCCCCATGATGAAGATGCCGGAGACGACCTGCACGCCCCGCTGGCGCCGCCGGAGCACCGCCATCAGCGGGCGGAATCGGTTGAGACCGAGCGCGGCGATCAGGAACGGGACCGCCAGCCCGGCGGAATAGGCCACCAGCAGCAGCGCGGCCACTCCCACGTCCTGGGTCGAGGCGCCCATGGTGAGGATGGCGCCCAGCACCGGACCGATGCACGGGGTCCAACCGACGGCCACCAGGGCGCCGAGGCCGACGGCCCGCGCGGTCCGGGTGGCCGGCAGCCAGTCGGTCCTGACGCCCACCCGCATGAAGCGATCGAGCACCGGCCCGAAGATGCCGGTGGTTACCAGCCCGATGCCGATGACCGCCCCGCCGGTCACCTGGCGCACGATCTCGACGCGGAACACCTCGCGGCCGATGAGTCCGAACGAGGTTCCGAGCAGGATGAAGATGACGCTGAAGCCGGTGACGAAGAGGAGCGCCTGGCCGACAAGGGCGCGCCGGGTTGCACCGTGTTCGCCGGCGGCGCTCTCTCCGAGGAAGGCGAGATAGACCGGCACCAGTGCGAGCACGCAGGGTGAGACGAAGCTCAGCAGACCCGCGATGAAGGCAAGCCCAAGGCTGACCTGCATGGTCAGCGCACGAGGAAGGAGGCCGCGCCGGCGCTCGGTTCCAGCGTGATCGGCTGCGCGATGATCCAGAGGCTGAAGACGGTGTACCCGACCATCAGCACCACCAGCGGCAGGCCGGCCAGGATGGGACGGCTGGCGGCATCGCGCAGTGCCTGCCGGTGGGCCAGCACCACGGCAGCGATGTGGCCGAGCACGATGGCGCCGACCGAGAGGTACCAGACCCCGCTGATCGGCATCCAGTCGAGCGGTGGCGCGACGGTCGAGTTGGGATCGGCGATCAAGCCGGGCAGCCAGACCACGCCCTGGACCACCAGCGTCAGGTAGTGGGCGATCAGGTAGCCGCCGGCAATCGGCAGCAGAGTGGCTGCGTAGGCGCCAACGGTGGCTCCCATCGGGCCGGGGTCGGAAGTTCGGTCGTGGAGCGCACGAGTGAGGAAGGTGGCCAACCCGAACGCTGCCAGGAAGAGACCCCACAGCACCAGCAGGCCGCCCGTCTGCAGCAGGAACACCGTGTTCGATGCTCCGACGACCTTGCGGAAGACGGGGAAGAGCGTGTTGAGGACAGTCCCCCAGACCGACGTCTCGGACAGGCCGTCGAAGCTGACCGCGGCCAGCGCGAGCACGATGAACGCCGCGTCGGACCAGCCGGCGCGGCGCAGCTCGGTGAGGCCGACGAACCACGGCCGCACCTCCGGTCGCCGATCGCCGGCATCCGCGGCTGCGGCGCATTCCGCGCAGTCCACGCAATGGCTCGGATCGCATCCCTCCTGGCAGCCGTCGCAGACCTCGGGTCGCACCACGCGACGCCCGAGCGGTCCCACCCGTCCGAACCAGCCAAGGTAGACCTCGAAGAGCTCCGCGTTGCGCAGCCATCCGACGCGACCGAAGAGCGTCATGCCGGCGATCGTGACCCCGGTGTAGGCGAGGAGCAGCAGCGAGATCGTGTGAGGCGTGGTGCGATCCGGCAGCACCAGCTCGCACCAGACCCCGAGGAAGAGGAACGCCGCCGCCGGCCAGCGTCCAAGGCGGGATGGGTAGCGCAGGCCAACGTCAACGCGATCGAATCCGATGAGGCGGGCGACCCACTCCACGACCCCGAAGAGCGTTCGGAACGGGCTCAGCGACGGCCAGGGATTGCCCAGGGCCACCGCGGTCAGAGGCAGGCCGACCCAGATGACGATCCAGAGCATGACCGCCGGCAGCGGCGAGATCGGATCCACCAGGAATCCAATCACGATGGTGGCGAACCACCAGGTCAGGCCGATCAACTGCATGAGGATCGAGCCGCCGCGCGCCACGAGCCCCGGAAGCGGTCGATGTGGGTACCGGGGGAGCGGGCCGGCGGGTCGGACGACCAGGACGGCGACCACGAAGGACGCTGCCACCGCGGCTGCCGCCGCCAGCAGGTAGAGGTCCAGCGGTACGGGGAGGGTGAAGACCTGGCCGAGCGCGTGGGCGGCCGCCGGGGGCGGAGCCGCCAGCGCCAACGCCGCGACGGCCGCACATGTCGCGAGCCGGACTCCGCGACGGCGGCTAGGGCTCATAGACGGTCAGGATGCCAACCTGAACCTCGTCTCCGACCGGTGGATGAAGTTCGATGGGGAACTGGCCGACATGCGCGGCGGAAAACGTGAAGGCATGGTGCTCGCCGACCGTGACCGCGGTCTCGGGGATGATGTCGTCGTACCCGTGAAAGTGCAGATCGCCCGCCTCCTGAACGGTGACGACGAGGGTGACCGCCTGCCCCTTGCACAGGTCGATCCGCTCGGGAGTGAACTTGTCGTCCTGCAGGGTCACTGCGCGCTGTGCGCTTGCGCTCGCGCAATCGGCCGGATGACCCGTCTGCTGCACGCAGGCGGAGATGATCAACGCCGCGGCCGCAACGGCGAGGGTCGATCGACGGAGGCTGCGGGGGGCCATGGCGACGCTCATCCTAGCCGAGAGCCATCGGCTTCGTGAGTGCGTCAGGGGACTGCGGGGAACGCCGCCCGCAGGTAGTTGACCAGGTCCCAGCGGTCGTCGCTGCTCAGCTCGTCGGCAAACGCCGGCATCGGCGTCCAGGCCATCCCGTTCGCGATCCGGTACGCGAGCGTTCCGTCGCCGAGGGTTGGGACCAGCCGGTCAAATGGACCGGGCAGCGGCAGCATGCCGGCCGCGGTGGGACCGTCGCCGGACCCGTCGACGCCGTGACACGTCGCGCAGTTGGCGAGGTAGAGGAGGTGACCGCGCTCCCTCGATGCGGGGGACGGGGCGGTTGGATTGGTCGCGGCCGCGGCCTCACCAGATGGCGCGTTCGCTGCGTCCAGCACGGCCCGTCCTTCGACGGCGAGGCCGGATGCCACCGCCAGGATGACGAGCAGGCCACGCAGCATGCCGAGCGATGGCACCGCGCCGCCGCGAACCGCGAGTTGGAGCAGGGCGAGCAGCATCAACAGCGCGGCGGGAATGGTCCATCCCGCAGTCCCGGCAGGCAGGAGTTGCCAGGCCACGGCCAGCGGCGCCGGCGCGCCGATCCCGGTGGGAGGCGCGGGGACCTGTTCCAGAGGCGGCAGTTCGGCGATCGGCACCAGGAAGCGAGTGGTCAGCTCGGGCCGTCCGCCGCGCGCGACGGTCACCGCGATGTGCCAATCACCCACGACCGGCGTGTAGGCGCCGGTCGCCCCCCAGAGTCCGGGCAGGGTGCTTTCCTGGAGCGGCACCCGGGTGGGCGCAAGACCGCTGACCGGGGGTGGCTGGAACACGAGCGTCACGTCCGTCACATCGGTCGGAATGGATCCGCTGAGCACGTCGGCGATGCTGGCCTGGTAACGCTGCACCCCCGGCGCGGGCAGGTTGACCGAGAGGCGGACGGCGCTGTCACCGGCAGCCCCACCGAGCTGCAGCGCACCGATGACCGGCCGCACAAGGGCAGCTGGTCGATGCGCGGCCGGCTGCGAGGTGACAAGGGTCGCCGCGACCAGGAGCGCCAGGCCACCCACGACGAGCTCGCCAGCAATGAGGCGCAGCGCTGGCCCGCGCGATCCATACCGAACCATGAGGAAGTTCAGCGCACCGATGGCGATGGCGATGCTGAACAGGAACGCCTTGGCCGCGATCAGGTCGCCGTATTCACTCGTCGCCAGCGCCCGGCTCGAGCCAAGGAGAAGGGGAGAGTTCGCCAGGCCCGTCAGGGCAACCATCGGAGCCGCCACCAGCGCCACGCGGCTGTGCCGGCGGAAGGCGTCGATGACCACGCGCCGGCCGTCGGGGAAGGTGCGGGCGCGGCGGGCGAGCAGCAGTGCACCGGGCAGTGTCCCGAGCCAGGCGGCAACTGCCACCAGGTGCAGCCAATCGGCGAGGCCAAAGAGCGGGCCTCCGATCGAGGCCGGGTGGCCCGCCAGGGAGGAGCCGGCCAGCACAACGGCACCGGCCATGCCGACGCCGATCAGCCAGGCGCGTTCCCGAGAGCGGGACCGAGGGGGATCGGTGATGACACCTCCGGCGGACGCCAGCCCCCCGAGGGCGAGCCAGATCGCGGCCCCCGAACCGATCAGTGCGACCCGCACGGCCATGGCGAAGCGGGTCGATCCAAACGGGGCGGCAAAGTCGAGCGGGAACTCGCCGGCCGGCAGCAGGCCGGCCGGATGTCCGGCGCGCAGCGGTTCGGCCGCCAGCACCAGGTAGGCGGCGAGCCCCCCGAACGCGAATATGCCAAGCACCGCCAGAACGCCCCAGGGCGCCGCGGCAGCGCTATCGGGAAGGCCCGCGGCAGCGACGGCCGAACGTGCCGATGCGAGCCAGAAGATGACGATCCCGAACAGCGTCAGGGCGGCCGCCAGCGCCAGCCAGCGTGCCAGGACGATGCCGGGACCCGATGACAGCGACGAGCTGGCTGCGCTGCCAGTTGGGGCCGGCCGAGTCCCGGTGGGATCGACCAGGAACGACCAGGTCCCCTCGGTCAGGTGGCCGTCATCGGCCGATGCGACCCGGTACGTCACCGTGAAGAGGCCCGCGGGAAGCTTCGGAAGAGGCACCGTGGCGGTGGTACTGGTTGCATCCACGGTCAGCGTTCCGAGGCCCGGCACGCTCACGCCGCGCTCGTCGAGGAGCGCGATGACCGCGGTGATGGGGTCGATCTCTTCGCTGAAGACGAGGATCAGGGCCGGAGGGGAGGTCGGGAGGCTGACCCCGTCACGTGGTGTGGTCGAGACGATCTCGGCGTGCGCACGAGAGGGCCCCGGCAGAGCCAGGCCGGCCGCCACCAGGACAAGGAGAGCCGCGGCGAGCCGCGCGCGGTGCATCGTCAGGATTCGGCGAAGAACGGGTCGTCGCCGTAGAGCTCCAGCCAGCGTCGGCGCATCTGGCGGATAGTCGCGCGCACGGCCTCTGCTCCGATGCCCGGCGGCAGCAGCGACCCAATCGCGAGGCGCACGGGCTCGGCACTCTCCATCCCCAGCAGTCCAAGGTAGTCCTGCACCCGTGCCGCTGCGCCCTTCCCCTCTGCCCGCATCGTGACCAGCACGTCCGCCTCGTGAGCGAGCGCCCCCGCATAGTCGGCGTCAGTGAGCTGCAATTCGGCGAGCAGCGCCGGGACGTGGTCCAGGCGGGGATCCGAATAGGCCCAGCGAACGAATGAGTCGAGCGGCTGAGCCTCGCGATCGTGATGCCGAGCGTGGAACCCCTGCAGGTAGCCCTGCCGTTCCGCCTCGCTGCGGGTGAGCGCAATCTGGGCGATCTGGCGCATCTCGGGCGTCCAGCGACGCAGCGATTCCACGAACTGGCGGAGCGTCAGGCTGCCGGCCGGCTGCGGCCGAAAGCGGTGATCGTGGGTCGTCTGCACGGCCCCGTATACTAGTCTCCGCATGCGCCGCCTGACCTCTGGAGGCCGACTGCCGCGCCTCTTTGCCGGGGTGGCGGTCGTCCTGCTGACCATCACCTCATCGATCCCGGCCGGGCGGGCGGCGGCTACGGGATCGCCGCTGCGCTACGCCGGCGGCGCGTATGGAACGCTGGACCCGGCCTTCATCAACGATGCCGGGGACGTCCAGCTCCTCCTCCAGCTGTACGCCGGGCTGACGCGTCTCGACGAGCAGGGCACCCCGTACGCGTCGCTCGCCCAGTCCTGGACGGTGAGCCAGGACGGCACGACCTACACCTTCAGCATGCGGTCGGGTCTCACCTTCAGCGACGGCAGCCCGCTGGACGCGAGCGACGTCCGCCGATCCTGGCTGCGCATCCTGGACCCCGCGACCAGGTCGACCGCCCCTGATGTGCTCACGCTGATCAGTGGTGCGGCGGAACGCCTGGCCGGCGGCCCGGAATCGGGTGTCGGCATCGAGGCGAAAGACTCGCACACGCTGGTGGTTCGCCTTCGCCATGCGGCGAGCTACTTCCCGGCCATCGCGGCGACCCCAACCGCCTTCGTCGTCCCGCGCAACGCCACCCCGCAGTCCGACTGGCAGGCTGCGGGTTCATTCATCGGCTCCGGCCCCTACGTCGCCGACCGGGTGGAGGGCGACGACCTGGTGCTCAAGGGCAACTCGCGATACGTCGCCGGACCGCCGCCCATCGACGAGGTGCGCTGGGTCGCAAGCCTTCCGAGCGGGGCTGCCACCGGGTACGTCGGCAATGCCGTGGACCTCACGCCGGTCAGCTCGGGAGACGCCGGCTGGATTGCCTTCGATCGAACCCTGGGGCCGGCCCTCCATGAGGCGCCGTCGCTCCAGGTCCAGTACTTCGGCTTTGACACGACGCGGCCGCCGTTCGACGACGCGCGCGTTCGCCGAGCCTTCGCCCTGGCGCTCGATCGGCCTCGCCTGGTTGGCCTTGCGGAGGGCTCGGGCGCGGTTTCGGCGTCGAGCATCGTCCCGCCTGCCCTCTGGCCGACCGGCCTGGTCGACGACGCCACGGCCAGTGTCGCCGAGGCCCGCCGGCTGCTTGATGATGCCGGCTATCGCGACCGGAGCACCCTGGGCACCATCACCGTCAATGGCACCGGGCTTGGCGTGGGACCGGCCGTCGCCGTCTGGGAGAAGGAGCTCGGCGTTTCGATCAGCGTCGAGCAGATGGTGTTCGACGACTACCTGCGGGTGCTGGAGGTCGCCCCGCCGCAGGTGTTCACCATCAACTGGATCGCGGACTATCCATCGCCGGATGCTCTCTACAGCCTTCTGCTGCTCCCCGAGGCAACGAGCAACTACGGCCATTGGGTCGATCCGGAGTTCGTGAGGCTGCTGCAGGCCGCCTCCGAGGCCAAGGACACGGCCAGCCAGGCGGCCGCCTATCGGGCGGTCGATGCGCGGGTGGACCAGGAGGCTCCCGTCATCCCGTGGTCGTACGCGGCCAGCTGGTGGCTGGTGCGCCCCGGTCTGCGCGGGCTCGGGAACCTGACCATCGGCTTGACCGATTTCGGACGCGTGTCATGGGACGGCTGATGAGGCGCGTTGCCGCGGCCACGGCGGTCGCCGTCCTGCTGGCGGCCTCGATCGCCGGCGCCGTCTCCGCCTTCAGCGGCTTCGGCACCATCAAGGCCAGCGCCACGTACAACGACGCCATGACCTTCTCGGTGGCGTTGCCGGGCGGCGCTCCGCAGGCCCTCGACCTGCTCCTGCAATTCACCGGGTCAGACGAGACGCTGGTGATCCCGGTCGAACCGGGGGTCAGCAGCGCCACCTACCGCTGGGATGCGGCGGCGAGCCCGGTGACCCCGAACACCGCCATCACCTACCGCTGGCGTGCGACCGATGGCGGGCAGGTCACCCTCAGTCCGAAGGGGAGTCTCCTCTACGACGATGACCGGCCGGGGCTCGACTGGCATATGGCGCACTTCGGCGATACCACGGTGCACTGGTACGGCGGCGCGGAGACGGTCGCGCGACAGTTCGGCGCCCTGTCGGCGACGGCGGCTCGCGCCGCGGAACAGCTGCTCGATCACAACCTTGCCGGTCCGATCGACATCTTCGTGTACGACACGCGTGATGAGTTCTTTGGCGCGCTCGGCCCCGGAGCCCGGGAGTGGACCGGCGCGGCAACCTTTCCTCCGATCCGAACGATCTTCATGTGGCTCGGCGGTGGGTCCTCCGCCTACCTGCAGACCACGCTCGTCCACGAGGTGACGCACGTCGTCTTCCATGACGCCACGGACAATGCCTATCACGATCCGCCGCGCTGGTTCAACGAGGGGCTGGCGTCGTGGGCCGAGGAGCATTCGGACGCATCGCGGCGCTCGACGGTGGAAGCGGCGGCCTCCGGCGCCGGCCTGCTCGCCCTTGACGGCCTGGCCGATGCATTCCCGATCGACACCAGCGCGGCCCTGCTGGCCTACGCGGAGGGAACGTCTATGGTGCAGCTCATCATCGATCGCTACGGAGAGCCTGCCATCGCCCGCCTGGCTGCCGCCTGGCGCGGTGGAGCGACGGACGAGGAGGCACTCCGAGCCGGCACCGGCGTGACGAAGGACGTGCTCTACAGCCAATACTTCGCGCTGTTCGGCGTCGACCCGCCCCAGCCCGTCTCACCCGCGCCGATCCTGGCATCGAACGTCGACAGGCCTCCGCAGCTGGGCTCCTCGTCGGAGCCGGCGCCGACCGGCGCCGGTGCCGCGCCATCGGGTGCGCCGGTTTCTGGCGACGGCACCGACTTCACGCCGTTGGCCCTGCTCGGGCTGGTCGTGGTGGTTCTGATCGGCGGAACCTGGCTGGCCGTGTGGTCCACGCGCAGGGTGCGCCCCGAATGACGCGCGGTCGCGTCAGACGGGCGTTTCCGTTGCGCCCACAGTGGGCTGCCAGCATCGCCGCGTCGCTGGTCGTCATCGGCTTCGTCGGGTACGCGCAGTGGAATGGCTCGCCGGATCGCTCGCAATTCGCAAGCTCGGTGCAGCAGGTCCTCGCCCGGCAGGTGACCGATCTGGAGGCCGAGCAGGCCGAGCTGCGGCAGCAAATCGCGGCGTCGGAGGCACAGGTGGTCGCGTACCAGGCCTCGTCCACCAGCTCGTCGTCGGCGCTGGCCGAGCTGAACCGACAACTGGCTGATGCGCGCCTGGCGGCGGGACTGACCCGGATGACCGGTCCGGGCGTGGTGATCCAGATCGCCGATTCCTCGCGATCGGTGCCCGACGGCGACAACCCGGCCAACTACATCGTGCTGGTTGACGACCTGCGAGACCTCGTGGCGGCGCTGCTCGCGTCGGGGGCCGAGGGAGTCAGCATCAACGGCGAGCGGCTGGTCGCCACCTCCTCCATCTACGGGGTGGGGGCCTCGGTCCTGGTCAACACCGCCTTCCTGTCGCCGCCATTCCGGATCGAGGCGATCGGTCCCGACGGGCTGCTGGATCGATTCCTGGCGAATGCCGCGTATCGCGGCCGGGTGGCCCAGCGGATCGAGGCCTTCGGACTCGCCTTCAGCGCGATCCCGTCAGGGTCGGTTGAGCTGGCGGCCTTCGTCGGCAACACTCGCTTCCGGTGGGCGGTGCCCACCGGCGAAGGGACCCCCTAGAGATGCGCGACCGCCGGGCCCAGGCCGCCGTCTTTGTGGTGGCGCTGGTCATTGGCCTGCTCGGTGTGGGGCAGCTTCGTTCGCAGGCCCGGCCGGCCGAGATCAGCCGGCTGTCCGCGCCTGACCTGTCGACGCTGATCGAGACGCTGACGCGACGCAACCGCGAGCTGCGCACAGGACTGACCGATATCCGCGAGCAGGTGCGCAGCTACACCGTGGCCGGGTCGCAGGGGCAGAGCGCGATCGAGGTCAGCCGCGAGGACCTGCGCCGCATCTCCGCCTTCGGCGGCCTGGCCGCCGTCCAGGGCCAGGGCATCGTCATGAACGTGGCGGGCGACCTGGATGCGATTGCGGTCAACGACCTCATCAACGAGTTGCGCAACGCAGGGGCGGAAGCGATCGCGGTCAACGATGTGCGGATCACGGCCCGCTCGATCACCACCCAGGGTCCTCGCGCGCTGGAGATCGACGGGGTGGAGATCGGCCGGTCGTTCGTGGTGCGCGCGGTCGGGTCGCCTGACGGGCTGATGAGCGCGGTGCAGCGACCCGGCGGCATCATCTCCCAACTGAAGCTGGTGATCCTGGCCACGATCGATATCTTCACCGCGGAGTCGATCCTGCTGCCCGCCACGAATGTCTCGCTGGCGCCGGTCGCCGGGGGACCGCCCGAATGAGTGTGGAGCAGGGCGCTCCGTGCGCCTTGACCCGTTTGCGGGGCAGGCCGTAGAGTGGCGCCCGTCCCGCTGACGAGGTCACCCGTGTCCCACGGGTGGTCGAGCGCGCCCGTGCGCAGCGGCGGCCATCGTTTCGTCCGCAACCCGAGGATGCCGTGAACGACCTGATCGATCTTGCCCTGGACGAGGCGCAGCGCGCCGGTGCGGAGTACGCCGATATCCGCCTCGTTGAACGCGAATCGGAGTCGCTGACGGTGAAGAACGGCGCCCTCGAGGCTGCCGACTCCGACCGGACGGCGGGCTTCGGGGTGCGGATCCTGCTTGACGGCGTGTGGGGCTTCTCATCGTCCGGGCGCCTCGAGCGCGCGGAGGTGGAGCGGGTGACGCGGGAAGCGGTCGCCATCGCGCGGGCCAGCGCCATCGCCCGGCGTGACCGCGTCGTGCTCGACGACACGCCCGCGGTGGTCGGGTCCTATCGCACGCCGGTGATCGAAGACCCCATGTCGGTCTCGATCGACGACCGGCTCGCCATGCTCTTCGAGGCCGATGCGGCGATGGGGCGGGTGTCGGGCGTCAACGTACGACAGGGGAGCATCGAGACGGCCAGGGAGCGCAAGACGTTCGCCTCGAGCGAGGGCGCCCGCATCGAGCAGGAGCTGCTCGAAGCCGGCGCGGGCATCGACGCCAACGCGGTGAATGAGCACGAGGTTCAACAGCGCAGCTACCCGAACTCGGCCGGAGGACAGCGCGTCTCGGGCGGCTTCGAGGCGATTCGTGCCCTGGACCTTGCGGGCAACGCCGAGCGGATCGCCGAGGAAGCGGTGGCGCTGCTCGAGGCCCCGCAGTGCCCCTCCGGAGAGATGACGATCGTCATCGACTCCGCGCAGATGGCGCTCCAGGTACACGAATCCTGCGGGCACCCGATTGAACTGGACCGGGTTCTCGGCATGGAGGCGAGCTTCGCCGGCACCAGCTTCCTCACCCTCGACAAGCTGGGAACGCTGCGGTACGGCAGCGAGCAGGTCAGCATCGATGCCGATGCCACCGCGCCGGGCGGACTCGGGACGTTCGGCTTCGACGATGAGGGCGTGCCGGCTCAGAACGTGCCGATCGTCGATCGCGGCCTCTTCGTGGGCTATCTCACCAACCGCGAGACGGCGCCGGTGATCGGCCGCCGCAGCATGGGGAGCAGCCGCGCATCGGGGTGGAACGTCATCCCGCTCATCCGCATGACCAACGTCAATCTGCGACCGGGCGGCGCCGGCTCGCTGGCGGACCTGATCGCCGATACGAAGGAGGGGCTCTTCCTGAGCACCAACCACTCCTGGAGCATCGACGATCGGCGCCTCAACTTCCAGTTCGGGACCCAGATCGGTTGGATGATCCGCAACGGGCGCCTGGCCGAGATGGTGCGCAATCCCACCTACACCGGCATCACCCCCGAGTTCTGGGGATCATGCGACGCCGTCTGCGGACCGGACGAATGGACCCTGTGGGGCGTGCCGAACTGCGGCAAGGGTGAACCGATGCAGACGCACCGCGTCGGTCATGGCGCCGCCCCCGCGCGTTTCCGTGGCGTGCAGGTCGGAGTCGGTCGATGGTAGGCGAGGCCACCTGGGCGCGACCCGCAGTCGAGGCCCTGCTGGCCACGGCTCTCGAACTCGTGCCGAGCGGAGAAGCGGAGGCGATGTTCGCCTCGCACGATTCCGCGCTCACTCGCTTCGCCAACTCCCGGATCCACCAGAACGTTGCCGAGCACGATGCGACGCTGCGCGTCCGTGTCGTTGATGACGCCCGCACCGGCGTCGCGACCACGAACCGGCTCGATGCCGAGGGGTTGCGGGAGGTCGTGGAGCGTGCTTCGGCGATCTCGCGTCGGGCGCGCCCGAACCCCGAGGCAGCGGTCCTCGCCCACCCGTCACCTGCTGCGGTGCCTCCCGGATTGGGCTATTTCGCGGCGACCGCGGATGCTGATCCGACCGAACGGGCCCTTGGCGCGCGCGCGGTCATTGCGGCGGGGGATCGTCGCGGCCTGGAGGTGAGCGGCGCCTTCTCGACCGACAGCTCCACCCTGGCCGTGGCCAACAGCCGAGGGCTGTGGAACATGCACAGCGCCACCCAGGCGAAGCTGCTGACCGTGATGATGGACGGGCGAGGTGCCTCGGGCTACGCGCAGGCCACATCCCCGGATGTCGGCGCCATCGACGCGGCGCTGGTCGGCGAAGAGGCAGCGGACAAGGCGGTTCGTGGAGCCGACCCGGTTGACATGGAGCCGGGGGAATACCAGGTCATCCTGGGCGAGTATGCGGTGGGCACCATTCTCGAGTACCTGGCCTGGATTGCCTTCTCGGGGCTGGCGGCCGAGGAAGGGCGGTCCTGCATGGAGATCGGCCGGCCGGTGATGGGCTCCAACGTGACCATCTGGGACGACGGGCTGGATCCGACCGGGATGCCGACCGCCATCGACTACGAGGGCGTCCCGAAGCAGCGCGTGAACCTGATCGTGGACGGCGTGGCTCGGGCGGTCGTCCACGACTCCGCCACCGCTCGACGGGCGGGCACCCGGTCAACCGGCCACGGGCTGCCGGCTCCGAACGTATGGGGTCCGCTGAGCTGGAACCTGTTCATGGCGCCCGGTTCCGGCACCCCGGCCACCATGCTGGCGGGCATCAAGCGGGGGATCTGGGTCACCCGGTTTCACTACGTCAATATCGTGCACGCCAAGCGCGGGATCCTGACCGGCATGACCAAGGATGGGACCTTCCTCATCGAGGACGGGAAGATCACGCGCCCAATTCGCAACCTCCGCTTCACCCAGTCGATCCCCGAGGCCTTCAGCCGAATCGCGGAGATCGGTTCCGATACCCGCCTGGTCGCCGCCGAGTACTCGGGGATCTATGCGCGCGTCCCGGCCCTGAAGATCGACCGCTTCAGCTTCACCGGCGCGACCTCCGACGAGGGGAGCGGGTGAGCGTGGCAGCCGTTGAGCTGCGAATTGACGACAAGGTACGCCTGCGCAAGGCGCACCCGTGCGGCAGCCGGGAATTCCGCGTGGTGCGGCTCGGCGCGGACATCGGGTTGGTGTGCACTGGTTGCGGGCACCGCATCCTGATGGACCGGCTCGACGTCGAGCGGCGATTCATCGGCCACGTGTCGCGCGGGCCGGAGCCCCTCGGCTGACCCGTGGCCCCGACCCCGACACCCGACCAGCTCGCCACGGCAGGCACGGTCTTTCGCAACCGCGGCTTTGTCCTGCTCTGGACCGCCCAGCTGCTGAGCCAACTGGCCAGCAACATGGTGCTGGCCGGCCTGATGGCGACGGTGGTATCGGCGACCGGGTCCAATACCGCGAACGCGGTCCTGATCCTGACCTTCCTGGTCCCCGCGGTCGCATTCAGCGCCCTTGCCGGCGTGCTGGTGGAGCGCAGCGATGCCCGGTTGATCATGCTTGCCTCGAACTTGCTGCGCGCCGGCGGCATCGTGCTCTTCCTGTTCGTGGGCAGCAACGTCGGGTTGATCCTGATCATCAACCTCTTCGTGGCCACGGTCACCGCATTCTTCGTTCCCGCGGAGCTGACGGCGCTGCCGCGCATCGTCGGACGCGGACACCTGATGGTGGCCAACTCGATCTTCGTGCTGACCATCAATGCGACCTTCGCCATCGGCTTCGGGTTCCTGGGGCCGCTGCTGCTCACCACCAGTTCGGTGCAGGCGGTCTACGTGGTGGTGGCGGTCATGTTCGCCCTCGCGGCGCTGGCCATCATCCCGCTGCCGGCGGTGAAGCCCGAACAGCGTGATGAGGCATCGACCAGCGCGGAAGCGGGCCGTGCGTTGCGCGCCGTGTTCGACCAGCTGCGCGAGGGGATAGCCTTTGTCAACCAGAATCGTCGGATCGCGTGGTCGCTCGCGTACCTGGGAATTGCGGCCAGCCTGATCGCGGTCATGGGCGCCATAGGCCCGGGGTTTGCGACCGACATCCTCCGGCTGCGCCCCTCCGACTTCTTCTTCATCATGGGGCCGGCCGGGCTCGGCGCGGTGATGGGCATCCTCTTCCTCAACGCCTACGGTCGAAGCTTCCCGAAGCGGCTGCTGATCGACATCGGACTGGTGGCCATGGGCATCACGCTGGTCGCGCTTGCGCTGGTGAAGCCGGCCAGCATCTTCTTCGGACCGGCTCTCCAGCCGATCGAGCACGGACTGCCGGCCGGGATGAGCGCCATCATCTCGCTGATCGCCCTGGTGGTCATCATTGCCGTGACCGCCGGCGTGGAGTACGCCTTCGTCGCGATTCCCGCCCAGACCCAGCTGCAGGAGGACCTGCCGGTCGAGGTTCGCGGTCGGATCTTCGGCATCCTCAACACCCTCCTCTCGGTCGCCTCGTTCCTGCCGGTCCTCGTCGCGCCGGTGGCGGCCGATGTCCTGAACATCATCTTTCCGGGGGCCGGCATCCCGGTGGTCATGGCGGTTCTTGGCATCACGACCCTGGGGCTGGGCATCGCCTCATGGCGTCGGAATCGAGCGGCAGGACTCCATGGTCGAGCCGCGGAGATGGAGGAAGGCCCCGGCGTCCATGACGAGTAGGCTGCTCGCCGCCGCCGTCCTGCTCGCTGCCGCGTTCATGGCATGGCTGGCGGTCACGATCCCAATGGCGGCGCGGACGCTGCAGGTCACGGTTGGGGCCTCGGTCGTCTATGTTGGATATCTGGCCTGGCGCGGGTGGGCCGTGATGCGGCGCGAGATGGCGCTCGGGCGCTCGGGGGCCGGCGCCTCGACCGGGGTTGCCGTCGGAGCTCCGTGGATCAGCGTCCTGGTCCCGGCGCGCAACGAAGCCGCAGTGATCGCGGCCAGCGTCGGCGATCTCCTCGCCCAGCGCTACGCGGACGCGTCCGGCCCGCACTTCGACCTGCTGGTGGTCGATGACGGATCCTCGGACGGGACCGGCGAGCTGGCGCGGCAGGCGATCGAGGGATCGTCCGTTTCGGCGCGCGTCATCCGCCGTGAGCCCGGGTCCGGGCCGTTGACGAAGGCGGCCGTGCTCGCATTCGCCCAGCCGTTCTTCCGCGGCGAGGTGGTCGGCGTCATCGACGCCGACACCCGGATCGGCCCCGACTTCCTGGAGCGTGTGGCGCGCGCGTGGGGCCGCGACCCGACGGCTGCGGCGGTCCAGGTTCAGCGACGCGTTGCGGCCGGCCAGCCCGGCTGGCTGCCCGCAGCCCAGGATGCGGAGCAGCTGATGGACATGGCCAGCCAGTGCGGCCGGCGAGCGACAGACGGCACGGCGGAACTGCGTGGCAACGGCATGTTCGTACGCGTCGCGGCGCTCGCCGGGGTCGGGGGGTGGAATGCCCGCGCGCTCACCGAGGACCTGGATCTGTCGACGAGGCTGGCGGCGGCGGGGGAGCACGTGGCCCTTGCGCCCGATGCCGAACTGCGGGAAGAGGCGGTCGTGACGCTGGGTGACCTGTGGCGCCAGAGACTGCGCTGGGCGGAGGGAGGCCTGCGCCGCATCCTGGAGATCGGCCCGGGCCTGCTGCGGAGCCCGGATCTCGCCCTGACCCGCAAGCTCGACTTTCTCGCGTTTGCCGGCGAGTACCTCATCCCGCCTCTCTTCGTTGCCGCACTGGTGGCGAGCATCATCACCATACCCGTGCCCGGGCCGGCCGATTGGACCGTCCCGCTCTCGCTCTTCGTCGCCTATGGCGGCGGCAGTCTGATGCTGGCGCTTGCCGGACTCTCCGCGCACGGGGTCCGGGGCAGGGCTCTTCTCTGGGGGTCGCTGCGCGGGGCGCTCTTTCTCTCGCACTGGCTGCTGGTGGTCACCACCGCGTTGATCCGCATCGCGCTCGGCCGCGGAGCCGAGCAGTTCGTCCAGACTCCCCGGCGCGGAGCGCCCTCCCAGGTGTGACAGCGCAGCCGACGAGCGTATGCTCGGCGGCAACAGCGGTCAGCAGGAGGCGAGATGGGAACGGTCCACCAACGCAGCGTCGAGTCGCCCGATGAGACGTCCGACTTCCCGGATGGCAGCCGCGCGGACTTCGTCTACATCGGCGACACCATGGTGGTCCGCTCGACCATGCTGCCGGGCTGGAGCTGGGAGAAGTACGTCAAACCGATGGTCGATTCCGACACCTGCCCGATGTTCCACCACGAATACGTCCTGTCCGGACGAATCCGCTACGTGATGGAGGATGGCAGCCAGACGCTGGCGAAGGCGGGCGACTACCTGGTCATCGAGCCGGGCCACCTGGCCACCGTGGTCGGCGACGAACCCTGCGTGACCATCGACTGGGAGTAGCTCACCATTCGGGCCGACGCGCCCACCCGGAAGGTGACCTCCGGCACATGCCTCCTCCCGGGGGGCGCGGGATGATCTCCTCGACCCTGGAGGCGTACGTCGACAGATGAGCGCACTCGCCACTGAACGCCGCCTCGTGCTCGAGCGTATCGACGAGTTTCGCTGGCGGATCCCGCGCGATTCCGCGGCCGGCATGCGGGTCGAAGGCCTTGTCTTCGCGGATGACTCCCTGATCGAGCCGCTCCGTCACGATCCCTGCCTGGTACAGGTCGCCAACGTCGCCACCCTGCCGGGGATCGTGGGAGCTTCGCTCGGCATGCCTGACCTGCACTGGGGGTACGGCTTCCCGATCGGCGGCGTGGCCGCCATGACGCTGAATGACGGGGTCATCAGCCCGGGCGGGATCGGCTTCGACATCAATTGCGGTGTGCGGCTTCTGCGCACCGACCTC
>Ga0315281_10000900_pt1 | contig 42810 bp, 38 predicted proteins | sample YL17G07_0_MG_FD_204540 | JGI IMG/M metagenome (GOLD analysis project Ga0315281, IMG submission 204540) | Sediment microbial communities from Yellowstone Lake, YNP, Wyoming, USA - YL17G07_0 | ecosystem: Environmental > Aquatic > Freshwater > Lake > Sediment | place: USA: Wyoming | collected...
GCGTCGGGAACATGAACGCGTACGAGGAGTCCGCACTCAGACTCTCGCGGATCATCACGCCGGCTTTGGCCCAGGTGGAAGTCGTATCGGTCATGCTGATGACCTTGGCGGAAATCGAGCCATCGCCGTTGAGGGTCTTGTACACGAAGCGGAAGTTGTCCGCCGTGCCCCAGACATCGACACTGTTGGCACTGATGGTGTACTGACCGGGCGGGTCCTCCACGAGCCGTGCCGCGTTGCCCCGGACGAACAGGGTCAGGTCCGTTACATCGTTGACCTTCCAGTTCTGGACGGGCGAGAACTCTCTTTCGGCCTCGGCATAGAAAGGCGAGTTGATGTTGTTGTAGTCCATCGGCATCGACTGCTTGCCGCTATGGACAATCGTCTGCTCGGCAAAGGGCGGGTCCCAGTTGCCGACGGTGGACGTCGTCTGGTTGGTCAGACCATCGATCCAGGTCTCGTAGATGCGTGTGCCTTTATCGACCTCATCATTGTAGCTCTCGAAGTCATCCACGACGATGAAGTCCGCCGTGGTGAAGCTCCAGACAACACCCTTCCACGGGCTATCGGCAGAGGCATCGTTCACCTCATCGACTCTCCAGTAGTAGGTCTTGTTCCACTCCAGAGTGCCGGGACTGAAGCTGGTCGCATCCACTGCCTGCTTGCCCTTGTAAATATCCGCACTGTCCGGCGTGGCATTGGCGACAGTCTCTTTGTCCTCGCCAAAGTAGATCTGGTGCTGGACGGCCCTCTCACCCGCCGACCACATCAGCGTTACATCCTGCGGGATGTTGACGTCGCCATCCGCCGGATAGAGCGCGCGGGCTCGGACCGGCGGCTGGAGCGGACCGCCCGGAATGATCTGACGGGCGACCGTCGGCGTCTGCCAGGACAACTGAGCCACCGCGCCGCCGGTGTTCTCATAGTACTCCATCCGCAGCGAGTAGACACCGGGTTTCAAAGCAATCGGCTGGCTGAAAACATCCGTGGTACCTTGGTCCACCCACTGGTTGATAATCTGTTCATCGTTCAGCCACAGCCGGACACCGTCATCGGTGCTCGTGATGAACGTGTAAGTATCCGCCACGGCGATCTCCAGGTCCGCCGTCCAACGAGCGGAGAAGGTATCGACGCCAATCGGGGCACCCGGCCCGCCGGGATCACCCCAACTGAAATCGATCGCCGGATCGATGCGGGTCAACGCCGGCACTCCCCCAGGGGTCATGCCGTTGAAATACTCGCCCTTGACACCGCCGCCGGGACCTATGGTGGTGAAACTCCAGACCTCGCCGGCGTACTCGGTGCCGGCCATGGTCGTCTCATCCACGGCCCAGTAGTAGGTGGTGTTCTGGTTCAGGGCTCCGGGGGCGTAGGTCGCGGCCGGCTGCGTGCTCTTGAGCGCGCCGGCGTCGCGGTTCGCCACGGCATCTTTGTCGGTGCCGAAGTACACCTCGTGCGAGATCGCGCCTTGTCCCATCAGCCAGGTGAGGGCGGCATCCGTGGCAATCCACTTGTCGCCATTGCGCGGACTGGGCGTATACGCAGTCGTAGGCGCCGCGGTGAAGGACCACACATCGCCGGCCGTGACCGTGCCGTCTCCCGCCGTTTCATCGATGCGCCAGTAGTAGGTGACACCCGGCTCCAGGCCCAGCGCATGATAATACATAGCGAAGGGCTGGTGGGGCGACTTGAGGTCGGCCGCCGTCAGGTCCGGGCTGGTGCCGACGTAGACATCATGGAACAAGGCGCCCTGGCCCGCGTTCCACTGGAGCAGCGGCATCGTGACGCCCATCGCGCCGTCGGCGGGATCGGGCTTCTTCGCCTTGGGCCAGACCGGCACTTTGCCGTCGTACAGGTCCTTGATCTCTTCCGCGGTCATGGCGAAATCGAAGAGCCGGACATCGTCGATCATTCCCTTGAACTCACGGTCGGTCTCCCCCGGCGTCTTGCCGATAGTCAAAATCGACGTGCTGCCCGCGGGCAGAGTCACGCCGGAGCCCGACACACCGGCCGGCAGGCCATTGATGTAGTAGTGGTGCTGGCCGCCGGTGACCACCACGGCGATATGGACCCACTGATTCAGGGGTACCTGCGTCGTGCTCACGGTACCCACATAGGCCCCGCTCGGCCCAGTGCTGAAATGCAGGACCCCACCGCCGGAGTCCGTATAGAGGCTGTACACACGCGGGCTGTCACCCTTGGAAAGAATGCCTTGCCATTGCGCACCGTTGGGCCCGGTGAGGCGTTCGGCGTTGATCCACACGGACACCGTTTCCTCATTGCCGGGCGGCAACAGGCTGGCGTTATGGGGGACCTCGACATAGTCGTCGACGCCATCGAATTTCAGGGCCTTGCCGAACTTGCCGGGGACCCAGGTGGGTCCGCCCACCAGCCGGCCGTTATTGTTGTTGCCGGAGCTGTCCTTGGCCGTCGTGCCGGACCCTTCATCGAACGTCCAGGCCCCCATCTGCTGCGCCAGCGCACTGTGCACCAGACTCAGCACCAGCAGGGCCACACCCACCCCCCGTAGCTTCTTCCACATGGTAATCCTCCTTACAGAAAGCCGGGCCTAGCCCCGGCAAAGCCGGGAATTGCACACCTATTGATTATCGGCCGGGCAGACCGCCCGGTATACTTTTAGAACGATTTTACGACGGACTTGATCCCGTAAATCCAGGCCCGTTGGTCCCTATAATCTGCCATTTTGATGTCTCCTGTCCCATTCGGCCGCGTCCGCGCGATTACGGTATCATCGCGGCGTTCGGGTCCATAAAGATCGTCTTGATGGCAGCCATGTCGTCGATGTAAATCAAGCCCTTGCCGTCCGGGGCCGGATTGTTCCGGTCGCCCACGCCGACGAAGATCTGCTTGACGGCGCTCAGGTCGACTCCGGTCGCCATGAAATCGAACATGAAGACCCGCCACTCGGTCCACTTGCTCAGGGTCACCAGGTTCGGATCGGGATGGGTGACGATGCCTACGTTGTTGTGGGCATCCTTGAGCCCGACGTAGAACGGGGCCGGACTGTTGCCGAGCTTGCCGTGGATCCACACGACCAGCGTGTCCACGTCATACCCGGACCCATCCGCCGAGCTCGGGAACTCCTGCTCGGCCTCGCTGTAATAGGGTTCGTTGACGTTGTTGTAGTCCAGGGGCATGGACTGCTGGCCGCCGTGCACGATCTTTTGCTCGCAGAACGGAGGATCGGCGTAGCCGACCTGTGAGCCGGTGCCGTTACCGCCCCAGCCGTCGATCCAGGTGTCGAAGATGCGGTTGCCCTCATCGATCGTATATTTCTCGAAGTCATCGATTTTTACGAAGGTGTGGAATTGCCAGACGGCGCCCGTCACGACGTTGCCGCCGAGCACCACCTCATCCACGCGCCAGTAGTAGGTCTTGGCTTCCTGGAGCTCGCCCGGCGCAAAGGACGTTTCGGTCATCTCGCCCTTGTCCGTCGTCTTGTCGCCCCGGGCGACGGCGTCCTGGTTGTTGCTGAAGTAGACGTGATGCTTGACGGCGCCCTTGCCGGGCAGCCACGTCAGAGTCGGGCGGGGCGAGGCGTCCAGGGCCCCGTCGCAGGGATCGGGATGATACGCCGTCAGGGCCTGCGTGGTGAAGGTCCACACGTTGCCGGGATGGATGGTGACGCCATCCTTTTCGATCTCGTCTACGCGCCAGTAGTACGTGGTCCCCGCCTGCAGGCCGGGCGCGTGATAGTAGAGCGACAGGACACTGCGCGGCGCCACGAGCTGCGGCTGGCCCAGGTCGGTGGTCGTTCCCAGGTACACGTTGTGGAACATAGCGCCGTCGCCGGCGGTCCAGCGAAACAACGGCATCTCCACCGCCAAAGAGCCGTCCGCCGGAGACGGGTCACGGGCCTTACTGAAATCCGGCAGGACGCCGGTGGCCAGGGCCCGGACCTGCGCCTGCGACAATCCCCGGCTCAGAATGTGAATCTCATCGAGCATGCCGTTGAACGACTCATCGTAGTCCGTGCGGTCCTCTCCAAATCCCAGCACGACATTGGCCGCGGCCGCGCCAGGGGCAAAACTGCCGGCCCCTTCCCCGACGACCTCGCCATTGACATAGACCTTCGAGTTCGTTCCATCGCAGGTGCCGACCAGATGCTGCCATTCATTGACCGCGGGAGCCGCCGTGGAGAATATGTGCAGGCTGGCGTTGTCCGCGCCTCCCCACTGAATCATGCCGTCGGTGTCGCGAAGCTGGAAGATCCAGCGCCGGTCGTCATAGCTGAAGCTCTTGCCGGCCATCCCCTGCCAGTTCCCGTTGGTCCCCTGCCAATAGGTCCAGACCGAGACGGTCAACTGGCCGCCGGCGGAGGGATCGTTGGTCCCGCAGTTGATCCGGCTGGGCTTCTCCGGCTCCTTGTTGAACGCCACCACCCAGCCCCGCTCCGGGTCGGACACGGTCGCGGCACCGTCCACCGGTGTCCCGTGGTGGTTGTTGCCCGAGTAATCCTTGAAGTCGTTTTCATTGATGGGGTAGTAGCCCCAGAGGCTCTGGCCGCGTGCTACGGGCACGCTGACACACAAAACCAGAGCGACCCACAACAGAAATGCTTCCCTCTTTCCCATGATCAACCTCCTTACAAAAAGGGTCCCTAAGTTGGATACAATTCCATCCACTGGCTCCCATTTCTCCGGCCTCACGAGCCGGATGTCATCGACCACAACTTCACCGTCGTATCCGCCTGCTTATCGATCAGGTGCGAAATCGCCTCGTCTCAGAGCGATGCGTAATCTCTGAAGCTCTTCATCCAATCCGGCCAAACGGGCGTAGCGGCCTGGGCTCGGTCTTTGATCCACTGCCGATGCCAGTGCACTTCCCACAGTTCCTTGAGCCCGATGGGCCGGACAGAAGTGTCCATGAAGACACCGTTCACAACGCCGTTGTGCCGGTTGATGCAGAAGCTGCGCATAGCATTGCCGTACCACTGCCACTGGCATTGACCATCGAAGACCGGCGGCTCGTCATACGGCTCGGGCAAGCCGTCCACCCATTGGCAATCCACGAATACCGGGATCTCGGAGCCGCCCCGGACGTGGATGGACCGCCAATTCTTATTCGCATGTATGTCGCCGGTGTCATTGGCGACCCAGGCGTTGAGACCAAAACTGCCGTAATCGCCTTTGATCGCGAAGTCGGGCACGGTTGGGATCTTGCCCTCGCCGTACACGCCCCAGCCGACGAACGGGCCGGTCACACCGTCGCTGTAGAACTTCGTGGTCGCCGGGCACGCTCGGATGCGCGGCTCATGACTGTAATAGGGCCGCATCGCCGGGACCCAGCTATGACTTGGCTCGCTGCCGGCTTCCTCATGGAAATAGCCATTGTTGTCCTGGGTATACATGGAAAAGGTCAGACCCATCTGCTTGAGGTTGGATTGACACGCGACCGCCTGGGCCTGTTTGCGGACCCGCTGCAACGCGGGCATCAAAATCGCCATTAAGAGAGCGATTATGGAGATGACAACCAGCAGCTCGATCAGGGTGAATGCGGTCCGTGCGCACCCGTTCCTCTGCCATCGTGGAAATACACTGGGCCGAATTCTGAAAAGACGGAGATTGCACCCCCGCGTCCTGCGGTTTCCATACCCTGCCCGTGATGCCCCCATAGGAACGTCTCCTCCTGCCAAGGCCTCGGCTTCCTGCCTGTGAATGGACCCGGCTGTTGAGATTGTTGAGGCATTCTATCCAATAGGTAGCACAGTCTGATAATAACCGGACGTGCCTCCGTTGTCAACGATTCATATCTATTGATGACAGCAATCGTGCGTCTGCGGGGGAATATTGTGACGACCGCGAGTCAGCGTTTTGCGAAGAGATTGCCGGGAAGCTGCTTAATCAGGCCCTTCAATCGCAGTGAAACAACAGCGGCATTGACGGTTCCGGCCGGAAGGTTCGTGTCCGCGATGAGCTGGTCGATGTGCAGGGGCTCTTTCCCAAGCGCATCGTAGATGGTTTTCTCGTTACCTTTGAGGTTGAGTTTTGCGGTCTCGAACAGCGGCGCCTCGACTCTTTCCGTGGCCTCGTTCGCCGTAAGTGCTGCATACTCCTTGAGTTGCTCACCGATATAGCCGAGCGCCTCCATGACGTCTTCGACGGATTCTATCAGCTTGGCCCCCTGCTTGATGAGATAGTGTGAACCCTGGCTCAGCGGCGAATCGATCTTGCCCGGCACGGCCATGACCTCGCGATTGCTCTCCAGGGCAGCCTTGGCGGTAATCAAGGCCCCGGAGCGAAGGCCCGCCTCGATGATGATGGTGCCGAGCGACAGGCCGGCAATAATGCGGTTGCGAGGCGGGAAGTTCTCGGCCAGCGGCTCGGTCTGAAGCGGCAGTTCGGAAATACAGGCCCCGGAAGCACTTATGAGCTCGAAGAGCTTGGCGTTTTCCGGCGGAAAGATGCGAGCCAGGCCGCACCCCTGCACGGCGAGAGTGCGACCCTCCGCGGCCAAGGCGCCTGTATGAGCGGCCGTGTCGATCCCGCGGGCCATGCCCGAGATAATCGTAAATCCAGCCGCAGCAAGCAGATGCGCCAGGCGCGACGCCTGTTCCTGCCCGTAAAGGCTGCACCGGCGGGATCCCACAATCGCTACACCCAGATTATGCTCCCTGCTGAGCGTTCCTTTAATATATAGTACCGGGGGCGGGTCATAAATCTGCTTGAGCACCGGCGGGTAGCGCGGGTCCTCCATATGGACGAGCCAGACCCCGAGCTTCCCGGCCAACTCCACTTCCGCGCAAGCGTCGAATTTGTCACGACTTGCGGCGATCCGCTCCGCAGTCATGGACCCGATCCCTTCGACTTTCATAAGCTGACTGACGGACGCTCCGAGGGCCGCATCGACCGAGCCGAAGCGTTTGAGCAACTTGCCGAACGTCACCGGCCCGACCTCATCAGCCCGAATCAGCTTAAGCCAGTTCTCGATATCCTTCGAATTCTCAGGGATTTGCGCCATTTCCTCCCGTCCTTCAGCTTCAAAGGTGCGGCCCAACCCTATCGCCAGCCCGGCGGCCCGTCAAGACAAATCCGGGTCGCATGCTTCCTGTGTGCGACTACGTTTTGTGGCGCCCCCATCCCCATTTGTCATGCTAAACGAAGTGAAGCATCTCCGCATTGCAGCAAAAGCTCCCGTTGCGTCCCGCCTACGTACAGGTCGGTGGGGAGATCCCTCGCTGCCGCTCAGGATGACACGATAACAGCACCTGGCCACGAAAATTAGTCGCACACTGCTTCCTCCGGTGTACGACGAAGTTGTGGCAAGGCCATAACATTGCCGCCTGTAACAGCAATTCGGAAGGAATCCTGGGCTTCCTTGTCATTTCGACCAAGGCCGAAGGCCGCGTGGAGAAATCTGGCCGCGAATGAGCGACACGGCAGATTCGGGGCCAGATGTCTCGACTCCGCTGCGCTTCGCTCGACATGACAAACGGCGCCAGGTTTCCTCCGAATCGAGGTGAGGCCTAACGGCCACACGTCCTCAATTGCCACTTTCTTTGTCGTACACCCGCTTCCTCCGCCGAGAGATTCTGCATTTGCGTCTGCTAATGGTCCGGGTTACAATCGTCCCCGGTCGACGGTGCAATGCAGTGATTGGCCGGGACCTCAAAGGTGTGTCGCTGGAAGAATGGACGCCGTAAGACGTGGCCGAGAAGGTGGTAGACAATTGGCTCTTGCTCGCTGAGTACGATCTGGCGACGGCCCAGGCCATGCTCCAGACGAAGCGGCTGTTGTACGTAGGGTTCATGTGTCAGCAGGCTATTGAGAAGATATTGAAAGCCTGCTATGTGAAGTACCACGGTGCGACCCCGCCCTACACACACAATCTTCTGCGTCTGCTCGCGGAGTTGCCCTGGAAGGAAGATGTCGATGACCGTAAGCTCACGACCATCGAGACCTTGAATTCCTACTATATCGAGTCGCGTTATACGGAGGACATCCAGGAACTCGCGAAAGCCCTGACCGAGGCGAAGGCGAATGAGGTTCTGGAGACCACGCGGGAGCTTTTCGGATGGATCAGATCGAAGCTGTAGTCCGCGATAAGGTGCTGCGGTTCTACGAATCTGCGCGACAGTCTGTGCCGATTCGCAAAGTGCTGGTGTATGGCTCTCATGCGAAGGGACGGGCAACGGCACAAAGCGACATCGACGTCGCCGTCGTCGTGGATGAGTCGGACCATGCGAAACGCATCGAGATTACGAGCCGGCTGTTCCATTCCGCCTTTCAGGTAGATCCCGCCATCGAGCCGAAGTGCATCTTCTGGGACGAGTACCAGAACCACGACCGGGCAAGCATCCTGTCGGAAATCATCGACACAAGTGTGGAGGTCGTGTAGGGCAGTCCGTTCGTACGTCGCGAACAATCAAGGCAACGGGCCGGAGCACGGTCGCGTTGCGAACCAAGTGGAGTATTCTGGCAAAGAAGGAGAAGTGACATGCGGCATTCACTGAGAGTTGTGGCACTGATGGCGATGGTGGCGCTGGTCTTTTGCCTGGGGGCGAACGCTCCGCAAAAGCCCGCCCCGATCAAGGTCCTGCTGATTACCGGCGACGACGTCTCCGCCCATCCCTGGCGCGAGATCTCCGAGACCACGCGTGAAATTCTGGTCGGCTCCGGCAAGTTCGACGTTAAGGTCTCCGAGGACCCGCTGATCCTCGAATCGGCGACGGCCCTGAAGAACTACGACGTGATCGTCTTCACGATCTTCGCGCAGAAGCAGGGCGAATTGCCCAAGCAGGCCCAGGACAACCTGCTCAATTACGTCAAGGACGGCAAAGGCTTCTTCGTCCAGCACCTGGCGACCGCGTCGTTCCCCAAGTGGGAGGAGTTCGGCAAGCTCTGCGGCCGCAAGTGGGTGATGGGCACCTCCGGCCACGGCCCGCGCGCCGACTTCACGTCGAAAATCGTCGATAAAGAGCATCCGATTACCAAGGGCCTGACCGACTTCACGACCAACGACGAGCTGTACGCCAAGCTCCAGGGCACGGGCGAGATCCACGTCCTGGTGCAGGCCGACTCCGACTGGAGCAAGAAGACCGAGCCGCTCGTCTTCACGCAGAACTACGGCAAGGGCCGGGTCGTCCACAACGCCTACGGCCACGACGGCAAAGCCCTCAAGACCCCGAGCGTCCAGAAAATCATCATCCGCGGCACCGAATGGGCCGCCACCGGCAAAGTAGCTGACTAGATCGGGCCCTCCTAACCGAAGAAGGAGCCGAGTGCCTTCTTGTGGTATGAGGCAACCGATGTGTTGATCGAGTCGTGAGTCGGGAGGTGACCATCACATTGTTGACAGGGCGCATCAGTCCTTTGGCCAAACGATGCGCCTACGCTGTCGTGGGGAGGTAAGGATGGCGGAAGACGAAAAGTCTGTGATCTTCCTGTGCTACGCCAAGCCCGATAGGGATGAAGTGGAGATCCTCTACCAGGCTCTTGCAGATGGTGGTTTCACCCCATGGATGGACGAGAAGGACATTGTGCCAGGGGAGTTCTGGCCAAACAGCATACGCAGGGCCATAAGACGCGCAGATTTCTTTCTGGCTTGCATCTCGAAGAACTCCGTCAACAGGAGAGGATATCTCCAGAGGGAGATTAGGGAGGGACTTGAGATGTGGAAGGAAAAGCTTGAAGATGACATCTACCTGATCCCTGTCCGGCTGGAGAAATGTGACTTGCCGGAGAATCTCGCAAGCTTTCAGTGCCTGAACCTGTATGAGAAAGATGGCCATGCGAGACTGAGTAGCGCGATTGCGGAAGGACTCACGCGGCGGCGAGCAAGAGCTGGCCGATCCACTGGCAGCGCTCTATCCGAGAAAACGGGGGCTCATGGGGAAAAACCCATTGAGTCCATGTCCTCTGTCTCATCGGAGGCGGTGCGAAATGACACAGATAAGGGAACCGGGGCAAGGAACGCCTGCGAGTTATTCGGAGGACGAACTGCGATACTCAAAAGGATGACGCAACTCGTGCGGGATAAACTGCGGAAGATGCCTGCGGCACAGGTCGTAGCCCTCGAAAGAGGTGCCAATTTACCCTCGGGTTTACTATTTGGCATCGTGGCACGAGATCAGGTGGTCGACTTGGAGGTGTTTGACAAGCTGTCGGCGCTGCTAGAGCTTTCGCTTAGCGATGTGCTCGGTTCGCCTGACTTCGATGAACTGGCACGCAGTTATTGGGAGAGGGACCTTGCAATGAACCCCACGGTAGTTGCTGCAGTGAGTGGCGCGTCCGAGGAAGAGCCGGAAAAGACGGCTGCTGACCTTCGCATCTATGTCACGTTGCGCGCGATTACTGAGCTTGCGTGGGAGCGCAAGTATTGAAAGGGTGAAACTGTGTTTGTTACTGGTGAGAGACTGAACGATATTGAATGCAGTGCCGCGACGGACTTGCTCAGTTTCTTTCGGCACGACATGGAGAATGTGGAGTCTCTGTATGACGCGCGAAAGGAGGTGAGCGCGATCGATCCGACATTCGCACTATATGAGCACGAGGATGCTGTGAGTCTCACGGCAAGACTTATAGATTGGCTGGAGTCCAGAAAATTGGCGCGCATGACTCCGTGGATCGGTCGAAATGGAGAAGTCACATTAGAGGCGAGTCATTGCCTCAGCTATCTGAAGCTCATAGAAGACTGGTTTGCCTCGATTCTCACTTCAACGACTGCACGGTCCGGGACAGAGACCTGTGGCGGGGTCGACAAACTCCTGAGGTTTGCGAGCTATGTGGCAAACAACAGACTGAGTTCCGGGGCATGGAGATTTACTTTCCTCGCCGCAAATCCAGAGGAATTGTCGGGATATGCTTCACTGGTCATACTCCATCTTTCGGATCATGCACTCTTCGTTTGCTACGATGCGGAGAGGTTTGCGCAGATCGGGAGGGACCCACGTGGCGTGACTGTGCTCAAACAGAAGGCTATCCTTCACGGCCTTAGCCTTGCTCAGACGAGCCTGCGTTGGTATTTGGGACACCAGTCAAGTCTATCTCCTCAGAAAGCGCAGGTGTTGTTAGCTCCACCAGAGTCCGAAGGTGAGGCGTGCATCTACGAATATACTGTGAGGGCTCTGGTTTCAAGCGCACGTACGCGCGTACGATATCTCTTGGGCGTGGCTGATGACGAGTGGACTATTGTGTAGGACTACGAGGTAGCCTTGTTGTCTCCGAAGGTGACAGGCAAAAACGATGGTGACACGATTCGCGGTGCTGTTTACAGCAGGCGGCCCGGCGGGAAGGTTTGCGGAAGATAAAGCCATGACAGGTGACAGGCAAGAACAGAAAGTGAAGAACGGAGAAGGTTGATAGGCAAGCGCCAGCGCGGAAGGGTTCTTATGTTCGAACGGTTCACGGAGCGTGCGCGGCATGTGATCGAGCTGGCGGGGCGGGAGGCCCAGCGGTTCGGCCATGACTACGTCGGGACCGAGCATCTGCTGTGGGGCTTGGCGAAGGAGAACCACGGGGTGGCGGCGGCGGTCCTGGAGCACTTCGGCGTCGATCTCAAGCCGCTACGGCGCGAGGTCGATGCGCTTCTCAAGATGCGTCCCCATGTCGAATCGGTGGAGAGGCTGCCCCAATCCACCCATGTCAAGGAGGCCATTCAGTACGCGATTGAAGAGGCCCGGTCGATGCATCACAGCTACGTGGGCACTGAGCATATCCTGCTGGCTCTGATGCGCAACAGTGAAACGGTCGCCGCTCAGGTCCTGGCGAATCTTGGGCTGCAACTCGACGCCGTGCGTGAAGAGGTGCGCAAGCTCGTCGGGCCGGCGGAGTGGTCGGCTGAAAGCGAGCCGGAGAAAGTAACTGGTGGGGACGAAGAATAGGGGAATCGTGGCAGAGAACTCGGACGATGCAACAATGACAATGAAGAGCGCGAGGGTGTACGACGAATTCGTGGCAAAGGCTTTGTATGTCATTGCGAGCCAGCCAACGGCTGGCGTGGCGATCCGTGCTACAAGCTCACAACAACTGGAAATCCTTTCCAGATAATTATGCGACCGCCTCATAAGTCATTGCGTCGGCGCATTTTATATCAGAGGTGAACACAGCGTTTATCGCGTACGGGGTACCAGCGGAGAGAAGGCGGGTTCGAGCGCACGTCAAGTATCCCGCTGGTACCCGCAAAGCGATAAACGCACCGGTTCCGGCCGAAGGGTCTTGCCCTGAGCGCAGTCGAACGGGCCGGGCTGGGTAAATCCGTGTCGGTAAAGGGGTTGTCGGTTGCCAGTTGACGGTCCTCAGTTGAGAATCGGCGTCCATCAGTAGTCAATTACAGTCTCTGCATTGTGGGGATTTCATTTGACGGCCAATCTTGGCACTTGTATGATAACAACACAACTATTAGGCCGGAGTGACAATTGAATGGTGAATGGTTAATTCGAAGGGTCTGGTCATGGTCAGTGAAGCGCAAATCCTCGTCAACCGCCGGCTGATGTGTTCCATCATTCCAGCATTCCATCATTCCATTCATGGGCCCTGCACGGCTGGGAGCGGAGGGCTAATTGTGCAAAACAAAGCCAATTTTCCACCGGCCCAAGTGAACAGGAACTCCTTTGCAGAAAGAGGGTTATGAGAATACTCCTCGATTTCTCGATTGTGCAAAACAAAGCCAATTTCCGGGGCAGTGAGATGAAAGCTGGTCTATGTGCAACAGGTGTCCAAGTCACGCGACTACTCGATACGGACACACCGGCGTTCCCACGTGGTCTTCTAACTAACGGTTTGGAGATGCAATGATGACAAGCACCGGACGGAGATGGCTGTATGGCGTTGGGGCGATTGGGGTGGTGTCCCTCGTCCTGGCGGTGGGCCGGGGTGGGGCGGAGGTGAAGTTGGGGGCCCAGACCGTGCGGGCGGACGTGGCGGGGTCGGAGTATCAGAAGGTGTTCGACCAGTACCGGGAGTCGATTCCGGCGCGGATGAAGAAGTCCAAGATCCCCGGGTTGTCGATCGCGGTGGTGGATCGGGAGGGAGTTTTGTGGTCGGCGGGGTTCGGGCGGACCGGCAAGGGCCATCAGGCGGTGGCGCCAGAGACGCTTTTCAGTATTCAGTCCATGTCCAAGACGTTCACCGCCACGGCCGTCATGATGGCCGTGCAGGATGGATTGGTCGATCTGGACACGCCGATTACGAAATACCTGCCGACGTTCACAGTGAAGAGCCGCTTCGAGGACAAGCCGCAGGAGAAAATCACGCTGCGCCACCTGCTGAGCCACACGTCGGGCCTGACACACGAGGCGCCCGTCGGCAATAATATCGATAGCCGCTACGGCTCGTTCGAGGAGCACGTGCTGAGCATCCAGGACACGTGGCTCAGGCACCGGGTCGGAGAGAGGTACAGCTATTCCAACTTGGGCATCGATCTGGCCGGATACATCTTGCAGGTGAAATCCGGCCTGCCCTTCCCGCAATACGTGAAGGCCAAGGTATTCGAGCCCCTGGGCATGCCCAACAGCTCCATGGACTACGACGTGGTCAAGAAGTGCTCGAATCGGGCGCTGGGGCATGTTCCGTATGTGAGCAAGGTCCCGGTGGAGATCCCGATGGTCGCGGCGGGCGGCGTTTACACCAGCGCCGCGGAACTGGCGCGGTTCGTGCAGTTTCACCTCAACCGCGGCATGGTGAGCGTGCACGCCGTCCTCGACGCCCGTCAGCTCGATGCGATGTGCACCTCGTCGCCCGTATCGCCCGGCTATGGCCTCGGCATCGCCATCGGGAAGAAGCACGACACGTACCTTCTCAATCATAACGGCGGCGGCTTCGGCTTCCTCACGACCATGACCTGGTATCCGGAATATGGCATCGGCTGCGTGGTTCTCACCAACAGCACGAGCCACCAGGAGGAGAACGCCAAAATAGCGGATGAAGTTCTGGATGGGCTGATTACCCGGCACATCGTCACCAAGGACACGTCCGGCCGCATACCGCCGGCCGAGCAGCTCGTCGGCCGGGATACGAGATTGCCGGTCCTGCCGGAGCTGGCATCCGCCAACACACCGACGCCTTATAAGCCCGAGTGGAAACGCTACGAGGGCACGTACAAATTCCTCCTGAAGGGTTTCAAGCTGGACACTCTGGCGGCGGTCGCCACGGGCCTCGGGTACGCTGCGCCCGGCGCGAAGGTGACGGTCGCTCAGAAAGACGGTTTCCTTTGCCTCGACAACGAGAAATTGGAAGAGTATCAGCCGGGATTGTTCTTCACGCCCTCGGGGAAGGCGCTGGACCTGCGGGGCCCCGTACCGACTTGGCGCAATATCAAGATGAAGAAATGATCGAACCGTCTCACAACGTTGTCTTTTTGGCTTTTGCGAGGAAGGCGCGGAGACCGCCGGTCCTTGGCGGATTGCTGCTGCGCGCGATCGGAGTTGTCCGGTCCGACTCAGCGGTCGGAGGTCTGTTGGGCTTCGGGTCGGCCGTGGCATTTCTTGTACTTTTTGCCGCTGCCGCAGGGGCAGGGAGCGTTGCGGGCGACCTTCGCACGCTCGACAATGGGAATGGGCGGCTCTTCTTTTGGTTTTGGAGGCGGTTCTTTCGCAGGGGCGGCTGGCAGACCCTCAACGCCCTCGATGAATTGACGCTCTACGAGAGTCCGTTTGACCTGCGCGTCCGTTACGTCGACCCCGGCTTCCAGGGCCTCCATCACCATAGTTTTCGCCGGGCTCCAGTTCTCCGAGTCCATACCCGCCGCCACGATCTGATCGCTCAGGCCGTGGATCATCGCGGCCAAGGCATCCGCATCATCCAGAAGGCCCTGAGACCCCAGCCAGTACAGGAAGGCCTCGGTCACCGGCGCGATCTTCACCAGCAGTTCTCGCCTGGCAGGCAGCTTCCGGGGCAGGATACTCAGCACGAGCTCCTGCAGCGCGGACTCGTCCCACTCGGCGGGCGGCGTGTCGAGCTGGCTGAGGGAGTGGTAAACCAGACGGCGGATGATAAAAAAAGCATCGGCGAGCAGCTCGGGTGGCAAGCCGGCGGCAACAGGCGAACCAACAAAATCGCTCGCCCAAAGGCGGGCCCGACGCGCATCCGGGTCCTCTTGTTCCTCCCCCTGTTCCGCCGTAGCACGCTCGGCAAACCACTGCGTGGCCATCTTCCAGTGGGACGTAAGCCATTCCTCCACCGGCTCGTCCCACGGTTCGGGCGGCAAGGTGGTGCGGTCCAGACGTCCCTGCAGGAGTTCGAGAGCACCCTCATAATCGGCCCGGCTGAGGTCTTCTCCGCCCTTTTCGCTCAGCCGCCGCAGGAGGTCCGCGTACTCCGTGCTCTTGAGCGATCCCAGCGTCCAAGCGGCGTTCATGGCCTCCCCGGGCTGGACTTCGCCGCGGTCGGCCTTTTCGAGCAGCTCGACACACGCCCGGATGACCCGGCTGCGGAGCTCCGCGTCGTCGCTCTTGGCAGTCAGGACCGTCAGTCCCCACAGGTGGAACCATGCGCCGTACATATCGGGCTCATTGGCGATGGCATCAAGCACCGCCGGAAGAATGACAGGCCCCATCGTTCCGGCAGCAGACTCCAGGACCTCCAGCGTAAGATCGGCATCGTCGCGCGCGGCCCGGCCCATCTGCCCCACCAGCCAGGACCCGATCTCGCGCCGCTGCGCGGCGTCGAGCCGGGGCGCCGCCAGCGCGAAGATCGCCGGCACATAAAGGTCGGCATAGGTGTCCTGGTTGATGGCGTTCTCGTAGGCTCGATCGAAGACTTCAAACAACCTGTGCACCACCTCGGGATCGGTGGCCGCCGCGTCGGCAAACGCATGCAACGCCGGCCAGGGAATATCGCCCGTGGTACGCTGCAACTGATCCCAGGGCAGGGGGGAAGATTCCGTATTCATTCCGTTCATCCTTCGTTCAAAGAGTACATCCTTGTGTCCGATAGCCCTGTGGATACCCTGACTGATGAATTCTGTCAATTGCATTACTGTCCGGGCAGGCGAATTGGGCGGGAGTATCGAGGCGGCCTGTCCGGGGTGTCTGCTGGCGGGCGCTGGCCGGCAGGTTTGAAGCGATACGGAAAAAACTATGTGCGGCCCTGTTCGATTTTGTGTTTTCGGTTTCCTCCGATTGGCCGGCGGCGCAGGTGGCAGTCGGTGGGCAGGATGGTGCCTTGGTTATGCCAGCAGAGGTAACATTCCGTCGGCCGGACCCGCTGGCCCTGCGTGGCACAGGGCATCGCGTGCGGACAGCCGGTGCAGAGATACGCACAACGGCTGCAAACCCGCAGCTTTCGCTTGATGGAGCTCGTGTTCATGGATACCTCCTCCCGCTGCCGGCTTCCGGTACCCGTCTGCGATCCGGCAGCTCTCCTATCTATCGGCCAATCCGCCGCGTCGCTCCAGGTCCGAAAAACGAGAAGTCAGGTGACAAGAAAAAGGCCAGTGCGTCCAGGCTACTGCATCCATGGCGGATTACCGATAATAGACGATTCGACGTGGTCTTCGCGTTCGCGAAAACGGCGACGCCGTGGTCAAACGCGTAGAGATGCAAAGGTGTAAAGATGAGTGAAGGGCAGATGGCGGAACAGGTGATGCGGGCGGACAGGCGATTGCGAACGTTCGTGGTCGCGGCTTGCATTGCCGGCACGCTGGTGGGAGCGATGGCGATCCTGTGGGTCCTGCCTTGGGGGCAGCGGTACTTGGAGCGACAGGAGCCCCGGACGGCGCTGCGCATCGTGCAGATGGTCACTGCCGTCGTCTTCCTGGGTCTCGTGCCATTCGCCATCTATCTTTATTGGCTCGGCTGGCGCGTTGTGAAGTCTCGGCGGATGCCGCCGCCGGGGACGAAGGTTTACCGGGACACCAGGATCATCGAGGGCGACCGCGCCGTGGCACGCGGCCGAACCATCATCGCGCTGGCGGTGATTTTGCTCGTGCTCGGCCTCGTCGGCGGGCTTTGCTTCCCCTATCGTCTCGGAAAGGTCTTCGGCGCAAGACTACAAGGGAACCCACCCTCGCAGGTCGAGCAGGCCCCGAGTACACCGGCACCGTGATTGCGTAATGCGGATTAGGAAAAAGTCTTGCGCGATCGGACTCTGTCATCCTGAGCCGAAGGCGAAGGATCTGCCCGCAAAGGAGAGATTTTTTTCCGTGCACGGCCCAGAACCTTCACTACGCTGCGCTTTGTTCAGGATAACATACGGCGCATGGATTAATCATAATGCGTATAAGAGGATCGAGGACGTCGTTATTCGACGCGCCATTCGAGGATGCCAGCGGAGCAGTCGGGTTGGAGCTGGACCTCGAGGCGCAGGCCGGAAGTCTTCACGGCACCGAAGGTCACCTTATTGAACTTGTCCTTTTCCACACCGCACGCGGAGGCGTTCGGGACCGGCTTCCACTCGTCGCCGTCCTTGTACAGGACCTTCCAAGACTGCGGGACCCGGCTGCCGCCGCCCACGGCGCCGTCGTCGTACCAGTAGACCTCCGCCCGGCTCAGGTTGCGGGGTTTCTGGAAGTCGTACTCGACCCACTCGGCGGTGCCCTTGTGCGGCCACCAGGTGAAGCGCAGAACGTCCTGGTCGCCGGAGCCGGCCGGCAGCGCGCCGTCGCTGAGGGCGGCGGTCGAGTCCAGCTCCCAGCAATAGGATTCCCGGGTCGCGATGCGGGCCGCGCCCTGGCGCGGGAGTTGCCACTCGCGGGCGTTCGGGCCGTCTCCGATCCACGGAAAGGCCGAGATGCGCAGGCGTGCCGCACCCATCGGAATCAGCGTGACGGTTTCCGTCGGCTCGCCGGACTTGACGGGACTTGGCTGGACCTCGCCGATCAGGCCAAGATGGTCCGGCTGCCAGTTCGGGATCTTCCGGGCCTTGGCCTTCATCTCGAGCGGGACCGCCCGGGCCTCGAACGGCTGATTGTCCTTGGGCCAGCTTTTCTGCCGGAACTCAAACTGCTCATCCAGCGGCCTGGCGGGGTCGATGACGAGGCCATAATTCCAGACCGTGGTCGGATAGACTTCCAGGGCGGGCCAGGCGTCGGTGCCGCCGTAGCGGACGTACTTCTCGCCGATCTTGAGCGAGTAGGTCAGCGGGCCGCGATCGACGGAGACGCTGTTGCCGTTGCGCATCCAGTAGCGAAGCCGCAACTCCATGGGCAGCGTCAGCTCGATCGTGTCGCCCCCCTGCCACTTGCGGTCGATGACGAGGAAGGTTCGCGGCCCGGCAAAGACCGGCGTCTTTTTGCCGTTGATGCGCAGTGCCGGCCGCTCGCACCAGCCGGGGACACGGAGGTACAAGGGAAACTGCACGGGCTTCTGCGTGCTCACCGTCAGTCGAACCGTGTCCTCGAACGGGTACTGCGTTTGCGTCTTGAGCGTCACCTGCTGGCCATCGGCGACTTTGGCGGTCACTTCGGACATCGCGTAGAAGACCGCCGCCAGACCATTGTCGGGCGTGGCCATCCAGAGGTGCTCGGCGAAGTACGGCCAGCCGTGCGCGACATTGTGCTGGCAGCAGCGGTAGCTGTACGGATTGTAGGACAGCATCTCGCCGCCATTCTGGATGCCTGGGGCCTTGTTCTTGCTGTCGAGCTGACAGGCATTCGGGCTGACCAGGTAGTGCAGGGCTTTGAGGTCGGCCGTCAGGGCGGGCGGGAATGTGTTGAAGGCGACATCTTCGCAGCGGTCGGCCCAGGTCAAATCGCCCGTAATCTTCAGCAGCATCTCGCACGAGAGCATGAACTCGATGGAGGCACAGGTCTCGATCCCCTGCCGCGGGCCGTAGTAGCCCCGGCGGCAGTTCTCGTCGCCGCCGAACATGCCGCCGGGGACCTGGCCGTAGGTTCCCCAGATCATGGTGTAATTGCGCTCCGTCGCCTGGAGGAAGTACGGGTCGCGCGCCTGCTGATAGAAGACGGCCGGGGCGCGGAAGCACTGGGCGATATTGACGTTGTGCCAGCTCGCAACGGTCTCCGTCCAGTTGGCCATCCGGCGCTGAATCTTCTCGGCGAGCGCCAGCAGGTACTCCTGGCCGGTGCGATTGTAGAGCCAGTACGCGCTGGCCATGTTGTCGCTGGCCCGCTGCTGCTGCCAGAACGGCGGCAGGAATTGGTCCTCCGGCAGCGCCAGCTCCCACTTGAAGTACTCCTGCATCAATTCGAGCACGCGCGGGTCGCCGGTGTACTCATAGTAGGATTGCAGGGCGTTGAGCGCGACCATATTGGGCCACAGGTCGGGAGCGGTTTTCGTGTCGCGCGCGCCGAGCTTGTTGGCCATCGGCCCGAACCAGCCGTCGGGCTGGCGGCTGTTGAGCATGGCCTCGATCCAGACCTTGGTCTCGTCGATGATCCGCTGGTCTCCGAGGACATAGCCGGTATCGCCGAAGCCCTTGAGCCAGTACGGCATCTCCTCCCAGGGGCTGTGACCTTGCCCATCCGCCGCGAGCCAGGCGTTGCCGTCCTTCTTCAGGAACTGGCTGATCTCGGTGAGATGCCCGCTGAATCCGTCCGCCTGCAACTCGAGCTGCCGCCGCAGCCACCCTTGGGGCTTGACCGCTCCGATGGGCAACTTGATCAGCGGGCTGGGCGCCAACGGCTTGGCGTTGCTGACGTAAAAATCGTTCGTGGTAGTCGTGGGCGGCACCGGCACGACGCAAACACTCGCCGCCCCGTGTAGTGCGGTTATGAAGAGCAGCGTGAGGGTTGTGATGAAGACCAGTCGCGACCTAACCATTGTTGCCTCCTGTGCCAATATCAGTCCAAGAGCATCTGACGGCAAGGCAGACTCAACTCACCGTCCCTTCTGTCGCCAGAGGATACTACATTCCCTCTGAAAAGCAATGACATGCAGGCGACCGGATACAGGATGCAGCTTTCCTGCCGGAGATGATATTGACTTCCCTCGACCCGCCGTGCTATCCTCTTCCCTGATAGCGAAAGGGAACCGGATGGTGGGAGTGCCGAAGACCGACGACGTGAGACGCGCACAAGCGACGTGGGCGGTTGCTTTGCCGGCAGGAGCGAGGACCGTGTATTCCATTATCCCTTTGCGATGCAACTACCCGATGGTGGGCAAGGAATAGCAAGTTGTCTGTTTGGAAGTGGTTATGAGGTTCTACGGGATGGAATGTCAGGCCGCAATTTCACGTCCTTGACGGTGTAGATAGAAGGCGCATATACATGGTTTTGCCCCATAAGAGAGGAGGTCCAGATTGAGTGACCGACGTGCATGGCCGACTGTCAGCAAGGCGAGTGCGCTTGTTTCCATCGTGGCAGGTCTCGTATCCCTCGGACAGTTTGCGTGGGTAGCCTTCTCGCAACTCGAGACAGCGGTTCCCTTCTGGTTGCTGTTGACGGCCTCTGCCTCCTGCTTCGTCTGCGGATGGTTCTTCGGCATCTGGCTTCAGAACCGCCTCCGGCTGTCCGGTGGCAGCCTCCGTAAGCTGGGTCAGATACGCTTTGACTACTTGCCGAATCCTCCGACGAAGAACGGGTGGCGACTCGAATTCGACGGAAACACTCCGCCGGAGCAGAGAAAGGCCCCCGAATTCACTGCTGCCCATCCTGCGCCAGTCCCCGGCTCATTGAGCATCAGGGACAATGGGCGCTACAGTCTTAACTACACAATTGAGCAAATTCAATCGCTGGCAAATCTGGTGGAGTACTGCGTCAAGCCCACGCGCACCGGCACGCTCTATCTCAGAGTCGTCTTATCCTCTCGCGATGGCTCTCAAAAACACCCCGTCTGGCTTCGTCATGTCATCGGTACTCCTGTCCCTCGGCGGATCAACCCGTCGGAATGGAGCCTCGATATCCAAGGCGAGCTTCTCGAAGACGGGTGGATGCTGGTGAAGGTCTCACTCGAAGATGAAGTTGCCCGCACTTTCGGAAAGGAAGGGCTTGTATACCAGAGCTTGCAGGCCGTGAGGCTTCGAGGTAGTCTCTCTATCTCTCCAATGACCCTCTATCGAGTCGAATCCCATGAGGAGGGGAAGCAGAACATGAGCGTGCAAGCGACTCCGTGAAGGCCGCGGATGACCTTCACCGAGCGCCTGACACTCGCCGTTGGGCCCCGGCGCGGAAGGCGAAGACGGCCTGGCTAAGGCCAAAGAGAACGGCGAACGCCGGCGTGCGCAGTCCGGTAGACGGGCTTTGAGACAAGGAAGGAGGATTATTATGCCGATAGGAAATCAGAACACCGCATCTTATGCGGACCAGTCTAATTATTGTTCGGCATAGAGAAACAAGCAAGATGTCAGACTCATACAAAGCACACGCAATCGCCTTGGTCCTGAACATCATCGCCGGGTTAATCGTATGGCTGCTTGTAAAGAACCCGCTTGCCGCCGTTGGGATCTTCGCCTGCCTCTGTGCCATCGCAGTCCTTGGTCTCGCTCTGTGGTCGTACCGCGCCCTCGGATTTCGTCGGGCTGTTAGGGTCCGCACGGCCCTTCCTCAACTCCACAGGTCTCTGGACCTTGCAGAGAGGAAAGTGGACTACTTGGGCGTTGTGCCCATGGTTCACGTCCCGGAGTCAGAGCTATTCGACAAGCTGCTGTATAAAGCCCAACGGGGATGCTCCTTCCGATTCCTAGTGCTTGATCCGGATTCTAGGTTTGCTGTCGAGCGACGCAACGATGGGGGTGCTTATACACCCGAGCAAATCCGCCATCTGTTGCAGCGATTGCTTGAAGTGAGAGTACAACTGGGGGACAAACGGGATCACTTGATGGTGCGGATCTACAACGAGTATCCTGTGTGGTGCCTTGGGATTGTTGACGACCACTACTCTTTCCTCAGCTTCTACGGAGGGGGCAAACCGGGTATTGAGAATCCAGCGCTTCTTTTGCACAAAGGGCCATCTTCGTTCCATGAAGCCTGTGTCTTGCAGTTCGCGAAGCTGTGGGAACGATCCCGCGAACTACAGGGCACCCCCGTTATTCCGAGAGAATCTGAGGAGTCAGACACCGTCGCCGAACAACCGGCTGGAGGCGACGCAAAAGACCGGGCGCCTCAGCCGTAGCGTTAGGCATTAGACACGAGGATGATTTTATGGAGACCGTAGAATCAATTGGCGAGCTGATAGATCTGATCACTGATCGAGCCAGAAAAGATAATCGAATTCTCTGGTTTCGCGGTCACCATAGTGCGGTCTGGGATGTAGAGCCAGCAATCAGGCGAGGTTACGACAGCAGAGATGAGCGAAATTTCACACAATGGTTTCGTTCACGTGCTGGCAGCAGGTACGAAAACTTCCCCAATTATGACAATTTGGCAGCATGGCTCAGCCTAATGCAGCATTATGGCCTTCCAACTCGTCTCCTCGACTGGACTCGTTCACCGCTTATTGCCCTATACTTTGCTCTCGAAAGATACATTTACGAAGCTCCCGATGTTCAAGATGCTTGTGTTTGGATTCTCGAACCTCACATAATGAATGAGCAAGAGGGGTTCGGTGATGTGACACCATCGATTGATGCTCACATGTGTCGTGATATGTTGAGGCCAGCGTTTTATCACGAAGGGGAAGAAAACCAGAAAGTGATGGCAGCTATGGCCGCTGAAACTGATATACGAATGTTCGTCCAGCAAGGGTGCTTTACAATTCACTCATACCAAGGTCCTCTCAACAAGCGTGAGGGACATGAAAACTATTTGTCTGCACTGCTAATTCCTGCTCAAAAAGTGCGCGAACTTGCATTTGTGATTGACGTTTGCGGGTTCCGCAAAGGAGATATTTTTCCGGACTTGGAACATTTGGCGCAGGAGTTTACGGGGCGGTACCGCCCAAGAATTTGATTCGCAAATTTACGTAAAATGTAACGATCGGCATGGCCTAGCAACCGCGTTAAGGCCCACGCCGGGAAGCGTGGCGGCGCTACGCGGCAAGGTTTTTGGCGGCGCGGCTTATGCGCAGCGTTGAGGGGCCGGCGCGAAAGGTGAAAACAGCATGGCTGAAGGTGAGAGGAACGCCAAACGCGAGCATCGCATCACGGAGGAAATCATTGTCGATGTTTATGGCCCGAAAGAACAGGCGATGTATGTATTCCCCTCGGAAGGCAAGACCTGCATGGAGGCCGGGTATGGCATTTTAGGCTGACGGACCAAGGGGTCGTATCACGAAGCCACAGGATACAGAGTCCGGGACGAAGATCGAGACGACAGTGGATGGTGGGAGCTTGCACATGGCAGAGGTAACGGGAATTCGATGGGGTTGGCTGCGGTTCATGTACGGGTACACGATCGTTGGGGCCGGCGGATTCGGGCTGGCGATCCTCGCGATGCCGGAGAGGATGAGGGGGGTGTTTCGATGGCCGGGAGATGAGCCGATCGCGCTGAGCATCGTCGGAAGCGTGTATCTGGCCTTCGGAGTCCTTTCGGTCCTCGGATGGCGAGAGCCGCTCAAGTTTGTCCCCGTCCTGCTTCTGCAGTTGTGCTACAAGCTGGCGTGGTTCGTCGGAGCTGTCGCTCCGCTCCTCGTGTCAGGGCGCTTCCCCGGCTACGCCGTTCCGACCGCGGTGATCTTTGCGACCTACATCGTCGGTGATCTGATTGCGATCCCCTTCTCATACGTGCTTACCAGCCACGAACGGCCTCACTCGAGCGCCTGAGGAGTAGCGTTGACGTCCGGCGCGAAAGGCGGAGACAGCATGGCTGAAGCGAAGAAGAAGAACGCCGAACGCGAGTGTCGCATCGTGGAAGAGATCATCGTGGATGCGTACGGCCCTGAAGAGCGGGCGACGGGGTGGTATTACTATCTGGAGGAGAAGCTGGGTTCTCCGTTTCCCGCCACGTGCATCGTTGAACGGGCAGTCTCGCCCCTGCGCGCGGGCGGGAAGGTTGAGGTTGTGGATATGGCTTCGGAGCAGGGAGGCGAGCACGAGATGTTCATCGCGATTCTCGGGGATGGGCCACGGCTTGCCGGCGGATCCCTCGGCCGGTAGGATGGCGGTATCCGCAATCTTTCGGATGGTACGGCATTCGCGCCGGAAAGTGGAACGGTCTTGTTGGAGGACATACGATGACAACGGCAAGGCGAGACTGCACGCGCCGGCGGTTTCTGGGCGTGGCCGCCGCTTCCAGTATGGCAGCGGCACTCGGAGGGTCGCGCCAAGTCTGGGCGCAAGGTGCCGACCAGCCGCGAGACCGCAAAACGATTTTGTCGTTCTATTGCGACGACACGGGTCCCACGTGGCCGGCGCCAAGGCGTTTGAGACCTTTCTGGATTACTGTGCTAAGCAGGGCATTGCCGGCGAAGCCAGCGCCATCCTGGGCACGAGCGGCCGCAGCATGTCCCGCCACCCGGATGAGGAGGAAAAGGCGTTCCTCAAACAAGTCGCACGCGCCTGGGAGTGCGGCATCGATACGCACATGGAATTGATGACGCACCAGGCCCTGTTCGATTTCGACGCCGACCGCTCGAAGGACGGAGCCACGCACGAAGGTCTGTGGCTACACGAGCCCGGAATTACCGTGGAGGAGTATCAGCGTTACTTTGCCGCCATCCTGGCGGAGGGGCAACGCGCCGGCGTGCGGTTCACGGGACTGACCTGGCCGGGCTGCAGTTGCGACGCCTGTACGCGGCGGTACGCCGAGCTGCGCGCCGGCGGCCATAGCGAGCCGAACCCCGCCATGTGGAAGGCGCTGCTCAATCTGGCCCAAGAAGGGAAGTTCCGCGGGCGCACCGTCCCCTGCTTCTTCAATTCCAGCGAGAGCGACTACGGCATCCACCGCAAGGCAAGCGACGGCCCGTATGCTGTCTACGACCTGATGCCCAACGCCCTCGACCACTTCGGCATCTGGGAGAACAACCCGAAGCGCGTCGATCCGGACTATTACATTACGGCAGATGGGAAGTCGGGCATCATCGTCCGTCACGTCCAGTCGGGGGCGCCTTACTGCATTTGGTACGCGCACTGGCAGGGGTTGAACCCGGCCAAGGGCGTCGGCTGGCCCGCGTTTACAACAGTAGTGGAGCGGATCAGCAAGCATCTGCGCGAGCGTGTCGTCTGGATGCGTCCCAGCGAGATCACGGAGCGCTATCACGCCGCCGGAGGATGGGACTTCCTCGAGCACATGTAACAGTGCAGGACAACTCAGGTAATGGCTGACCCCGAGGACACCACAATGAATTCCGGGGTTCGGCAATCCAAATCCCCGAGACACCATCATCCGAGGAGCGTGCGACCGGGACCGATGGATCAATCGAAGTCCGTGGGCAGAGCGGGGTAGCGGTGGTGCTCGAACATGCGCGTGATCTGGAAGGGAAGCGTGCGCGAGATGGATAGCTTGGCGGGGATCTCGGTCTCGGCGAAGAACTCGACGCCGGTGGTCTCATAGCTTTCTTGGGCCTGGCCGCCGGTGATCTCGCAGAGAAAGAACATCTTATAGAGATGGAAGGGCATGAGCGGCTGGTGCGGGTGCTTGCTGCGATCGTAGACGGCGGCGAGCTTCGTCACGCGGACCTCGAAGCCGGACTCCTCGCAGACCTCACGGGCCACCGCCTCAGAGGGCGATTGACACGGATCGGCCCAGCCGCCCGGCAGCGTCCAGCCCCCGTCGAGCTTCTCTTTGACCAGGAGGATTTTGTCGTCGAGGAAGACGACGCCGCGGACGTCCACCTTCGGCGTGGCGTAGCCCCGCTCCCGGGAGAACAGGTCCAGGAAGGTTTTGGCGTCGAGGTCGAAGCCGGCGGCCATCATTTCCGCCGCGATCTGTCGGATTTGCTGATAGCGGTCGATCTCGTACTCGTTGTCGGAGTACGTCAGGCCATTTTGCGCCAAGGCCGCCAATTGCTTGGCCCATCTGAGCCAGTTCGGTTCCATTGCGACCATACATGCAATCCTCTCAGCGCCGACGGGTGGATGGTTTCTCATCCTTCCTGATGCCCATGTTACCGCAAGCGACTTTGCGGCCTTATTAAATTAGAGTGACAGATGTTGGGCACGATTGCAATGAAAGATTGCGGTGAAAACAGCAGATCGGTGTTTGGTACGGCCGGGCGCTGTAGTCGGTCGCAACCGGAGGTCGGAACCACGCCGGCGGGAGGAAGAACCATGAAAAAGGCACTATGGATTGCAGCGTTAATCCTCGTGACGATGGGGCTGAACGGATGCATTCTCATTCATGCGGATGAAGACGGCCTCTGCTGGCCGGGGGCATTCCAACCGGAGAATACCACGCTGAGCGAGATTGACGCGATCTGCAGACTGGCCGCCGAGAACAACAACGGTGAAATTCCGAATGCGACGAGTGAGAAGTTTTGAGCCGGATGCGACGAGGAGTCACGCCCTTGCGGCCGAGCATCCACGGCCAATGTATATGGGAACGCCACGAAGGACCGCCGCGACGCCACCTGGGAAAATCCCGTAGAGGCTGGCGGCGCCGGTCCGTTGCGGCAGGAGCTTTCCACAACTCTGAATTACCTGTTTTTTTCGGTAGAGATCTCCCTTGACACCCGGCTCGGAACGGGTTAGAGTATGAGGATTGTCAGTGGAGGACGGGCCAGAGAGTCGCATTTCGCCTCGGTTGGCGATTGGTCCTTTACGAATCGCTATCACGCCGAAGACGCACCGGATGTGTTTCTGCGTGCAAAGATAAGGGATCTGCATACACGGTTCCTTCAGACCTCACAGGAGAACGGCTTCACTGAGGTTGATTCGGGAATACCAGATGGCTGGCGGAAACTCAAAACGGCTGACGAAAGAGGAGGTGGAAGCGCTTCTCGAGCGGCTCAAAGAGGAGGAGCCGCGCGAGGAATGCTGGCATTGCGAATGCCTGCAGGGGTTCATCGCCCAGTTGGAGCTGGATGCGGCGGATGATGCCAAGCCATTGCTGTCCAAATACAAGGTAGCCCCCAGGAAAATCCGTGCCTGTTCAGGTTGCGAGCCCTGTCCGCCCGCCAATATCTTTGCCGAGTACCTCATGCGTAAGCGCGAAAGAAAGGCCTGAGCCCGTGCCTCCTGCGTGAGACCGCGATTCTCTCAATCTCTCCTTCCCAGGCCGGATTCCTTACGCAGGGTCGGCTCCCGATCACAGACTATTCCTTCGCAACCGGTATTATTCGAACCAGCCGGGATAGTACCTTGTATTCAGTACTCTGAAAGAATAATGTAGGAACCGCATGTGGGAAAATGGAATGAGTAACGCCGTGGTGGTTCGTCAATATCGGCCCGAGGATCGGATGCAGGTCCGAGAGATTGCCTGCGATACGGCCGACGCGGGTAAGCCAATCGACCGGCTTTTTCGCGACCGCCAGACGGTGGCGGACTGGTTGACGCACTACTATACGGAGCATGAGCCCCAGTCGCTGTGGGTGGCACAATCCGACCAGGTCGTGGCCGGCTATCTGACCGGCTGCCTGGACACGAAAAGATGTGACCGAATCATGGTACGAGAGGTTCTGCCGAAGGCAGTCGCCGGAGCGATTGTCCGGGGTGCCCTGTGGCATTTGGAGGCATGGCGGCTCTTCCTCGGTTTTGTGGGGACCGCCCTTGCCGGCGGCGTGCCTAAGGCGGATTTGGACAAGTACCCGGGCCATCTGCACATCAATCTCCGGCCGGATTTTCGCGGCCGAAAGATCGGGTTGCAATTGGTCGAGCGCTTCCTGCGACAGGTAGAAGAGGCGGCCGGCCCGGGAATCCACGTGACGACGCTGGGTCACAATCACGCGGGGCGAAGGTTCTTCGAGAGCATGGGATTCCGCTTGTTACACGAGCAGCCCCTGATCCTGCCGGAGGGAAGATGGTACAGAAGGACCTCCACGACCGTCTACGGTTGGACGAAGGAGAACTGACATGAAATCCTCTATCGCCGCTTTGACGGTCATCCTATCGGCGGCGATTCTTATCCTTCTGGTCGTATTGCTTTGGGGCCAGGGGAAACAAGCCCCTGCGACGACAGTCGTCTCCTGGCCCGAAGTCACGCTCAACGGGAATGATCGCCTCCTCATTCTGGCCCCCCATCCGGACGACGAAGTCCTCGGCTGCGGAGGCATTATCCAGCAGGCGCTCGCCCTGCGCCTGCCGGTCCGGGTGGTATTCCTCACCTACGGTGATTTCTACGAGTGGTCCTTCGTCCGATACAAGGGCTGGCCGGTTCTGACGCCGCGGGGGGTCGAGGGGATGGGGGAGATTCGGCATGATGAGGCGCTGGCGGCGGCCTCGACGCTGGGTCTCTCGAGCGGCGATGTCCAATTCCTCGGTTACCCCGATTTTGGCACGCTGGAGATGTGGTACCGCGCCTGGGGGCAGGCGCCGCCGGTCAAAGGCATGCTGACGAGGGCAACCGCCGTCCCGTACAACAACGCCCTCCGACCCGGAGCCCCGTACAAGGGGGAAGAAGTGCTCAAGAGTCTGACATCGATCCTGCGTGAATTCCAGCCGACAAAGGTTTTTGTCTCTCATCCGGCGGACCACCACCCGGATCACAGGGCGTTTTACCTGTTCGCACGCGTCGCCCTGTTCGATGTCGAGCAAGAGCTATCGCCGCAAATCTACCCCTACCTGGTTCATTACAGCCGCTGGCCAACTCCGGAGGGCAACCATCCCAACGAGCCGATGCAGCCGCCGGCGACCCTCACGGACCCTATTCCGTGGTCTGTTGTCCCTCTGAACGCGCAACAGGAGGCCGCAAAGGCCGCCGCCCTGGAATGCCACAAGACACAGATGAAAGCCTCCTCAAGGTTCCTCCGCTCGTTCGTGAGGAGCAATGAGCTGTTCGGCGACTTTCCGCCGGTTGTGCTCCAAGCCCAGACTCCCCCCCGCTCGCTGTCGGACAAGACCGATTTCCCGACCCCCAGCCCGGAAATCGTGGAGAGAGCCCATTGGGTCGGAATCGTCGAGTGGACCGTCCAGGTCGAAGAGGATGCCTTGGTGTTCCTGATTCGACTGACGAGGCCTCCCACCAAGGAGGTGGGCTCCTCCCTGTATCTTTTTGGTTATCGTCGTGATGAGCCGTTTGCCCAAATGCCCAAGTTCCATATCAAGTTCGGCCCTATCTTCCATCAGTTCTATAATCAGGATCGCGAGATTCCTCCTGAGCAAGTCCAAGTCACCCGCTCCGGCCGAGATATTCATGTCCGGGTGCCGTTGGCGATGATGGGGCATCCGCAGCGAATCCTGGCGAGTGTACGGACATATGTCGCCGCCGTGCCTCTCGATTGGCAGTCCTGGCAAATACTCGAGGTCGGGAACGCGCCGACATTACCCTCGCCGTCGCGCTAACATCACACGGGTCCATGCGGCTGGAAGCCCCTTCCCTGGCGCAGGCAAATTACTCACACACACCAAATTTCCTTGACAATCCAGGTAATTTACGTAGAATCGATAAAGGCAGAGGCCCCAATTTGCTTCCAACTGCGCCGGAGGCCCTGGGAAGTGGATTAGGGACCGGGCTGCCACCCTGGAAGGAGGAGTGTTATGAAAGCCAATGCATGTCTCGCCTTGGCGGTGGTTGTATTTGTACCGTTTGCAGCCGGCATGACAACAGCGGCCATCGAGCCCGTAACGAGCGTCAAGGCCGGGAAGAATGGTTCCCCACCCTATATACTTCAAAGCGTGACCGTCCGCGATTACACGGTTACCAGGGAGTTCCTGGCCACCGGCATATCCACTGGCTCGGCGCTTCTCGGCACCAGCATCAGGAAAGCCGATGATTTCGATTTGAACAGCGTCGCGACCCGCAACCACTCCGGCATCTGGCGGGTAACGCAAATTGGCGGGAAAGCTACGTGGCACGATACGAACGGCGACGAGCCCGACTTTTTCATCTTTGAAGCCGGTATGAACGATGCATTATCCCTGCAGGCAATCCTGCCCGGCGGGGTGTTGGGGAAGGCTGTATCCGTCCCGGAAGCCACTTGGGGTAAGACGGGTCTGGCGAGGATAGGTCTGTTGAATATAGGCCAGCCCATCGGGGGCATTGCGTTTGCCATTACCGACCTGCTTGATTCCAGTGGAATGCCACTGGGCAGCAAGACCGTGATAGAGGGCATACAGATCAACAGTGGAGACGTGGATCCGGTCAGCTTCCTCGCGGTGGTGCCGGAGCCGGCCACTTTGGCCATCCTGGGCCTCGGAATCCTGGTACTCAGGTATCGTCGTTCATAGCACAACGGCTTTCAGGGGGATTAGCCTCTCCCCGCAAGTATCGTCGCGGGAATAACTCCAAACATCGTGTGCTAAATTGAGCAATGACTGCAATAAATCCGGCTATTGCTGCGTCCATTAAGGAGTCAGTTAATATCTGGCGGCGATTTCTAAGCAATCAAACAGGATGGATGCCCAGAATAAGTAACACTAATACTGTAAAAGGATCGCTTAATGCAAGAGTGAAGTGCAACCGGCGTCGATGCCATCGGATCTCGCCATAAGGCCTTTAATTTGCGAGTGTTACACGCACATGGGCCGAAAAGAAACGTAGATTTCCTTTGGCAAACACCATTATCAGTTGACTGCAAGAATGCGATTTGCTAACATATCGATTTCATGGCCAAAACGATAAGGACAACCGGAAAGAAACAAGCAAGAAGGAACTCTTCCAAGGTCGGGCCGGTTAGAGCCAAGAGGGCTTTCAGAACCTATAGGGAAGCGCTGGCGTATCTCCTCGAGAGGACCGACTACGAGAAGGAAGAGCATGTTCGCTACAACGTAACAACGTTTAGCCTCGAACGGATGGAGAGACTGTTGTCTCTCTTGGGCAATCCCCACACCAAGATCCAGACGGTTCATATCGCGGGCACCAAGGGCAAAGGCTCCACGGCGACCATGCTGGCCAGGATGCTCGAAGCCAACGGCTATACCGTGGGTCTGTATACCTCGCCGCACCTGGTCCACCTCCACGAACGAATCACAATCAATTCGCGGATGATCAGCGAGGCGGAGATGCTGGGTTTGATGAACCGGCTGTATGGGCCCATCGAAAAACTGGCCAAGGAGGGCGCCCCCCCGACATTCTTCGAGATTATGACGGCGCTGGCGTTCACGTATTTCGCCGACCGCGAGATCGACATCGGCGTGATCGAGACAGGCATGGGCGGCAGATTAGACAGCACGAACGTCATCCTGCCCAAGGTGGTCGGCATTACGAGCCTGAGCATCGACCACAAGCAGCAGCTTGGCGATACGCTCGACCGCATTGCCATGGAGAAGGCGGGTGTGTTCAAGCGGGGTGTGCCGGTCGTCACCGTTCAGCAAGATCCCACCGCCATGAACGTCCTGAAGGCCCAGGCCCTCGCCGTTAAGGCCCCCCTGAGCGTGACCGGCGTGGATATCGACTTTTCGTTCCGGTTCGAGACCTCGCGCGAGCACGGCCCTCATACCCGAATTTGCCTGACGACACCGACCAGCAAATTCGAGCACCTGCGGGTGCCCTTGCACGGCCGGCACCAGGCCATTAACTGCGGGCTGGCTTTGGCCCTGCTGGACAAGCTCAAGTCCGCCGGTTACGAGATTGACAACGAAAAATCCGCCGAGGGGCTCGACCGCGTCTCGCTGGCCGGACGGATGGAGATCATCTGCGAGGACCCGCGGATCATGATCGACGGCGCGCACAACGCCGCGAGCATCCGGGCCTTGATTCATGCCATCGGTCAGAACATCCCCTACGACTCCATGGTCGTGATCTTCGGCTGCAACAACGATAAGGACATCCCGGGAATGCTGGCCGAGCTCCAGTACGGGGCCGACAAGGTCATCTTTACCCGGAGCAATTCGGTCAAGGCCATGTCGCCGCAGGAGCTGGCCGACGCGTACACCGAGCTTTGCGGCAAGATGTGCCAGACCGCCAGCAGCCTGGGAGAGGCACTGCAATTGGCCCGCAGCGCCGTCGGCAGAGAGGACCTGATCTGCATCACGGGCAGCTTCTACCTCATCGGACAGGCGAAGATACGCTTCCAGCCTCATCTGGCGCCGGTAGCCTCCTGATCCCGTCCAGCCATGGCGATCATGCCCACCGCAGGAGAGATCATCGAGAGATCTGTGGGTAGGCCCCCCGAATGCTGCCCGGGTGAAAAACCAGATCGTCTGCGGCGAGGTCCCGTCTGAGCTGCGCCAAGTTCCCCATGTAGAGATCCCCTTGGCGTTGGAGCACACATGTGCCGACTTGCCCTGGGGGTAGAGCCGCGACCACCTCGCGGGCCTCTCTGAGCATGAGATGCCATTTCCGGAGCAAAGCCGCAAGATCGGGCGGCGGACCGTCAAAGGCGAGTCCCTCCAGTTCGACGGTCGTGTAATGCCCGGAACGGCCAGCCTGCTCCAAGATCGTCAAAGGGCTGAAGCCTGGGTCTTTGCCGCAGGACGCCCATGCCAGGTATCCGAGGGGCTGAATCCGTTCGTGAGATGTGATCACGTCGATCCAATCCCGGATTTCGAGCCGTCCTGCCAATGCCAGGACCTTGTTGGTCGCCAGGTCAAATGGGTGTAGCACCAGCCCCAACTCCTCATGCCGGACCAGAGGGAAGAAGCGAAAGGCGCTGTCGCGCGTCCATTGCATCAGCACCGCATCGGACCCCTTGCTCACCACGGCCTCGACATAGCCGAGCCGCTCGTGAACGGATCGGATCTCATACCCGTGGCTCTGGAGCAGCTTGCGGTCGGCCTGCCACGTCGCATCCAGGGCTTCGAGCGTGTCGTGAAAAAGGTCGATATCGCGGGAGATCCGCCTGCCCCCGGTTAGAAGGTTCAGTGCAACACCTCCCGCCACGTAGGCCTCTCCCTGTTCGAGGCGGTTAGCCGCTATGAGACGGCAGATGGCTTGCTGGAATCGTGTGACAGCCATTGGTACAACTCCCCGGCTTTGCGGAATGCCTCGCGGTCGCCGTACCGCCTGATGTAGTCGAGCGTACGCAGCGCGTCCTGACGGTCGGTCGGATAGTAGTCTGCCCGAAGGAACCACAGACACCGATCCCGGTACGCATCAACCAACTGGTTGATCTGCCGTCGAAGATCTTCATCGATTGGGTTCATGGTTACACTATGGTAGCACGTTCCCAAGAAATCGGCAAGTCTATCCTGGAATACCCGGCCCAGTTCTAAGGATAGGACGGCGCTGTCCTCGCGAGGCGGAAGCCCAAGGGCCCGTCGCGAAGGCCGGGCGCGCCCCAGTTGCGGATCGCCGACCGGCAGCCCGCGCCGACGCTGCCCCCACCACCGCCCCGGAAGACCCGGTTGCCGCCCGAAGCAGGGCCAAGCGGATCGGCGACCGCCCCGTTTGCATAACGGGCGTACCAGTCCTGACACCATTCCCATACATTCCCATGCATATCGTGCAAACCCCATGCGTTCGCGCGAAAACTCCCCACCGCCACCGTCGTCTGGCGGAACGTCCCTTTGCGGGCGATGCCGTACGGATAATCCCCATCGAAGTTCGCCATACTCGAATCGAGATCGTTCCCATAGCAGAACGCCATCTGCGTCCCCGCCCGGCAAGCATACTCCCACTCGGCCTCCGTCAACAATCGATACGTCCCTTCCGGCACCCCCTCTATCTGGCACAGTCTCTTGAGAAACGCCTGGCAATCATCCCAACTGACCCGCTCCACAGGAGCATCCTTTCCGGCATTCTTGAAGTACGATGGATTGCTCCCCATCACCTGCTCCCACCGGCCCTGCGTCACCTCGAACTTACCGCAATAGAACCCCTTCGTCAACGTCACCTGATGTTGCACTTCATCGCTGTCCCGTTGGTTCTCGTTCGAGGCACTACCCATCGTGAACGTCCCGGCAGGGATCAAGCGCAACACGATCCCCGTCTTGGCCGTCTTGACTTCCACAGGCAGCCCAAGCTGTTGCACCGCCTGTCGCTGCCGCTCCTGCGCCTCCAGGCTGCCGACCGCCAAACCCTGCAAAGATGCGTACCGCGCATGCGCACCCGCGATCAAATCATCAGGTGTGCACTCGGGAACGCGGGTCTGTTCAGTTTGCCTCGCGCGTTTTCTCGCAGCCCTGAATCCTTCAGCGATCTCACCGGCGTCTTGCGCCAGGCGACGCGATTGACGTTGGCCACCGCGTATCTTCAGTGCAATGCGCTCCGCCACGACAGAGAGTTCTCCCGGCGCAAATTGAGAGACGCTGTGCGGATGTACTCGGTGCCGAAGACATCCTCGAGCATCTCCTGGACACTCTGATACCGCTTGGCCGGGTCCTTGGCCAAGGCCTTTCGGATGACACGGTCGAACGGATCCTCGATGTTGCATAGATCTGGGGTCGCAGTCATGTGCTTCATAAGGATCTCAGCCGGGCTGGAGCCGAGGAACGGGACTTGGCCGGTCAGCATCTCGTAGAGCAGCACGCCGAGGGCGTAGATGTCGACAGCCCACCCGTATCGGCCCCTCGCTGACCTCAGGAGCCATGTAATGAAGAGTGCCCACGACCGAATCGCTGACATAATGGCTGCCGCTGATCACCTTTGTCAGGCCATAGTCGCCAATCTTTACGTACCCGTTTTCATAGAAGATGTTCCCCGGCTTCAGGCCGCGATGGACAATGCCGGACTCATGGAGGAACGACAGGCCCTTACCGATCTCCCGGAGGAAGAAGGCCGCCTTCTGGGCGCCGAGCCCGCCGGGCGATTCTCTCAGCAGATCGGCCAGCGATGGCCCTGAGACGTACTCCATGATGACAAAAGGCTTGCCCTGGTCGTTGCACTTCACGTCGAAGATCGTGACCAGGTGCGGGCTCTTGAGGTTCATGCACTGCGTGATGCCGCGCAGTTCAATCTCCTCACACCCCTGGATCGCCTTCAAGGCCACTTGGCGGCCGCAATCGCTGACGGCATAATAGACCTCGCCGAAGCCGCCTCGTCCGGCCCCTCGCTGAATCGTATACCCCTCAAGCGGGCGGTCTCCATATTTGTACTGATATGTGTCCATTGTCGTTCTCTCGGATGAGATCAACACGTTAGGCAGACCCTTTCCGTCACGACCTTATATCCTCTGTTGGCAAGGCGCGAACCTCAAGTGAACTCCAAGCTATCGCACACCGTGAGGCGCGTCAACAAGGATCAGGAGCATCGTGATACGCCTATGCGCCGCGCGTGTTTTATGGTTGACGATCCCTCAATTGGGCCTTCTAATCTCTATCTCGTATGCCGCGTGCGTACATCAGCAGGCGGCAGGAATACAGTCGCGAGAACGGGTCCCAAACGCGGCAGGTCGCATTTGGGGGCCGAAGGAGCAGGCGATGGCTGGTAAGGCGAATTACATCGCGGTTGATCTGGGTGCCGAGAGCGGTCGAGTGATGCTGGGCCGGATCGCCAATGGCCGGCTGACTCTCGAACAGATTCACCGCTTCAGCAATGGACCCATGCAGGAACAGGGTCCCTTGCGCTGGGATTTCGCACGGCTGCTCGCGGAGATCAAGACCGGCATCGCAAAAGCGGCAAAGACCGCCGGCGGCAAGGTGAAGGGTATCGGCGTCGATACCTGGGGCGTCGATTTCGGCCTGCTCGGCTCCGACGGAAAACTCCTCGAGAATCCCTACCATTACCGCGACAGTCGCACCAACGGCATGATGGACCGGGCTTTCGGAATCATGCCCAAACGCCGGATCTATGAGAACACCGGCATCCAATTCATGCAGCTCAACTCGCTCTATCAGCTTCTGGCCATGCGTTTGGCCAATTCGGACGTGCTGGCGAAGGCCGACAGGCTGCTCTTTGTGGCCGACCTGTTCACCTACTTCCTCTGCGGCCAGGCCCTCGGCGAGTACACACTGGCCAGCACGTCCCAGATGATGGATATGAAGACCGGCACCTGGTCCGGCCCGATCTTCAAGGGACTGTCGCTGCCCATGCGAATCATGCCCCAGGTCGTCATGCCGGGGGCCATCGTGGGAGAGCTGACGGACAAAGTGGCGAAAGAAATCGGCTGCGGCAGAATCCCGGTCATCGCCGTCGGCTCCCACGACACGGCTTCGGCGGTCCTGGGCGTGCCCGCGAGCACAGGCAAGTGGGCTTATCTGTCCTCGGGGACCTGGAGCCTGATGGGCGTCGAGCTGCCCGAGGCCATCATCAATGACAAGACTTTCCAGTATGAGTTCACGAACGAAGGCGGCGTGGAGAATACGATTCGTTTGCTGAAGAACATCATGGGCCTCTGGCTGGTGCAGGAGTGCAAGCGTCAGTGGCAGCGGGAAGGCGCAGACCTCGCATATGGCGAGCTGGCGAAGATGGCATCGAGCGCCAAGCCGTTCTACGGACATATCGAATGTGACTGCAGCGACTTTCTGGCCCCGGGCGACATGCCCGCGCGGATCAACACCTATCTGGCGAGGACCGGGCAGAAGCCCACGCAGGATAAAGGCCAGATGGTCCGCCTGATTCTGGAGAGCCTGGCCCTGCGGTATCGGGCCGTGCTCAACGCGATTGAGGATACCACAGGCAATACGGTCGACGTGCTTCACATCGTGGGCGGCGGGATTCAAAACGAGCTGTTGTGCCAGTTCACCGCCAACGCCATCGGCAGGAAGCTCATCACCGGTCCCATCGAGGCTACGGCCAGCGGCAATATCCTCATGCAGGCCAAGGCCGCCGGTCAGGTCAAAAGCATCGACCAGGCCCGGGAAGTGATCCGCAACTCCTTTGAGTTGAAAGAGTACCAGCCGCAGGATACGGGCCTTTGGGAGAGACAATACAAGAAGTGCGCAGCAAACAGGTGATACCGAACGTGACGCCCGGCCTGGGGTACCATATCGGGTGCCATGCTTACGCTCGCGTAAGCATGATTACCCCGTCGGATGAGGCATGTCCACGCAAGCGCGGACATGGCACCCGGCGCGTTTGTAGTGTGCCCGTAAGGGCATTGAAAGGATTCCCAAACACGATGAATTGCGTTTGGGGTCCCAAGGAAACGCCTTACGGCGTCACTACAAACAGGCCTTCGGCCTTGACGCTGCCACCCGTCTTCCAATCATGCTATTGGCCCAAAGCGGAAAACCTCAGGGGTCTGGGGACAGAGTCCCCAGCCCAACCGCATACGACAGAACGCGAGCGGAGGATAGGAGATAGCAACGTTGATTGAGCAACTCGAGCAGCAGTTGGACAGCTTCGATCCCGCGGCGCGAAAGCAGGCGCTGCAATCGCTGCTCAAGCGGGTCGAGGCCGGCGCGATCAAATTGCCCGAGACCGGGCGATTCGTGAATCTGCATTGCCACACGTTCTTTTCTTATAACACCTACGGCTACTCCCCGACGAAATTTGCCTGGCTGGCCCGCAAGGCAGGCCTGGCGGTCGTCGGCACGACCGACTTCGACGTGCTCGATGCGCTCGACGAGTTCCGCGAAGCCAGCCGGCTGCTGGGCCTCAAAGGCTGCTCGGGTCTGGAGACGCGCGTCTATGTGCCGGAGTTCTCGACGCGGGTCATCAACTCGCCCGGCGAGCCGGGGATCTCCTACCACATGGGCGTCGGATTCCCCCGCGCGAAAGTCCCGCTGTCCCAGCGGAAATTCCTGCGGGGCCTCAAGCAAACGGCGCAGCAGAGGAACCGGGACCTGATGCAGCGGGTCAATCAGCACTTGAGCCCCGTGGAATTGGACTATGAGCGCGACGTGCTCGTCCTGACGCCCGCCGGCAACGCGACGGAACGGCATATGTGTCTGGCCTATGCCCGCAAGGCCCGCGAGCGATTCGGTGACACCGACGAGCTGGCGGAGTTCTGGTTACAGAAGCTCGGAACCGATGCCCGCAAGCTCGGCCTGCCCGAGGGGCGTGACCTGCTCAATACGATCCGCGCCAAAACGATGAAGCGCGGCGGTGTCGGCTACGTCCAGCCCGACAGCGGGTCATTTCCCTTGATGGCCGACACCAATCGATTTATCCTTGCGGCGGGTGGCATGCCCGTGCACACGTGGCTCGACGGCTCCAGTGCCGGCGAGCAGGCGATCGAGGAATTGCTCGATGTGGCGATGAGCACCGGGGCCGTGGCGATTAACGTCATCCCGGACCGCAATTACACGCCCGGCGCGCAGGATCAAAAGGTCAAAAACCTTTATCAGGTGATCGAGGTAGCCCGGAAACGTCACCTCGTCGTGGTCGAAGGTACCGAGATGAACAGCCCCGGCCAGAAGTTCGTCGACGACTTCAACACCGAGGAGCTCGCCCCCCTGCTGCCGGTGTTCCTGAAGGGCGCACATATCGTCTACGGCCATGCGGTCCTGCAATACCAATGCGGCCTGGGATACACCAGCGCGTGGGCGGACACGCACTTCAAGACCGCCGAGCGAAAGAACGCCTTCTTTGAAGAAGCTGGCATGGCCTTACATCCGCAGCGGGAGAGTAATCTCGATCGTCTCAACAACAAGGTTCGGGTGTCCCCGAGCGACGTTCTGGAAATGATCCGGGCGTGATCGGCCCGGCGAATCGGCAGTGCAAAGGATAAAAGCATCGATGAAAGAGAACATCCCCGCGAAACAATACGCCGTCCAATTAGTGGGGCCGGACCAGCTTGTCCTGAACAAGTCCAAGGATGTCTTTCGGCCCGGACCGCCTCAGGTCCTCGCGCGAGTGGAGGTCGTCGGCTTGTGCTTTTCGGATTTGAAATTGCTCAAGCAGTTCACGGGTCACGTCCGCAAGGGCCAGGTCGTGGCCGGCATTGATCTCGGCATTCTCAAGGAGATTCCGAGCTACGTGCCGGACGAGGCGCCGACGGTCCCGGGGCATGAAACGGTGGTGCGCATCGTGGCGGTTGGATCGGGTGTGCAGAGACACAAGCCCGGCGAACGTTATCTCGTTCAGACCGACTATCGCTGGCTCCGCACGGCCACTTCCAACGCCGCGTTCGGTTACAATTTCGAAGGCGCCCTGCAGGAATATGTCCTGATGGATGAGCGGGTCATCACGGCACCCGATGGCGAGTCCATGCTGATTCCCGCCCCCGAGGACCGAGCCGCCTCCGCCATCGCCCTGGCCGAGCCCTGGGCGTGCGTGGAGGATGCCTACGTCTCGAAGGAGCGGACCACGCTCCAACCCGGCGGCCAGATGCTGGTCGTGGCGGATATGGAAGTCGGCCTGGGCCGCATGAGCAACCTCTTGCGAAAGTACGGCACCCCGGCCAAGATCACGTGGGTCTCAAAACTCCTGCCCCCGGCTGATCTCGAGATGCCGATTGCCCGCGCGAAGCGGGTCGATGAGCTTGAGGAGGCGGCGTATGACGATGTGATCTATTTCGGGTCGAGCCCGCGCACGGCCGAACAGTTATTCGCCAAGATCGCGGCAAACGGCCTCTTGAACCTCGTCCTGGGCGGCGAGCGATTCGGCAAACCGGTCGTGACGATGGTGGGCCGGGTCCACTACGGCGGAATTCGCATCATCGGCACCGCCGGCCCCAACCCGGCGGAATCGATGAAGTATATCCCAAAGACCGGCGAGATCCGCCGCGGTGACCGGGTCAACGTTGTCGGCGCCGGCGGGCCGATGGGCATGATGCACGCCATTCGCAACATCTGCCAGGGCATCGAGGGCGTCAGCGTGTTCGCGGGGGACGTGGACGACAAGCGGCTGGCGGCGCTGACGAAGATTGCGGAGCCGCTGGCCCGCACGAATCGCGTCGAGTACCAGACGTACAACGCTCAGGATCACGAGCCCGCGGAGGACTTCACGTACACGGTCTTGATGGCCCCGGTGCCCGAGCTGGTGGCCGCCGCCGTGCGCGGGTCCGCGCCGCGCGGCATCATCAATATTTTCGCCGGTATCCCGGCGACCGTCACCGGCGAGATTGACCTCGATGCCTACGTCGAGAAGCGGCTGTACTTCATCGGGACCAGCGGCTCGACGCTCGACGATATGAAACGCATGCTGGAGAAGGTCGAGTCGGGCCGGCTGGATACGAACGTCAGCGTCGCGGCGATTTCCGGCCTGGAGGGCGCCGTCGAAGGCATTCGCGCGGTAGAGAACCGGTCGATTGCCGGCAAGATCCTCGTCTATCCGGCCTGCAAAGGTCTCGGCCTGACCCGGCTGGAGGAACTGGGCACGAAATTGCCCGACGTCGCGGCGTGTCTGAAGGACGGCCTCTGGACCATCGAAGCCGAAAAGAAATTGCTCGATCGGTATGCAGAGAGCGGAAAGTGATCGATTTCGCTGTCATGCTGAGCGCGCGAAGCATCTGGCCCTCGTAGGGGCAGGCCCCCGTGCCTGCCCCCAGGATGTAGGGCAACCACAGGGGGTTGCCCCTACAATACCCAGATCCTTCGCTTCGCTCAGGATGACAAATATAATAGCATGTTCGTGGCGAAGCATTAGTGGATTATGGAAAGGACAAGAGGATGAAACGGAACGGGAGAATCACATCACAGCAATCTCATCTGGCGCATCTCTTCATGGCATTCCTGGTCCTCGGTTTGGGAGCGGGCGGGTTGTTCGCGCAGGGTCGGGAGTTCAACGGCCTAGGCATGAGTCTGGGTAACCTGCCGCGGCTGTCAAACGCCAGGACGCGCTCGATCAGCCCGGAAAACTTCACCGGTGAGAAAGGCAAAGGCGGCATGGCCACCGAGGGCACCGGCAAGAGCGCGGCCCGCGAGCTGGGCCAAACCTGGAAGGTCTCACCCTCGGTGAGAATCGATCCCAACCAGACCTTCGTAATGGCCGACGTCAAGGCGGAAGGCGCGATCCAGCATATCTGGATGACGCCGACCGGTAATAATCGGATGAACATCCTCCGGGTCTATTGGGACGACGAGCAGACCCCTTCGGTGGAATGCCCCGCCGGCGATTTCTTTGCCTGCGGCATGGGAGAGTACACCCAGGTCACTTCCCTGCCGGTATGCGTCAATCCGAAGAGCGGCTTCAACTGCTACTGGGCCATGCCCTTCCATAAGGGCTTCAAGGTCACGATGACGAACATCGATAGCAAGCCGATGGTCCTGTACTATCAGATCGACTACACTCTGACCAACGTGCCGGAGGATACGGGGTATTTCCACGCGCAGTTCCGCCGGGTCAACCCCCTGCCCTATAAGAACGACTACACGATCGTGGACAGCATCAAGGGACGGGGACAGTACGTCGGGACGTACATGATCTGGGGCTCGAACAGTCCCGGCTGGTGGGGCGAAGGCGAGATCAAGTTCTTCATGGACGGCGACCAGAAATTCCCGACCATCTGCGGCACGGGCACCGAGGACTACTTCTGCGGCTCCTACGGCTTTGAAAAGTTCCAGGGACAAGGGTACCAGGAGTTTTGCTCACCGTACACCGGCATGCCGCAGGCGACTATGTCTGAGAAGCAGCCGCGCTTCGGCCTCTACCGATGGCACATCATGGACCCGATTCGCTTCGATAGCGATCTGAGAGTGACCATCCAGGCCCTGGGCTGGCAGAGTGAGGGCCGGTACCTGCCGCTGCAGGACGATCTCTCGTCGGTCGCGTACTGGTACCAGGGAGAGCCGCACACTCCCTTCCCGAAGCTGCCAGGCAAAGAGGCCCTGAAAATTGTGAAGAAATAATGGCGCATGTAGATTGGTGCCCTTCGGCATCTGGTTTGAGGCAATGTCATTGCGAGGCCCCATGAAATGGGGCCGTGGCAATCTCTTTTCCCGTGATTGAGATTGCTTCGCTTCGCTCGCAATGACATGCTCGCGTGAGACGAGAGGAGTACAATGGCGAACTCGAGGCAAATTGAGCAGGCGTACAAGATGGCGCGCGAACGATACGCCGGTCTGGGCGTGGATACGGACAGAGCGATGCGCCGGCTGAGAAAAATCGCGATCTCCTTGCACTGCTGGCAGGGAGACGACGTCGGCGGGTTCGAGAGCGCCGGCGGACTCAGCGGCGGCGGGATCATGGCGACCGGGGCCTATCCCGGCAAGGCGCGGACCGCCAACGAGCTGCGCGCCGATATCGAGAAGACCCTGAGCCTGATTCCGGGCCGGCATCGGCTGAACCTGCACGCGATGTATGCGGAGACCCGGGGCAAGGTGGACCGCAACGAGCTGGAGCCCAGGCACTTCAAGAGCTGGGTCCAGTGGGCGAAGACCAACGGCCTGGGCATGGATTTCAACGGCACGTATTTCTCGCATCCGAAGGCCGCCGACGGCTTCACACTGTCCAGCCCCGATAAGCGCATCCGCCGCTTCTGGGTCGAGCACGGCATCGCCTGCCGCAAGATCGGCGCGTATATGGGCAAGCAGCTCGGCACGCCCTGCGTCACCAACACGTGGATTCCGGACGGCTACAAGGACATCCCTGTGGATCGCAAAGGTCCGCGGGAACGGCTCAAGGAGTCACTCGACGAAATCCTCGCCCAGCCGATGAACCGCAATTATCTGCTGGACGCCGTCGAGGGCAAGCTCTTCGGCCTCGGCTCAGAGAGCTACGTCGTCGGCTCGCACGAGTTCTACTTAGGCTACGCTGTGGCGAATGGCACGCTGCTGTGTCTCGATATGGGACATTTCCATCCGACGGAGAGCGTCGCCGACAAAATCTCCGCCGTGATGACGTTCGTGGATGAGATTCTGCTCCACGTCAGTCGCGGCGTGCGCTGGGACAGCGACCACGTGGTCATCCTGTCCGACGAGCTGGAGGCCCTCGCCCAAGAGCTGGTGCGCGGCAATTATCTCGACCGCACCCACATCGGCCTGGACTTCTTCGACGCCAGCATCAACCGCATCGCCGCGTGGGTCATCGGCACGCGCTGCATGATCAAGGCCCTGCTGCTGGCGCTGCTGGAGCCGACGAAGCCACTGCGCCAGACGGAAGCCAGAGGCGACCACACCTCGCGTCTGGCTATGCTGGAGGAGATCAAGACGCTGCCCTTCGGGGCCGTCTGGGACTATTATTGCCTGAGATCGAACGTGCCGGTCGGAGATGCCTGGCTGAACGAGGTCAAGGCGTACGAACAAACGGTGCTCGCCGGACGCGCGTAGTATCGCTTCACGG
>Ga0315281_10000901_pt1 | contig 42766 bp, 47 predicted proteins | sample YL17G07_0_MG_FD_204540 | JGI IMG/M metagenome (GOLD analysis project Ga0315281, IMG submission 204540) | Sediment microbial communities from Yellowstone Lake, YNP, Wyoming, USA - YL17G07_0 | ecosystem: Environmental > Aquatic > Freshwater > Lake > Sediment | place: USA: Wyoming | collected...
ACACCGTCTGACCGGGAGTCTGCATTTCCCGATGCAGGAAATATACCGCTTCCGCGGCGCGCGTGCAATGGCCGCGAGCGCGCGCGCTCAGGTTCGCTTTGACAGCTTGCCGCGATCGGCCGAGAAGGCGCGGGTAAAACTGAGCAGGCTGCCCGAGTTCGCGCCGGCATAGCCCGGCAGGCCGCGCAACGCCTGCAGCATGGGTGCGCTGGCGATGGCCTGGCGCAGACTGCGGATGGCGGGCCCGTCCGCGGCTTCGCTGCGGCAGGCGAGCAGATAGCGCTCGTGCTCCAGCGTCTTGAATTCGAGTCCGTACTGCAACGCGGCGGCTTTGACCCCGAAACCGGCGTCGGCCTTGCCCGCGGCGATGGTCGCCGCCACGGCGAGGTGGGTGAACTCCTCGGTGGAGTAGCCGCGCAGGGCGGGGCCATCGATGCCCGCTTCGTGGAGCAGCTGATCGAACAGCAGGCGCGTGCCGGAACCGCGCTGGCGGTTGATCACGCGCAGATGTTTGCCGGCCAGGTCGCGCAAGGCGCGCACGCGCGCGGGATTGCCCGCCGGCAGCATCAGGCCCTGCTCGCGCTCGATGAAGCCGATCAGCCGATGCTGTCGCGGTTTGAGCCAGCGCTGATAAGGCGCCAGCGCGCCCGGGTGCGCGCCGAGCGGGAAGTGGAAACCGGCCAGGTCGGCGTGACCGGCGGCAAACGAAGCGAGCGCTTCGAGGCTGCCTTTGAACTCGAGATTCAGTTCCAGGCCGAAGGCCGGAGCGATGCGCTCGCGCAACTCGATCAACGCCAGATCGTGGCTGGCATGCAGGATCAGCCGCAGCGGTACGGCTGCCGCCGGTGGCAGCGGCGCGATTTCGATCGCAGCCGCTTTGCGCAGCAGCCGCTGCTCGGCGCCGGCGGTGAGTTGCAGCAGCTGCTTCCCCGCCGCGGTCAAGCTCACACCCCGGCCTCGCTGCATCGCCACCAGAGGCACGCCCAGGAGTGCTGCCTGCGCGTGCAGCAGGCCCCAGCCGTGGCGGTAGGACAGGCCGACCTGCGCGACGGCCGTGCCGAGGTTCGCGCCGCCGTCGATGGCGCTCAGCAGCGGCAGCAGGCGCGCGTCGATCTCGGCGTCATCGGAGCCCGGCAGCTGCCAGCGGATCAGCGGCGTCAGTTTGATCATTCAGGCAATAAATTGCATATTTATTGATGACGGTGAGTTTGTGATACTGCGCAATCAAGTGACAGCCGATAATATGCAATAGGCAGCATAAAGATGCAAGCACACCGGTCAAGACAGGAAATCCGCCTGAACGCACGGTTGTGCCCGGCGCTGCTCGCGCTCGCGCTCCTGTGGGCGACCCCGGCGATGGGACGGGAAGCGCGCGACATCCGCATGTCGACTACCACCAGCACCGACAACTCCGGTTTGCTCAAGGCGCTGCTGCCGAAATACGAAGCCACATGCGGCTGCAAGGTTCGGGTCATTTCGGTAGGTACGGGCAAAGCGCTGGAACTGGGCAAGAACGGCGACGTGGACGTGGTGCTGGTGCACGCGCGCGAGTCGGAAGACAAATTCGTCGCCGCAAGGCACGGCGTCAATCGCAGGAGTGTCATGTACAACGATTTCATTCTGGTGGGTCCGCATTCTGATCCGGCCGGCCTGCGCGGGCAGACGGGCGTGATCGATGCCTTCAAAGCGCTCGCACAGGGCACGTCGCGCTTCATTTCGCGCGGCGACAATTCGGGAACTGACCAGATGGAAAAAAGTTACTGGAAGGAAGCTGGTGTCAAGCCGGGCGGGGGCTGGTTCGTCTCGGCCGGCCTGGGCATGGGCGAGGTGCTCGCCATGGCGGCCGAGATGCAGGGCTATACCCTGAGCGATCGCGCCAGCTACGGCGCCTTTCGCGCCAGGATGGGACTGGAGGTCGTGCTCGCAGGCGATCCGAAGATGTTCAACCCTTACGGCATCATCGCCGTCAACCCGAAGAAGCATCCGGCGATCAATTACGACGGCGCCATGGACTTGATCGAATGGATCACTTCGCCTGAAGGCCAGGCGCTTATCGCCGCGTTCAAGGTCGGCGGCCAGCAGCTGTTCTTCCCGGCGCGCAAGGAATGAAAGCCCTACGCGGTGAGCAGCAGCTTGAACGCGGCGATCGCCATCACCACGGCCAGGGTCAGGAGCAAATACCTTTGCCGCAGGCGCTGCAAACCGAGCCAGGTGCCGACGACCCCGCCAGCGAGGGCGCTCGCCGCAAACAGCGGCAGCTCGGCCGGCAGTACCTGCACAGTGAACGAGCCGGCGGCGAGCGCCGCGATGGAGTTCACCAGTATGAACGGCGCGGAGATGCCGGCCGTGCTTTTCGGTCCGGCCCAACCGAGGAACAGGATCGTCGGGCTGAGGAAAATGCCGCCTCCGGTGCCGGTCAGTCCGGCGAGCAGGCCGATGGCGGCGCCGATGAACACGGCCGGGAGCTTCCTCACGCTCACCGTTTCATCGCTGGCGAGCGCGAGGGTATTGAGCGCGCGCCAGGTGAGATACAGCGCCGAGAGCAGCAGAACCACCCCGACCGCGGCGTAATAGCCGCCGTGGGAGAGTTTCTGCGCGCCGCCGAGCGCGGCGAACGGCACCGAGCCGGCGAGGAAGGGCCACAGGCCGCTCCAGGAGAAGAAGCTGGCCTGGCGGAAGCGGTAGGCGGTGAACGCCGCGAGCAAGACGTTGAGCGCGAGCGCGGTCGGGCGCATTACTTCGGGGGCCACGCCGATCAAGGCCATGGCGGCGATGTATCCCGATGCGCCAGCGTGGCCGACGCTGGTATAGGGAATCGCCACGCAAAAGAACAGCGCGGCGAGAATAATGACTTCGTTGGTGGACATGGCATGGCGATGATACAGGAGGCTTTACCGCATGAGTTTGCTTGACGCGACCGGCGAGGCGTTCCGGCTGCTGTTCGGCGGTGATACCGAGCTGTGGGGGATCGTCTTCATCTCGCTCAAGGTTGCGCTGCTTGGGCTCGCGATTGCCGCGCCGCCCGGAGCCCTGGCGGGCTATCTGCTGGCAATGCACCGCTTTCCGGGCCGGCGCGCGCTGGTGGTGCTGACGCAGAGCCTGCTCGCCTTTCCCACTGTGGTGGTCGGGTTGGTGCTGTACATGCTGCTGTCGCGCCAGGGGCCGTTGGGCTCGCTCGCCCTGCTGTTTACCCAGGACGCCATGATCCTGGGGCAGGCGATACTCGCGTTTCCCATCCTCGTCGCGTATACGCTATCGGCGGTGCAGGGCGCGGATGCGCGGGCGCACGAAACGGCCGTGAGCCTGGGCGCGGGGCCGCTGCGTGCCGCCTTCACCACCCTCAACGAGACCCGGTTTGCCGTCCTCGCCGGATTGATCAACGGCTTCGGCCGGGCGATTTCCGAGGTCGGTTGCGCGCTGATGATAGGCGGCAACATCGCCGGGCTCACGCGCAACATCACCACCGCCATCGCGCTCGAAACCAGCAAGGGTGAGTTCGCGCAGGGCATCGCTCTGGGCGTGGTGCTGGTGGTGCTCGCCCTCGGGGTCAACCTGGCCATGGCGATACTGCAGGGCGAGGGTGGAATGAAATGAGTCCCCTGCTCAAGCTCGACCACCTGCGCAAATCGTATGGCCGGCGCCGCCTGCTGGATCTGGACCGTCTCGAGATCGAGGCGGGGCATGCCTACGCCGTCACCGGCGACAACGGTGCCGGCAAGACCACGCTGCTGCGCATTCTGGCGGGGCTCGAGCCGGGCGAGATCGCGGGCTTCGAGTTTTGCGGCCTGCCGCTGAGCCATGGCCGGCTGCCTGACGATGTGCGCCACGACATCGTGTACGTACACCAGCATCCCTATCTGTTTCATACCACGGTGGAACACAACATCGGTTACGGGCTGGCGGCGCGCGGGATCGCCGGCGCCGCGCGCCGGCGCCTAACCGAGGAAGCCATCGACTGGGCCGGCGTGGACCATTTGCGCGGCGTGTCCCCGGCCAAGCTCTCCGGCGGCGAGAAGCAGCGCGTCGCCCTGGCGCGCGCGAGGGTGCTCAAGCCGCACCTGTTCCTGCTCGACGAGCCGACCGCCAGTCTCGACGGCGAGGCGCGCGGCCAGGCGATCGCGCTGATCCGGCAACTGGTCGCGGACAATGTCAGTCTGCTTATCGCCTGCCACGACCGGGAACTGATTGAATTGCCGGGCATGCGCTGCTTCCACCTCGAAAACGGCAAGCTGGTTGAGGCCTGAGCAGGTCTCGCTCTGCTCCAGAATGGGCGTAAGAAGCTGCTAAAATACGCGATTAGATCCACAGCGCTGACCACGGTTTCGGGGCGGCTGGAACGCAATTCCTGCAATGAAAATATTCGGCTTTGCCGGCTGGTCCGGCAGCGGCAAGACCACCCTGATCGAGCAGGTGATTCCGCGTTTCGTCGGCGCCGGCCTCAAGGTGTCGCTGATCAAGCACGCGCATCACCGCTTCGACGTCGATCAGCCGGGGAAGGACTCCTTCCGCCATCGCGCGGCCGGTTGCAGCGAGGTGCTGGTGAGCTCGGTCGAGCGCTGGGTGCTGATGCACGAGCAGCGCGGCGAGCCGGAAGGCGGCCTGGACGAACAGATTGCGCGCATCTCGCCCTGCGACCTGCTGCTGATTGAGGGCTACAAGCGCTACCCTTTGCCCAAGCTGGAGATTTATCGCGCGGCAAACGGGAAACCCTTGCTGTATCCCGAGGACGAACACATCGTGGCGGTCGCCACCGACACGCGCGCGCAAACCCGCTTGCCGCAATTTGGACTGGAGGACTACGACGCGATCGCCGCGTTCGTGCTCGACACGCTGGAGCTCAATCGATGAACCAGGGCATGCTGTCCGTTGACGAGGCGCTCACCTTCTTGCTCGAAGGCGCGCGGCCGGTGGCTGAAACCGAGCAGGTGTCAACGCGCGCCGCCAGCGGCCGCGTGCTCGCGCAGACGCAACATTCCAACCTCAGCGTACCGTCGCTCGACAACACTTCCATGGACGGCTATGCGGTCTGCGCCGCCGATTGCGCGTCCGGCGAGACGCGCCTGCCGGTGTCGCAGCGCATAGCCGCGGGCAGCATGCCGCAGCCGCTCGCGCGCGGCACGGCAGCGCGCATATTCACCGGCGCGCCGATCCCGCCGGGCGCCGATGCGGTGGTGATGCAGGAGCGCTGCGCGCAGGACGGCGACGCCGTCATCATCAAGCACCGGCCCGCGCCGGGCGAATGGGTGCGCCGCGTCGGCGAAGACATCGGCGCCGGCAGTGAAATCCTGGCGGCGGGCATGAAGTTGCGGCCGCAGGACACCGGCCTGGCTGCTTCCGTCGGAATCGCGGCGCTGCCGGTGTATCGACGGCTGAAAGTCGCGGTATTCTTCACCGGCGACGAACTGGTGATGCCGGGCGAACCCTTGCCGCCGGGCCGCATCTACAACTCCAATCGCTTTACCCTGAACGGCCTGCTGCAGCTGTTCGGTTGCGAAGTCACGGACTACGGCATCGTGCCCGACCAGCTCGCGGCGACGCGCGCGGTGCTGCGCGAGGCGGCTGCGGGCAACGATCTCATTGTCACCTCGGGCGGGGTGTCCGTGGGCGAGGAGGATCACATCAAGCCCGCGGTCGAGGCCGAGGGCCGGTTGAGCATGTGGAAAATCTCGGTCAAACCGGGCAGGCCGCTGGCCTTCGGCGAGGTCAATGCGGGCGCGGGGCGCATGGCGCATTTCATCGGCCTGCCCGGCAATCCGGTGTCGAGCTTCGTCACCTTCCTCGTCTTCGTGCGCCCCTTTATTCTGCGCTGCCAGGGCGTTGCCCGGGTAGCGCCGCACAGCTACGCGCTACGCGCCGATTTCGATTGGGCGAAGCCCGATGCCCGGCGCGAATTTCTGCGGGTAAAATTGAATGCGGCCGGCGGGCTCGACCTGTACGCGAACCAGAGTTCCGCGGTGCTGAGCTCGGCCGTGTGGGGCGACGGCTTCATCGACAATCCGGCCAGGCAGGCGATCCGCCGCGGCGACGTGGTGAAATTCCTTCCATTTTCGGAGCTGTTCCAATGAACATCAGGATTCTTTACTTTGCCAGGCTGCGCGAGGACATGGGCACGGCCGGGGAGATGTTCGAACTGCCCGCGGAGGTGAGTGATGTGAAAAGCCTGCGCGCGCAGCTCGCCGCGCGTGGCGGCGCCTCGGCCCATGCCTTCGCCCCGGGCAAGGCAGTGCGGGTGTCGGTCAATCAGGATCTCGCGCGCGACAATACGCCGGTCAAGTCCGGCGACGAGGTCGCGTTCTTCCCGCCGGTGACCGGGGGTTGACGTGACGGTGCGGGTGCAGCGCGAAGATTTCGATATCGGCGCGGAAATTGCCGCATTTCGGCGCGCCGATCCCGGCATCGGCGCGATTGCCAGCTTCATCGGCCTGGTGCGCGACATGAACGAAGGCGAAGCGGTCGCCGGCATGACGCTGGAGCACTATCCGGGCATGACCGAAAAGGCGCTGGCGGGCATCGTCGCCGAGGCGAAAGGCCGCTGGGACATCATCGATGCGCTGGTCGTCCATCGCGTCGGCGAATTGAAGCCGCTCGACCAGATCGTGCTGGTCGTCGTAACGGGCGCGCACCGCGGCGCGGCCTTCGCCGCCTGCGAATTCATCATGGACTATCTCAAGACGCAGGCGCCGTTCTGGAAAAAGGAGCGGACTGCGCAGGGCGCGCGCTGGGTCGAGGCGCGCGCAACGGACGATCAGGCGGCCGAGCGCTGGAGCGAGCCGCAGCCGAAATAGGTCCGGCTATCCAGCGCGACGATTTCTCAGTATCATTGCCCCCAGTCACAAGGAGATGGCATTCCTCCTTTAACCGCCGCAAGGCTGATGATGCCTACTTGACCGCCGGAGCGATGGCGGCTGTGTAGGCGTGCTGCCTTTGCCTGCCTCGCCGCTGTTGTTCTCCTGCAGTGCTCAATAACAACAGGGAGGCGACAAGTGTCCTTTTCCGGAATCATGGCCGTCGGCGGCGGAGCCGCTGCCGGCGCCTGGCTGCGCTGGTGGCTGGGGATGCTGCTCAATCCGATCTTTCCCACGCTGCCGCTCGGCACCCTGACGGCCAATCTCCTCGGCGGCTGGCTGATGGGCTTGGCAATGGGTTTCCTCACCCATTTCGAAAGCCTGCCGCCGGAAATGCGGTTGCTGCTGACCACGGGGTTCCTCGGCGGGCTGACGACCTTTTCCACGTTTTCCGCGGAGACCGCCACGATGATTTCGCACGAGCAGTATGGGTGGACCGCCGCCATCGTCGGGGCACACGTCATCGGTTCCGTGCTGATGACGCTGGTCGGCATTGCGATGATTGGCATGGTGTTGAAGCGCTGAACCGGCTGCGCTGTCCACTGAGGGGAAAAATGTATTCAGCGCGCATGCGACGAAGGAGTGAACATGGCAAACGGAACTTACCTCAGGTTCTACACGCACGAAAACCGGAAGCACCATCATGTCCTGCTGTACGAATGGCTGCTGGAGCAGGCAAAGAAGATCGGAATTCACGGCGGCTCGGCGTTCCGCGCCATCGCCGGCTATGGCCGCCACGGCATCCTGCATGAACAGCACTTCTTCGAGTTGGCCGGCGACCTCACGGTCGAGGTCGAGTTTCTGTTGAGCGATGTGGATGCGGCAAAGCTTCTCGAGCTGATCAAGCAGGAGAATATCCGCGTGTTCTACGCCAAGGTGCCGGCGGAGTTCGGGATGACCGACGGAAAAGATTGAGCGCGGCGCCAAACGCGTTCGGAAGAAGGAGACAACAGTGACCGAGATCTGGGCATTGGCCGCGCTGTGGCTGGGGTTGGCGCTGGTGGCAACGTTGGTATCGATCTGGTTGCGGGTCGCGACAGCCTTATCCGAAATCGTGGTGGGGACCATCGCGCAGCTCTTTATTGGCGCGCTGGTCGGCACCTCAGTCCTGGGCGCGGACCAGACCTGGATCAAGTTTCTTTCGGGTACCGGCGCCATTGTCCTCACCTTTCTCGCCGGTGCCGAACTCGATCCAGTGGTGTTCCGGCGAAATTGGAAAGAAGCAGTCGCGGTCGGATCGGTGAGCTTTCTGGTCCCGTTCCTGGGTTGCACCGCCGCCGCGCGCTACCTTCTTGGCTGGGAGCCGCTGCCGAGCTGGCTTGCAGGCATCGCCATGTCGACCACCTCGGTCGCGGTCGTCTACGCCGTGATGCTGGAGTTCGGTTTCAACGCGACCGATTACGGCAAAACGGTGCTGGCCGCGTGTTTCATCACGGATCTCGGCACCGTGGTCGGTCTCGGGCTTATCTTCGCGCCGTTCACCTTGAAAACGCTGCTGTTCGTGGGCGCGATGCTGGTGCTCGCGCTGGTGCTGCCCTGGCTGACGCCGCGCTTTTTCAAACGCTACGGCGGCAGGCCATCCGAACTGGAGGCGAAATACTTGCTCCTGTGCCTGTTTGGCATGGGCGCTCTGGCGAGCTGGGCGGACAGCGAGGCGGTGCTGCCCGCGTATGTCATGGGCATGATCCTAGCGGGGACGGTGGGAAAGGACCACGTTCTCGTGCGGCGCCTGCGAACACTGACTTTCGGACTGTTGACGCCGTTCTATTTCATCCGCGCCGGGGCGTTCGTCTCGGTACCTGCGTTGCTTGCGGCTCCGGGTGCATTTCTGGTGATGCTGCTGGTGAAGGTGGCGGCCAAGATCACTGGCGTCTTCCCCGTGACCAAAATGTTTGGTGCGCCTTTCAAGGAAGGGATGTATACGACGCTGCTGATGTCCACCGGCCTGACTTTCGGAACCATTTCGGCGCTGTTCGGGCTGTCGCACGAGATCATCGACCAGGCGCAGTATTCGGCCTTGGTTGCCGCGGTCATTGCCAGCGCCGTGGTGCCGACCGTGATCGCCAACGCATTCTTCATGCCGCGGCACTTGCTGAAACACGAGACCGGTACGGCCGCGCAAACTGCGGAGCATGAAGGTGCGACCGCCCCGACCGTCGGCGCGAAACGAGGAGCTCAGCCATGATCAAGAAAATTCTGCTTGCCTACGACGGTTCGGATCCGTCCAAAAAGGCGCTCGACAGCGCACTCGATCTCGCCGAGAAATATCAGGCCGAGTTGTACGTTCTCACCGTCGCCCAGCCGCCCGATTTTAGCGAGGACGTAGAGACCGAGGCGATCATCGAGAATTCCCGCAACTATCACGAGCGCACACTTACGCCGGTCAGGCAACTCGTCGCAACGAGCGGCGTCAAGGCCCAGTTCGAAGTCGCTGTCGGGCATCCGGCAGAACAGATCATCTATCACGCCGACCGTTACCAGGTCGACCTGATCGTCCTCGGGCATCGCGGCAAATCGCTGTTCCGGCGCCTGCTGCTGGGATCGGTGTCCAAGCAGGTCGTGCAATACGCGGATCGCACGGTGCTGGTGGTGCGATGAGTGCGATGGGGCAGCGACCATGAAGGACGTTCTGTGGATTGCGTTGGGTGCGGTGGTGGGGGCGAACCTGCGTTACGCGGTCAACCGAGTGGCGCTGAAAGTCTTTTCAGCGTCGGTACCGTACGGGACTCTCATCGTCAATGTAACCGGCAGCTTCCTCCTCGGCCTGTTCCTTGCATGGACTTCCGAACGCGTTCTCGCCGATCCGCGCTGGCGCCCATTGGTTGCGGTCGGGTTTTGCGGTGCGTATACGACTTATTCCAGCTACAGTTACGAGACTGCCATGCTGCTGGAGCAGGGTCATTACGGGCTCGCCACCGCGAATTTCTTCGCCAACAATGTCCTGACGCTACTCGCTGTATTCGCCGGCATGGCGTTGGCTCGGGCGCTTTGACATGAGCCGCGAGATGATCAGGATTTCGGTGTACATCAACGAGGCGGACGAGTGGCATCGCCGGCCGCTGCATCTGGAGGTGTTGCGGATGCTCCACGCTCATGGAATGGCCGGGGGAACGGTGCTGCACGCTATCGCGGGATTCACCGGTGGGGGCGGCGTGGAAACAACTTCGCTTGTTGATGCCGGCAGCAGATTACCTCTGGTCATCGAATTCATCGACGCCGCCGAGAAGGTTGCAAGGGTCATGCCCGAGCTCCGGAAGATGGTTGGCAAGCGCCTGATCGTGCGCGAGCTGGTCGAGGTCGAAGGCGATCAAAGCTTGGAAGAATGACCAAAATGCTGGAAGTTGCCATTCCCGGTTTCGCCTTGCTCCGGCTGAAGCATCTGGTACTCGATTACAACGGCACCCTTGCCGTGGATGGCACTCTGGTGCCCGGGGTGAAGGAGCGGCTGGAGTCCTTGTCACGCGTCTTGAGCCTGCACGTGCTGACGGCCGATACGTTCGGCACGGCTCGTGTCGCGCTTGCAGGCGTGACCTGCGAACTTTGGATTCTGGCACCGGAGCGACAGGACTTCGCGAAGCAGGCTTATGTCGAGCGGCTCGGCGCCACGGAGGTAGTCTGCATCGGCAATGGCCGCAATGATCGTCTGATGCTTTGGTCCGCGGCACTCGGCATTGCCGTAATGAACAGAGAGGGCTCCGCAATGGCGGCCGTGTCGGCGTCGGACCTCGTAATTCCGGGCATCGTCGACGCGCTCGACTTGCTGGATAATCCGCTGCGTCTGGTTGCTTCGCTGCGCGCATGACTACCGCATTAACGGGCAGCGGCAACGAAACGGCGGATTTCCCCTTTCCGGAATACATCGTGTGCCACGTATGTGGCGTGGAACGCCGAGTTACAAAGAGGGAAGTTTATGTGATGCCAGAAGGAACAGCCGGCGTCGCCTGGGCAAAGTGCAGAAAGTGCCGCCATACGTTTGTTCGTTTTCTCGGGGAAAAGAAGGCTGCGGCGAGGCTTGCGGAAAGGTGGCTCGGCTTGTATCGGCACTAGCCGCAAACAGCGGCGTGTATCGTGTCGAATTGGCGAAGCAATTCGTTTTTTCCGCTGCCTGTGCCTTGCTGGCGGCTTTGTTGCTGCGCTTTTGGGTAACGCGGCATCCTTTCAATGCCGGCCGGACGCTTGAAAATCCGCGGTTTGGCCTCATCTTGGAAGCAATGAACCCACGGAGCCAGCCATGCGTTTAGACAAACTCACGACCAAGTTCCAGCAAGCGCTCGCCGACGCGCAGAGCCTGGCTGTGGGCAACGACAACTCCTACATCGAGCCGGTGCATGTGTTGAGCGCATTGATCGCGCAGGAGGACGGCAGCACGGCTTCGCTGCTCGCCCGCGCCGGGGTCAACCTGGCGCGGCTGCGCGACGCCCTCAAAAGCACGATCGGGCGCCTGCCCAAGGTCGAGGGGCAGGCGGGCGAAGTGCAGATTTCGCGCGAGCTGACCAATCTGCTCAACCTGACCGACAAGGAAGCGCAAAAACGCGGCGACCAGTTCATCGCCTCGGAGATGTTCGTCCTTGCGCTCGCCGATGACAAGGGCGAAGCCGGCCGCCTGCTGAAGGAGGCGGGCGGCGCGAAGAAAGCGCTGGAGCAGGCGGTCACCGCGCTGCGCGGCACGGAGAGCGTGTCCAGCCCCGAGGCCGAAGGCAGCCGCGAGGCGCTGAAGAAATACACCATGGACCTGACCGAACGCGCCCGCGCGGGCAAGCTCGACCCGGTGATCGGGCGCGACGACGAAATCCGCCGCGTGATCCAGATCCTGCAGCGGCGCACCAAAAACAACCCGGTGCTGATCGGCGAGCCCGGCGTGGGCAAGACCGCCATCGTCGAAGGCTTGGCGCAGCGCATCGTCAACGGCGAAGTGCCCGAGACGCTGAAAAACAAGCGCGTGCTGTCGCTCGACATGGCGGCGCTGCTCGCCGGCACCAAGTACCGCGGCGAGTTCGAGGAACGATTGAAGGCCGTGTTGAAAGAATTGTCGCAGGACGAAGGCCAGACCATCGTGTTCATCGACGAGCTGCACACCATGGTCGGCGCGGGCAAGGCCGAAGGCTCGATGGATGCGGGCAACATGCTCAAACCCGCGCTGGCACGCGGCGAGCTGCATTGCGTCGGCGCCACCACCCTGGACGAATACCGCAAATACGTCGAGAAGGACGCCGCGCTGGAGCGGCGTTTCCAGAAAGTGCTGGTGGGCGAACCCAGCGTGGAGGACACCATCGCCATCCTGCGCGGGCTGCAGGAGAAATACGAGGTGCACCATGGCGTCGACATCACCGACCCGGCGATCGTCGCCGCGGCCGAGCTGTCGCATCGCTATATCACCGACCGCTTCCTGCCGGACAAGGCGATCGACCTGATCGACGAAGCGGCCTCGCGCATCAAGATGGAGATCGATTCCAAGCCCGAAGTCATGGACAAGCTCGACCGGCGCCTGATCCAGCTCAAAATCGAGCGCGAGGCGGTGAAGCGGGAAAAGGACGAAGCGTCGAAAAAGCGCCTGGCGCTGATCGAGGACGAAATCAAGAAACTCGGGCGCGAGTATGCCGACCTGGAAGAGGTGTGGAAGGCGGAAAAGGCCGAAGTCCAGGGCGCGCAGCACATCAAGGAAGAACTGGAGAAACTCAAGCTCGAAATGGAAGCGGCCAAACGCAAGGGCGACTGGCAGCGCATGTCTGAACTCCAATACGGCCGCATTCCGCAGCTCGAGGCGCAATTGAAGAAGGAGGAAAAGGCCGGGACCAAGCCGGCCAAGGCGAGGCTGTTGCGCACCGAAGTCGGTGCCGAGGAAATCGCCGAGGTGGTGTCGCGCGCGACCGGCATCCCGGTGTCGAAAATGATGCAGGGCGAGCGCGACAAGCTGCTGCAGATGGAGGCGAAACTGCACGAGCGCGTGGTCGGCCAGGACGAGGCGGTGCGCCTGGTGTCGGACGCGATCAGAAGGTCGAGGGCTGGGCTCGCCGATCCGAACCGGCCTTACGGTTCATTCCTGTTTCTCGGCCCCACCGGCGTGGGCAAGACCGAACTGTGCAAGGCGCTAGCCGGCTTTCTGTTCGATTCAGAGGACCACCTCATCCGCGTTGACATGAGTGAATTCATGGAGAAGCATTCGGTGGCGCGGCTGATCGGCGCGCCGCCGGGCTACGTCGGCTACGAAGAGGGCGGCCATCTCACCGAAGCGGTGAGGCGCAAACCCTATTGCGTGATCCTGCTCGACGAAATCGAGAAGGCGCATCCGGATGTGTTCAATGTGCTGCTGCAGGTGCTCGACGACGGGCGCATGACCGACGGTCACGGCCGCACCGTGGATTTCAAGAACACCGTGGTGGTCATGACCTCCAACCTCGGCTCGCAGATGATCCAGCAGATGTCGGGCGACGACTACCAGGTGATCAAGCTCGCGGTGATGGGCGAAGTGCGCACGCATTTCCGCCCCGAGTTCGTCAACCGCATCGACGAGATCGTGGTATTCCATGCGCTCGATGAGGCCAACATCAAGCGCATCGCGAAAATCCAGTTGGGCATGCTGAAGAAGCGCCTCGCGGGGATGGAGATCGGGCTCGAAGTCGCCGACAGCGCGCTCGCCGAGATCGCCCGCGCCGGTTTCGATCCGGTATACGGCGCGCGCCCGCTCAAGCGCGCGATCCAGGCAAGCATCGAAAACCCGCTGGCAAAACGCATCCTCGAAGGCGAATTCGCCGCCAAGGAGACGGTGAAAATCGCGGCCAAGGGCGGCACTTTCCAGTTCAGCAAGGGCTGAGCCCGCCCCCGAACCCCTGTGCCGCCGCCTGGGCTGGTGTCCGGCCCAGCGGGTGAGCAACCCCCCCACCCACATGCCGCAGCCGTGGTTCGGACGAGGGATGTTCCATGGCCGCATGGGGACTTACCCTAATTCCGAACGCGATGAGCCGCGATCGGTCTACAATGCTCCGGCCGCACCGGCATCCGTTTCGGTCATATACGGCACATTTCCAGAATATGAAGCTTGCCGATTTTCTGATCCCGCCCTCGCTCGACGCCAGGCAGGCACTGCGTCTGCGCCGCTTCAGCGTCGCCGCGCTCACCTATGTCTCGTCTATGGTGCTGGTGGCGATTGCCTGGGCGTTCGGCATGCTTTCGCTGGCGACGGCGGTGCAAGCTGCGGTAGCGTATGTTGCGATCAACCTGGGCCTGTATGCGGTCATTCGCTCCGGATTCAACCTTCGCTTCGACGATCCCAGTCTTACGGGCGTCCAAATTATGGCGGCGATTACCGTTGTGATGTACATCGTCTACCACATCGACGAAGGCCGCACCATTGCATTGTTCGCCTGTTTCGTCGTGTTTCTGTTCGGCATTTTTCGCCTCGCCGCGCGCGAGTTCACTCTGATCACGCTCTACACGCTGGCGGCATACGCTCTGGTCATCAACCTGCTGATGCATTTGCGGCCGCAGGCAATCCGCGACGTGCCCCTCGAATGGATCAGCTGGTTGATGCTTGCTGGATTCCTGCCGGGCTTCGCCATCATCGGCGGACAAATCAGCATGCTCAGGCGCAGGTTGCGCGAAGGCGAGCGGCGCTTTCGCAGCCTGACCAAGATGTCCTCGGACTTCTACTGGGAAAGCGACGCCGAGCATCGGCTCACGGATCGGGCTTCGGCCGACAAGAAATCGAGCTCCGTGTCGGTGTTCCGGCAGGGCGCGCAAATCGGCCAGCGCCGCTGGGACATACCTTATCTGTCACCGGACGAGGCGGGCTGGCGCGCGCACCGGGCGGTGCTCGATGCACATTTACCCTTTCGCGATTTCGAGCTCTCGCGCCTCGGCGCTGACGGCAGCGAGCGGCATATCTCGATCAGCGGTGATCCGGTGTTCGATGAGTCCGGCGCGTTCAAGGGCTACCGCGGCGTCGGCACCGACATCAGCGCGCGCAAGCAGGCCGAGCAGGCCTTGCGCGACAGCGCGGAAAAGCTGCGCCTGTTCGCCGACAACGTCCCGGCCATGACCGTTTCCTGGGATGAGAACCTGCGTTGCCGCTTCGCCAACAAGAAGTTTATCGAGTTCTTCGGCCTTGACGCCGACAACGTAATCGGCAAGCACGTGGGCGAGATCCTCGGGGAGGATGTGTACCAGGACATCGAAGGCTTTTTTGCGCAGGTACTGCAAGGGCATCCGGTCACTTACCAAAGAATGCGCAAGCTCAACGATGGCGAGCCCCGTTACATCGAGGTCAAGCTGCTGCCGCATATTGGAGACCACGGAAAGGTGATGGGTTGTTTTGCGGTGACGACCGACATCACCGAACACAAGCTGACGGAGGAGCGCATTCAGCGCGTGGCGCATCACGACAGTCTCACCGGCCTGCCAAACCGGCTGCTGTTTAACGACCGGCTGGAGCAGGCGATCAGTCTGGCCAAACGCGACACGCGCCAGTTAGCGCTGCTCTACCTCGATCTGGACAAGTTCAAACCGGTGAACGACGTCCTGGGGCACACCGCCGGCGACGAGCTCCTGCAGACGGTCGCCGCGAGAATCCGGCGCGAGGTGCGAGAATCGGACACGGTGGCCCGCATCGGCGGCGATGAATTCGCCGTCATCCTGCCAGATATCGCCCGGAGGGAGGAGGCGGAAACCGTCGCCAGAAAGATCATTGCCGCGCTGGCTGTGCCGTTTCCTCTCGGCAGTCAAAAGCGAAGCGTCGACATCGGCGCCAGCATCGGCATCGCAGTCTATCCGACAGACGGCCTGGACTCGGACGCGCTGGTCAGTGCGTCCGATGCCGCCATGTACAGCGCCAAGCAGGCGGGGAACAGCTTTCGGTTTCGTGCGGCGTAGGGGCGACGAACTCCGTTTTGGGGCAGTACGCGTCGGCCGTTCCCGTTTCGCGCGCCGCCGTCAACGCCGTCGCGTCTTTGACGGAAAATCCCTTGCGATTCTTGCTTTCACCAGTTTGGCAAACGCAGGGTCAAGCTTGGTTGCGGCGAAGCGTTTGAACAGCGTCGTTCTGTCGATCAGGCGATGACGCGCGAGTTCGCGGGTGAACTCGCGGTCCTTCTCCCGGCCGGCGACGTACTTGGACAGCGCGAGATCATGCACTTCCAGGCACAGTCCGGCGTAGCCGCCGGTATTCGCGTTGTCCACGCGCACCAGCCGCCGCTGCCAGCCTCCGGGCAGGGTGGCGGTGTCGGGCCCCACGCCCTGAGCGTAATATCCATGCGCCTGATGAAAAGCGGAACCCTCGCCGATGGCGCCGTCGATCTTGTCGGCCAGTTCGGGGTGGACGCGCGGATAAAGATCAGCCTCCATCGACATGAGCAGCGCCACCGGCGCATGCGGAAACTGGCCCAGTACCGACTGGCTGCCGATGATCACCAGTTCGCGCTCTCCGGCGATGCGTCCGGCGGCGCGGATCAAGTGCTCAAGGTCGGAACGCCGCATAGATCCGTTCCCGCTCGCGCACGCCGAGCACGCCCGCGAAGGGGGTGGACTGGCGCAGCCGCGTGGCGCGCTCGCCCGGATCGGTAATGAACGCGGCGATCTGCGGCCACGGACGGCGCAGGATAACCGCCCATTCATCCAGCGCGCGCGGCGCGTCCTTGCCGTAGCGCGCACGCCAGGCGTCGAGCGTGCGGCGTACCCGATCGAGCAGCGCGGGATCGAGCATGATTATTTGCGCGGCGAGACAGTGCATCGCCAGACTGCGCGCCTCGATGACGCGGTGCTTCAGCGCACCAGCCGAAAGCGCGCGCACCGGGGCCTCCATGCGGGTGACCGCGCGCAGACCCGCGGCGCGCTGACGCGCGCGATAGCGGCGCATGCGCTGGGCAGGCGATTGGGCGCTGCCGGTCGGCGGGCGGCCGCGCGTGCGGATGGCTCGAGTCCGCTTGCTTTGAGGGATATGGGTGGCGCCAGACATAATGTTTATCGTAACATGTGACGCTATATATTGCAATCGCGCCAGAAAAGCGAGGTTGCAGTGCGACGCCTCAGGACCGCGCCGGCCTTTCCCGACTGGTTCGGTGTGTTCCCGTCAAGCGGACCAAGGGGTACGGGGGTACGGCGGCGGGCATGGACAAAATGTAATGAATATGACCATAAGCGTGCGCCGGCGAGGCCCCTGCTGGCGGTAGAATGGCGGCAGTGGCGCACCACAGGCTTTTCTTTCCTTAGCGGGAGCGGCTATGCAGTTCGATCCAACACGCAGTGATTTGACCGTCGGCGTCATCGGCGCCGGCGCCATGGGGCGCGGCATCGCGCAAGTGGCGGCGGCCGGCAGCATGCAGGTGCTGATCACCGACAGCCGCGCGGGTGCGGCGCAGGAAGCGCGCGACTTCGTCGACAAGCTGTTCGCGCGCGCAGCGGAAAAAGGCGGCATGACCAAGGACGCCGCCGCCGCCGCGACCGCTCGCATCAAGGTGGTCTCCGGCCTCGCCGAGTTCAAGCCCTGCCACCTGGTGGTCGAGGCGGTCGTCGAGAATCTCGAGGTGAAACAGGCGCTGTTTGCCGAGCTGGAGAGCATCGTCGCGCCCGATTGCATCCTCGTCAGCAACACCTCGTCCCTGTCCATCACCAGCATTGCGGCCAAGCTGAAGACGCCGCAGCGCTTCGCCGGCATGCACTTTTTCAATCCCGTTCCGCTGATGAAGCTGGTCGAGGTCATCGCCGGCCTGCGCACCGAACCCTGGGTGTGCGACGCGCTGATGGCGATCGGCCGGCGCATGACGCGCGAACCGGTGCGCCTCACCGACGCGCCCGGATTCCTGGTGAATCAGGTCGGCCGCGGTTTTACGCTGGAGGCGTCGCACCTCGTATATGAAGGCGTAAGCGCATTCGCCGACGTCGACCGGGTGATGCGCGACGTCGGCGGCTTTCGCATGGGACCGTTCGAACTGATGGAACTCACCGGCCTGGATGTCACCCAGCCGGCCTCGGAGGCGGTGTATACGCAGTTCTTCCATGAACCGCGCTACCGGCCCAACCTGATCATGCGCAGCCGCTATGACGCCGGCGTGCTCGGCCGCAAGACCAAGAAAGGCTTCTACGACTACGACGCCGACATGAAACCCATCGTGGCGCCGGAGCCGGCGGCGCCCAAGGCCTGGCCGGCTGCCGTCTGGGTGAGTCCGGCGGAACCGTCGGGCCACGCAGCGCTCATGGAACTCCTGAAGAAACTCGGCGCGCCCCTGGAAACCGGCGCGCGGCCGGGCGCCGCGGCCTTGATCCTGGTGACGCCGCTCGGCGAAGATGCCACCACCTGCGCGGTAGAGCAGGAACTCGATCCCAAACGCACCGTCGCCGTGGACACGCTGTTTCCGCTCGCGAAGCGGCGCACCATCATGGGTACGCCGCTTACCGATGCGGTATTTCGCGACGCGGCGCACGGGCTCCTGGCAAGCGACGGCGTGCCGGTAACGGTATGCCGCGACAGCCCGGGATTCATCGCGCAGCGCATCGTCGCCATGATCGTGAACATCGGCTGCTCGATTGCGCAAAGCCGCACCGCCTCGCCCTCCGACATCGACAAGGCAGTGACCCTCGGCCTGAACTATCCGCACGGGCCGTTCGCTTTCGCCGATACGCTGGGAGTGAACAAGATTTACGCCATCCTCACCGCCATGCAGCGTATCTACGGCGATCCGCGCTACCGTCCGAATATCTGGCTCACGCGCCGCGCCCGGCTGGGCGTGTCGCTGTTTACCCCGGAACCTTGATCCAACCGCAACCACGAGGAAAACGACATGCTGAATGCTTATATTTACGACGGCCTGCGCACTCCCTTCGGCCGTTACGGCGGCGCGCTCGCCAAAGTACGCCCGGATGATCTTCTGGGCGCGGCGATACGCGCGGTGATGGCGCGCAGCCCGTTCAAGCCCGACACCATCGAGGACATCGTGGTCGGTTGCGCCAATCAGGGCGGCGAGGATTCGCGCTGCGTCGCGCGTCACGCCGGACTTTCGGCCGGGCTGCCGATCGAAATCCCGGGTACGGTGCTGCAGAGGAATTGCGCCAGCGGCCTGGGCGCGGTGGCGCATGCGGCGCATTCGATCTCCGCGGGCGAAGGCGACGTATTCATCGCGGGCGGCGTGGAGAGCATGACGCGCGCACCGTACGTGTTCAACAAGGTCGACAGCGCGTTCGGCCGCGACGTGCGCCTGTTCGACAGCACCATCGGCCCGCGCTTTTCCAACCCGAAGCTGGTGAAGCTGTACGGCGATGACCAGATGCCGCAGACCGCCGACAACCTGGCGAAAGAGTACGGCATCACGCGCGAGGAAGCCGACCGCTTTTCCGCCGCGTCGCAAACCAAATACGCCGCGGCCAAGCGCGACAAGTTCTTCGACGGCGAGATCACGCCCTACAGCATCGCGCAGAAGAAAGGCGATCCGCTGGTGGTGAGCGAGGACGAGCACCCGCGTCCGAAGAGCGACGTGGCCACGCTCGCCGCGATGAAAACGCTGTACGAAGGCGGGGTGGTCACCGCCGGCAACGCCTCGGGCGTGAACGACGGCGCGGCGGCGCTCGTCGTGGGTTCGCTAGCGGTGGGCGAGAAGGCCGGCGTGAAGCCGATGGTGCGCGTGATCGCGAGCGCCTCGGCGGGCGTGCTGCCGCGCATCATGGGCATCGGCCCCGTGCCCGCTTCGCAAAAGGCCATGGCGCGCGTCGGCCTGAGCATCAAGGACATGGATCTGATCGAAATCAACGAAGCGTTCGCGGTGCAGGTGCTGTCCTGCTTGAAGGGCCTCGGCGTCGCATTCGACGACAGCCGCGTCAATCCGAACGGCGGCGCCATTGCCGTCGGGCATCCGCTCGGCGCATCGGGCGCGCGCCTCGCCCTCACGGCGGCGCGCCAGCTGCAGCGCTCGGGCGGACGCTACGCGCTGGTGAGCCTGTGCATCGGCGGCGGCCAAGGCATGGCGGTGGTGCTGGAGCGCGTGTAGTTGCTGCGGTCCTTCAGCGGCGTTTGCCTGCGGACGCCAGCACTTCCGGGTTCACCACGTTGATCGGCGTGCCCGCAGCGTAGGCGTTGATCTGGTCGAAGATGTCGGCAAACTGAATTTCGTATTCTTCACGCGACACGTAGCCGATGTGGGGCGTGCAGACGACGTTGTCCATCAGCAGCAGCGGGTCACGCGTGTCGAGCAGCGGCTCATGCTCGAACACATCGACCGCAGCCATGCCCGGACGCCCCGCTTTCAATGCGTGCACCAGCGCGCCGGGCTCGAGTAGCGGCGCGCGGCTGGTGTTGACGAGCAGCGCCGTCGGTTTCATGCGCGCCAGGTCGTCGCCGGTGACGATGCCGCGGGTGGCCGGATTGAGCCGCAGGTGCAGGGAAATGATGTCGCATTCCTCGAAGAACGCTTGCTTGGACGCGGCAGCGCGGTAGCCGTCGGCGCGCGCGCGCACAAGCGAGGCGTCCCGCGCCCACACCAGCACTCGCATGCCGAAGGCCCTGGCGTAGCCCGCGACCACGGCGCCGATCCTGCCGTAACCAAAGATACCGAGGGTTTTTCCGCGCAGGCTGCTGCCGACGCCGGCCTGCCATTTCCCGGCCCTGAGCGCGTTCATCTGCTGTGGAATCCGGCGCATCGCAGCGAGAATCAGCCCCCAGGTCAGTTCGGCGGTGGCGTACGAGGGCGTGTCGGCGTGCTGGCCCGAGGACACGATCACGCCGAGCCGCGTGCAGGCGTCGACGTCGATGTGCGGATAGACGCTGCGCTGGCTGATGAGCCTGAGGCCGGGCAGCCGTTCGAGCAGCGCCGCGCGAACTTGCGTGCGTTCGCGAATCAGCACCAGCGCTTCGGTGTCCGCCAGCCGCGCAGCCAGCGTATCGACGTCCTCGACGTGGTCGTTCCAGATATTGACCTCATGGCCGGCGAGCTTGCCGAAGCAGGCGAGCGTGCGCAAGGTGTCGTGGTAATCATCGAGTATCGAAATGTTCATATGCGGCGCAAGCGCCGGTGCTAGCGCAGGAATGCCATGACCCCGCGCGCGCGGCTGACGAGTTCTTCCCAAAGCTTGTCCATGTCCTTGCGGAACACGGTGTCGGCATCGGCGTTGAGCACGTACCAGCCGCCGTGCTCCAGCTCCACGGCAAGCTGGCCCGGCGCCCAGCCGGCGTAGCCGTTGAAAAAACGCACGCGCTCGGGCGGCGTGCGCAAGACGATTTCCACCACCGCGGGATCGATGGCGAACGACACATCGTCGAGCACGCGCAGCGCGCCTTGCGGATTGTCCTTGGCGCGGAACACGGCGAACAGGCCGGCGGCCTCCACCGGCCCGCCGAAGTAGAGCGGCTCGGTGAAACGCTTCAGCACTTCGTTGTCGGGCAGGATCTGGGCAAGCGAGCGGCGCCCGGGGCGGTTGACGATGAAACCGACGGTGCTGCCGTTAGGCGCCTGTGTGACCAGCACCACGCTGTGGCGAAAATTCGGATCGACCAGCGCCGGCTTGGCGATCAGGAACACGCCATTCGGGTTCTTGCCGGTCTGCGCCGAGACAAATGGCGTCGATCCGAGCAGGACCGCGAGCAGCAGCAGTCGCAGGCTCATCGCTTGGCCTGGCGAGAACAGGGCGGGTGACCGTAGGGCATGACGCATGATAGCGGCATGGGGCGGGATCTGTCATGGCGTAATCTCGACCGGCCGCGGACGGCGGCCGCGGTGTTTTGCATAGGCTCGCGCTGATTCTATGCAACTTATGGAAATAAAAAGAATTTTGCTTCTATCGCCGCGGAGCTTGATCTCGGTCGAACTGCAAACTGGCGCTTTGTGCTAGCTTACGCTGGCGGCACGGCAGCGGTTTGACCGTACGCTTTCACAATACGCAATCGAGAGGGGGAGTAACCATGGCAGACGTTCTGGCTCCGCTGGCGGGAAAAATCCTGGCCGTGCTGGTCGAACCCGGTAACAAGGTCGAGGAAGACGACGAGCTCGTCGTCATCGAAGCGCTGAAAATGGAGAACACCGTGTACGCGCCGAGCGGCGGCACGGTGAAGGAAATCAAGGTGAAGGTCGGCGACAGTGTCGAGGATGAGGCCCTGCTCCTCGTACTCGAATGACCACGGGCATGCACCGGACATAAGCGAGGCAGCGATGAATTTCGAACTGAGCGAAGAGCAGCGATTGATCCAGGACACGGCCCGGCGATTCGCGGCGGAGGAAATTGCGCCGACGCTGGAGGAAGAGGAGGCGAAGCACGAGTTCCGCACGGATCGCGTCGTCAAGATGGGTTCACTGGGCTTTTTCTCCTGCGCCTTGCCCGAGGAATTGGGCGGTAGCGGCATGGGTTTCATGGAGTCGGCGCTGATGGCCGAGCAGATCGGCCGCGTGTCGGCATCGTGGCGCGTGCCGTTCAATATGCAGAATCTGGGACCGGCGCTGACCGTGGCCAAGTTCGGCACCGACGCGCAGAAGAAGAAGTACGTTCCCGGCTGGGTGGCCGGCACGCAGCTCGGGTTTTTCGCGATGACCGAGGCCAACACCGGCTCCGACGTGGCCAGCATGAAGACCCACGCCATCGACCGCGGCGATCACTGGGAGGTGCACGGCACCAAGATGTGGATCTCGCAGGCGCATTTCGGCGACGCCGGTCTGCTCTACGCCTACACGGACCGTACCAAAGGCAATAAGGGCATGACGGCTTTCATCATCGAGCCGAAGAATTGGAAGGGGTGCACTTCGCGCGCGATCGAGACCAAGCTGGGCCTGAAATGCGCGCCGACCGGCGAGTTCGCCTTCGACGCCATGAAAGTGCCGAAGGAAAATGTGCTGGGCAAGCCGGGCGACGGTTTTCGCATCTGCATGTGGCAGCTGAATCAGACGCGGCTCGGCTGCGCGGCCGGCGCGCTCGGCGTCGCCGGCGGGGCGCTGGATATCGCCATTCAGTACGCCAATGAACGCACCCAGTTCGGCAAGCCCATCTCGCAGCACCAGATGATCCAGGCGCAGATCGCCGAAATGGTCGTCGAGCACCAGGCGGCGCAAATGCTGGTCTACAAAGCCGCGTGGTTGAAGGACAACGCCAAGCCGAACCAGTACGAGACCTCGGTCGCGAAGTTCGCCGCTTCGGAAGCCGCGGTGCACGCGGCGAACGAGTGCATGAAGATCTATGGCTCGTTCGGCTTCTCGACCGAGTATCCGGCGGAGCGCTTCTACCGCGACGCCAAGTCGCTGCAGGTGGTGGAGGGCACCTCGAACATCCAGAAGATCATCATCTCGGGCATGGCCTGCGGGGCTACGCCGAACCGCGAATAAGGATAGGAATGAGACCGTATTTTGAAAAGATGCCCGGCTTCGGCAAGCCGCTGAAAGAAAATCGCATCGCGCGCACGCAAGAAAGCCGGGCCAGGCTGGAGGCGGTCGAAGCCGAGATCGCCGCGGCGAAGAAGGCGGTGGAGCAGGTCGGGTTACCCGCGGCGAAAATCAACGAGCGCGGCGCGCTGACCATTTGGCAGCGGCTGGAATACCTGGTCGATGCGGGCACCTGGCAGCCGTTGCACAGCCTGTACAACCCGGCGGACAACGAAGAGGGCACGACCAACGTGGTCGACGGCCTGGGCAAGATCGGCGGCCGCTGGGCGGTGATCATCGGCTTCGACAACAAGGTGCTGGCCGGCGCCTGGATCGCCGGGCAGCCCGACAACATCCTGCGCGTGACCAATCTTGCCAAGCGCCTGCACATTCCGCTGGTGTGGCTGGTGAACTGTAGCGGCGTGAAGCTGCCCGACCAGGAAAAGTTCTACGCCGACCGCCGCGGTTCGGGTGCGCCGTTTTTCCGTCACGCCGAGTTGGAACAGGCCGGCATTCCAGTGCTCGCCGGCATCTACGGCACCAATCCGGCCGGCGGCGGTTATCAGGCGATCAGCCCGACCATCCTGATTGCGCACAAGGACGCGAACATCGCTGTGGGCGGCGTCGGCATCGTGTCCGGCATGGCGCCGCAGGGCGGCTTCGATGTCGCCGGGCTGGAGCAACTGATCGCCGTCACGCGCAACATGAAAGACAAGCCGCCCGGCAGCGTTTCCACCCATTACGACGCGACCGGCTTCTTCACCCGCGTGTACGACAAGGAAGAAGGCGTGCTCGACGGCATCAAGGAATACATGCGCATGATCCCGGCGTACGACCCGAAGTTCTTCCGCGTCGCCGAACCGGCCGAGCCGCAGCTTCCGGGCGCCGATCTCTACCACCTGCTGCCGTTTAACCAGAAGTCGGATTATTCATTCGACGACATTCTTGCGCGCCTGGTCGACGCGAGCGAGCACCTGGAATTCCGCCCGGGTTACGGCCCGGAGGTGTACACCGGTCTGGTGAAAATCGACGGCATGCTGGTGGGCGCCATCGGCAACCGGCAGGGCCTCTTGCCCAAGGGCTATCCCGAGTACGCGGATTACCCCGGTATCGGCGGCAAGCTCTACCGCCAGGGCCTGATCAAGATGAACGAGTTCGTGACCCACTGCGCCCGCGACCGCGTTCCGGTGATCTGGTTTCAGGACACGACCGGCATCGATGTCGGCGACATCGCCGAAAAGGCGGAACTCCTCGGCATCGGACAGTCGCTGGTCTACTCGATCCAGCAGGCCGATATTCCGATGATGCTGGTAGTGCTGAGGAAGGGCAGCGCGGCGGCCCACTACATCATGGGCGGACCCACGGCGAATCGCCAGAACGCCTTCACCCTGGGCACCGCCGCCACCGAGATCTACGTCATGCACGGAGAGACCGCGGCGGTGGCAAGCTACTCCCGCCGCGCGATCAAGGAGAAGGACTCGGGCAAGCCGCTCGAGGCGCTCGCGCAGAAGATGAACGAAATGGCGCAGAAGTATTACGACACCTCGCGGCCGGCGTACTGCGCCCGCTACGGTTTTGTCGACGAGATCGTGGAGTTGAAAGTGCTGCGCGGATATCTGAAGGCGTTTGCCGGCGCTTGCTACCAGAACCCGAAGTCGATCTGCCCGCGCCACCAGATGCTGCTGCCGCGGATCATCAAGGGCTGAGGGCGGTTCAGAGGGGCGCAAGAGAACTTGCCATTTTTGAGCATACGGCAGGCCTGAACGCCAGGCAGCGCCTGAATATCGGCAAAATCAATGTTGGTAAATGTGGCCGCCGCGTTGCCCGGTTCGGAAGGGGCAGACGCGCGGTCGTGCTGTGCTAGGCAGCTTCCAGCACCGCCCGCTTGATCTTCTGCAACGGGCGGGATTTATTGCTCTGCCAAAGATCGTAATCGATCTGCATCCGCAGCCACGTTTCAGCACTGCCGCCGTTCTCCGGCCCGAGCCATGCCTCGATACGCCGCGCCAGATCGACCGAGATACCGGCCCGCTCGTTGAGTACGCGCGACAAGGCCACGCGCGACACGCCGAGTTGCCGCGCCGCCTCGGTCACTGTCAATCCCAGTGCCGGCAGCACGTCCTCGCGCAGAATCGATGCCGGGTGCGGCGGGTTATACATCTTTGCCATAGCAGTACCCCTCAGTGATAGTCCTCGTAATCCACCAGAATCGCGTCTTCGCCTTCGAATTCGAACGTCATTCGCCAGTTGCCATTCACCCACACCGACCAGCGCCCGGTAGAGAGGGAATGCAGTTTCCATCCTGGAACATTCATGTCTTCCATAGTGCGAGCGGTATCCAGCTTTTTCAGTTGCCTCGATAGTCGCGCAGCATGGTGCGGCTGGATTCCCGCCTTCGACCCGGTCTCGAAAAACCGCCGCAGGCCGGCGTGGCGAAAGCGCTTGATCATGGATCAAGTGTATCCCCTATAGATACACATTACAAGCCTTGCGCGATGACCCGAAAACGCGCTCCGGGCGCGGCGTTGTAATATGATTCGCACTCGTACCGTAACCCGTTGGGCAACCTGACCCGCTACGGGGCTCCGTCGTCCTTCGAGGATAGTCTCGCAAAGGAGTATCAGGGCCCAAGGGACGGGTTCGATATATTTTCGCGGCGGAAAACAATTCAAGCCTGGCCCATTGATCCTTTGGCCATCGCGCGTCTCCTGGTATGTGGGTGCCGGCGACGGCCGGCGGCAACGATTCAGGATGCGATGCTACGGGGAGAGCGGATGGGAAATAAGGCTGAAAGGCTTCAGCATCAGAGGAGCGCTGCTGTTTTTTAGCAAGGCGGAAGCGGGGCGTAGCGTCAAATCGGGGGTGCCGCGGCCTATTGCGTTCACCTTGGTTGAGGAAACAATGGCTTGAGCGTAACCTGTCCGTACCAGGCCCCGCATTGGGGGTCTTACACGGCCCCCTTTGAGGGGCTGCTTATTATTGGGTTTCAATGATCGACTGGATAAAGTTCCGCTGGCAGCAACACAAAATCCACGAATGGCTGGATGGTATTTCTCGCGCACAAAAAGTGGCAGAGGACGAAGCTAGCGCCAAGGGCGCGAACGCACAGGAGTTGCACGATCTAGGTTACTCGTTCTTCTCCGAGCGGCAGATCGCCGACGATGAACTAATCCGACTTACCAGTGACTATTACGTGCGCCTCGCTAATCGACTGCTGGTCCCGGTGCCAGAGTTTGAGACGGTAGGCGGCGCTTGGATGGAATCAGAGGTCCGTTCCAACCGATACCATTTAAGACCTGAAGCCCTACATGAACTTCGTTCATCGATTCGCGCCGAACAGAAGGCGCGCCGTGAAGAATGGACTATTTGGCTCGCCGCGCTTACGGGGATCATTGGTGCTCTGAGCGGACTTATAGCCATCATCAAGAAGTGAAATCCGAATCAGGAACGCAAAAGGGTGGGGGCGAGAACCTCGGTAGCCGCTGGTATCCAGGCGGATCGACGAGACCGCGAGTAGCGGGTGGTGATCACTAGGCGCAGTATGCGCCAATCAAGAAAGCGAGATCTCCAAATGACAATGGCAATCCGATACATGGGCTCTAAACGGCTGTTGGCGCCGTCGATCGCCGCAGTCATAGACTCGGACCATCCCAATGCGACGGTACTGGATGCGTTCGCAGGGATGTGTGCCATTGGCACCGCACTTGCTCCCGCGCACCGAGTCATCGCGAATGACGCACACGCATTCGCAGCGGTTGTGGCGCGGGCGCTATTCGTTGCCCCCGCCAGACGTCCTTCGCGAGAAGTCGCCAGCAAGGAGTTAGTGCCGCTATATAAGCGAAATCTTTCCAAGCTGCACGAGCATGTAGAGGAAAGGCTGGGAAAGGAAAAGAAAGCGCTTGCGCGAGCGGAACGGGGGGGGAATTGGCGGCAATTGCTCGAATTCACTTCTGCCGAGCTTGCCGCGAAAATCCCGCGCACCATACCAGGTATTCCTGCTCTCGGTGTATACAGGAAAAGTCACAAGCGGACACCGTATGCACTTTTTTCCATGTATTTCGCTAGCGCTTATTTCGGCGTCCGGCAGGCGCTAGAGATCGATTGTCTTCGGTACGCAATCGACCGCGTTTCGGAGGAACGGCGCGAGTACTATTTGTATGCGCTGATTCTGGCGGCGAGTCACTGCGCGGCGTCGCCCGGCCATTTTGCGCAATACCTTGTTCCCCGCGACGAAAAGAACACGCTCTACATAGCCCGCATGCGCCGACGCTCGGTCGTTGATCGGTTTTGGACGGCCCTACAGCATCTCAGAGTGCCGCGGTGCTTCGACCGAAAAGGAAATCAAGCGTTTCAGTCCGATGCCACCGAACTTTTGACGTCGATGGCTCATCCAAAGACTGCCCTAACGTCAAACAATCTAGTCATCTACGCAGACCCTCCTTACTCCAAGGCTCAGTACAGCCGGTATTACCACGTCCTCGAGACATTGGTTCTTTACGACTATCCGGATGCGACGGACAAAGGGCGCTATCGCGACGGTCGATTCGAGACCGACTTCTCAAGGAAGGCTAGGGTTGAGGTCGCTATGGAAGCCTTTGTCGAAGCCGCCGCTGCGACGGGCGCACCGCTGTATCTCAGTTATCCTCGGAACGGCTTGCTGTTCGGCCACGGTGGTGATTTGCTTGAAATTATGCGCATCCATTATCCGTGTGTGCGCGTCGTTGCGACGGCTCCCTTGAATCACTCCACGATGGGGGGCGCGCCCGGCTCAGCGTCAGTCAATGTCACCGAGGATGTCTACTATGGCAGCAGGTAAGGGGAGGGGGCTTAATCTCAGGAATCGCCCCGATAAGGAAGCGAAGGCGGCGGCGGGTGAGCGTCCTTTGATGCCGACAGACGCGACGTACGCTTCGGTCGCGCCGGCCCATATCCGGGCGAACCCGCACAACCCCAGAATGTTCTTTGATGACGAAACAATCGAGCAACTGGCTGATTCAATAAAGCAGAAGGGGATTCTGGTTCCCCTGACCGTCTATGAGGACAAAACTGGGCAATCGACGCACGTCCTACTCGACGGAGAAAGGCGTTGGCGAGCGGCGAAGCTAATTAACATGCCAAGCGTCCCGGCGTGGGTTATCCCGAAGCCAAGTGGTGTCGAGAATACGCTGCGCATGTTCAATATTCACATGCTCCGTGAAGAATGGGACGAGCTCGCCATCGCATGGGCATTCGAGGAACTAATGAAGGAGCTCAAGACCGACTCGGTTGAAGAACTCCGTAAGGCAACGGGATTGAGCAGCGACCGGATTCGCAATATAAAAATCCTTCTCGCATTTCCGAAAGCGGAGCAGCGCCGCGTTGCGGACGGAAAACTAAGTTTTAATTACCTGATCGAACTCGAGAAGAACATTCTCCGCAAATTGCGTAAAGCGGACGACGATGTAATGGGGGCAAAGGAGAAGGAAGTCCGGTCAGCGTTTATTAAGAAGTATCTGACTGACGTGGACACAGATCCCATCGCGCTGCGGCAAGTAGGCAAACTCATCGATACCGCCCGGCTTGAGGGAAGCGTTGGAACCCGCGCGAAAAGCGCCCTGCAGAGGCTGATGTCGGACCCGCAGATGACCGTGGAGGAGGCCTACGAAATGGGCGCGGCAGCAAGCGTCGAGCTGCGCCGAGTAATGCGGGATATGGAAGAATTACCCGGGCGGGTCGATGTCGTGCTCCAAAGCCAGATCGACGCAACCGAGATGCGAGATTTCCGGAGCGCGTTGCGACGGTTGAGCAAATCCATTGCCACCCTTATTGAGCGTGACAAGGCGTGACCCCAGACCGCGGTCGAGCGCTTCGGGACTCGCTAAAGACCGAACTAAAGGCCACGGTCCTGGAAGATCGTGGGCTTCATCCGCAGGTCCCGTGGGGCCCTCACGTATTCGTGCCTAGCCAAAACTGGGCATGGCATGTCCTGCCCAAGCTGCCCGAGAGCGATGCATGGGCAGAACGCATGCGAACGGCGGTCAAATATGTCAAAGGGCTCCGATTGGGCGTGGCAGCGCCCCTTGAAGTATTGCGGGAGGCACGGGTTTTGGACGTGCTCGACGAACTTCAATGCGCTGTCTTGGTCGTGGCCGAGGAGGCCAACGGATACCGCTCCCTCGGCCTCAGGGGAGCTATCTGTGACGTTGTATATGAGCACCGGCTTGTTCTCGATCATCCACTTGCGTCTCGGATTCTAGATAGGGCATTGACACGAGCGATGCTGTCGCAAGATAGCTATAAGAAGGGGGCCTTGTTGGAATTGCTGGTGGCACTGATGCTCAGTCAAGTGGGCGGGTTTGAGGTAACCGACACAAATATCTCGAGCAAGAATCAGGAAGTCGACGTTCACGTTATAAACCGGAACAACTCAGGGCCCCTGGGTCGAGGGCAATACGTGCTCGCTGAGGCGAAGAACTGGAAGAAGCCTGTCCCCCGGAAGGAGTACAACGCCTTCGCAAGCAAAGTGCGCAGTCGCCGGGGGATGGCGAAGCTGGGCATCTTTGTTACGACCGGCACGTTTGAAGCTGGTGTAGTTCTGGAGGGAATCCGCGAGTCTGCGATGGACGACTTGATCGTTCTGCTCGACAAGACGACCCTTCCAAGGGTTTGGAGAAACAACGCAGACATGACGCGCGGCCTCGAGGAAGCGATAAAGCGATCAGTGTATGACCACGAGCCCGACTAAGGGCCATTGTCGGCGCGCGTTCAAAATTAACCAGTTGTGCGCGTAGAATTTTGACTAGGGGCTTTTGGCTGCCGGTCATAGGCTGGCTTGTGGATGTTTGCCGAAGGCGGCCATGTAAAAGCGTTCTCGGGCTTCTCGCGCCAGGCGGAGATGAAATTGGATCAGCTCGAAGCAGCGACCACGGTCCGGGACCTTGCGGTCTTGCCCGGAAACCGGTTTGAAGCTTTGAAAGGCGATCGGAAGGGGCAGTACAGCATCCGGATCAACGACCAATGGCGAATCTGCTTCGAATGGCCGAACCGGTCGCCCGGTCCGGTCAAGGTCGAGATAGTCGATTACCACTAATGAGGAACATCATGGCACGCAGTGCAATCCATCCCGGCGAGCATCTCGCCGAGCAGCTCACGGAACTCGGCATGAGCGCTGCCGAGCTTGGCCGGCAGCTCAAGGTGCCGACCAACCGGATCACCGGAATCCTGAACGGCCAGCGCGCGATTACCGGAGACAGTGCGCTTCGCTTGGCGCATTTCTTCGGGACCAGCGCCGAATTCTGGCTGAACCTGCAAAAGGTGTACGAGCTTCGAATCGCCGAACAGAAAGCGGGCGCGACGATACGGAGTCTCCCGAAACTTGCCGAGCGTCCGAAAGGCCAGAACCGTGGGCCTCAGGTGCTCGCTTCATGATCGCCTGGCCCGGGAGCGCGCAGGGCACGCTCGCTGCCGTCGCCCAGCGCGGACGCCGATCGGTAGCGGGGGTAGCAGAGGGTAGCGGGAATCGAAGGTGTGATTCTGTCACGCCTTGACGCCGCTCAATCGCAGCATGAGCGTCATCGGATGCGCCGGCGAGGGCTGAAACCCGTAGTGCTCGTAGAACTGTTTGGCCTGCTCGTGGAGCGCATGCACGAGCAGGGCTCTCACCCCCGCGTTTTGAGATACGGCCACTGCACGATTGACGGCATCCTGCAGCAAGGACGCTCCCAGATGCAGTCCTTGCACGCTGCGGTCGACCGCGAGGCGGGCGAGCACCATGACAGGAACAGGATCCGGCATGTTGCGTCGTACGCCGCTTGTTGCCAACTGGTGCGATACGGCGCCGGCTGCCATGGCGTAGTAGCCGCGGACGTGACCGTCCTGATCGGTGACGACAAAGGTGCGGCTCGCCCCGCTTGACTGGTTGGCCAATGCCCTGCGCTTGAGCCAGTCATCGAGGACGGCCTCGCCACACTCGAAGTCATCCAGTCGATGCGAAGCCGTCAAGGGCTCCGGTGGACTGAGTCGCAAGCTCAGGCCTTCGCGGACTTCTTGTCCCAGGGCGCCTTGACCGCCATGAGGCGCTCGAGCCCCGGATTGTGGGCGGGCCGCGCGTCGAGCAGCTTGGTGAAGCGCCGGAATTTCTCGGCATCCAGACTGAAAAATACCTGGTCGAGCAGCACGGACTGGGCCTTGTCGCAGGCGGCCTCGAGCATGAAGTCGGAGCGGTTCTTGCCGAGCAGCTGTGCAGCCTGGTCGATCAAGTCCCGCTGTGCGGGACGTGCTCGCAGGTTGATGGCGGCGTCACGCATGGGTCTCTCCTGTTCTGTGTACACAATGGATATACGCATCTTACGGTGGCGTATAGCAGTTGTCAACACACCGCCGATCCTGAACGATAGCCTGCCATCGAATTGCTATCGGTAAAAGCGATATTTGACATTTATCGCTTTAATCGATATATTTCGCTTATCGCTAATACCGATGAGTGTGCAGACATGAAACAAATCCTGACCCACAGCGCCCAACTGGGACAAATCCTCGCGACGCGCAGGCGCGCTTCCAGGCTATCGCAACGCGCGCTGGCCGCCAAGTTGGCGATCAGCCAAAACCGTCTGTCCGAGATTGAAACGGATCCCGGCACGCTCACCGTCGAGCGGTTCCTGGAACTCGCCAATCTGCTCGGGCTGGAACTGGTGATCCAGGACCGGTCGTCCCCGCAACGTTCTTCCAAGACGGAGTGGTAGGGATGGGCAGAAAATCCCGCGCGCGCGCGCTGTCGGTATGGGTGAACGGCAAACTGGCCGGCGAGTGGCGCATTCCGGCCCGGGGCGAGACGGAATTCCAATATGACTCGACCTGGGTCGAGTCGGAGGAAGGGCGCCCGCTATCCCTATCCCTGCCGTTCAGTCTCGACCAGGGCTCGATCAAAGGCCGGGCCGTCGAGTGCTATTTCGACAACCTGCTACCCGATGCCGATCTCATTCGGAAACGGCTTCAGGATCGCTTTCATACCGATTCGCGCGACGCGTTCGACCTCCTTGCCGCGATCGGGCGCGATTGCGTCGGCGCTGTGCAGTTGCTGCCTCCCGGCGAGCAACCGCAGGACCTGCATAGGATCGATGCGGCGCCGCTCTCCGCCGCCGGGGTCGAGCGGACCCTGATTCGGACCGTGGCGCCGGCGTCGATCGCGGCACATCCCGCGGACGATGACTTACGCATCTCGATTGCGGGCGCCCAGGAAAAGACCGCCTTCCTCTATCACGGCGGCAAGTGGTGCCGGCCGCTGGGTGCCACGCCCACGACGCATATCTTCAAACTGCCGCTCGGGTTCGTGGGCGGGATGCAGGCCGACATGCGCACGTCCGTGGAAAACGAATGGCTCTGTGCGCGAATCTTGCGCACCTACGGGCTGCCCGTCGCGCGCTGCGAAATCGCGCGATTCGGTTCGCAGAAAGTGCTCGTGGTGGAAAGGTTCGACCGGCAACTCCATTCGAGCGGGAAATACTGGCTGCGCCTGGTGCAGGAAGATTTCTGCCAGGCGACCGCCACGCCTTCCTCGATGAAGTTTGAGCGCGATGGCGGACCCGGCTTGCTCGAAATCGCGCGGATCCTGCGAGGATCGGTCAATCGCGACGACGATCTGACGTGCCTGCTCAAGGCTCAGCTCCTGTTCTGGATGCTCGCCGCCACCGACGGCCACGCCAAGAATTTCAGCATCCGCATACTCAGCCAAGGGCGCTATCAACTGACTCCGCTCTACGACGTCCTTTCGATCTGGCCCATCATAGGCGAGGGTCCCAAGAAGATCTCATGGCACAACGCCAGGCTCGCGATGTCGGTGCGCGGCAAGAACAAGCACTACCTGCTGAAGGACATCCAGCGCAGACACTTCAACGAAATGGCCACACAGTGCGGCTTGGGTGAAACCGCAGAACCGCTGATAAAGGACATTGTTGCCGCGACGCCGGCCGTGATCGCGTCGGTCCAGAAGAATCTGCCGCGGGGATTTCCACGACACGTGCTCGATGCGATCCTGAAAGGTCTGTCGAAATCCGCGAAGCAGCTTGAGGCGATGCCCACCGCGTAACTATCCCCCGCCTGACCGGTTGGCAAACGGCCTGCGCAGCTCGCCGTAGAGCGCATAGGTCGGTATCGCTTTCATGGGGCCGCTTTTTGGGATCTGCCCTGATGTTTGGATTGTCCTGTAGCTTGTCGCTGGCCGAGAACTGCGTCGGCTCGCCGTACTAAATCAACCCCATCCCCTTGAGCACCGACAGCATCACCGCCGCGGCCACGACCGAGCCGATCTGGCCACCGGTGTTGACGCCTGCGGCGTGCATGAGCAGGTGGTTCTTCTTGTCGTAGAGTTGCCCCTGGACCTGGACCACCCGCGCAGCCATGGGAAAGGCGGAGATCCCTGCCGCGCCGATCAGCGGGTTGACCTTGCCGCCGGTCAGCTTGCATACGATCTTGCCGAACACGACCCCGGCCACGGTATCCATGCAAATGGCGATGAAACCCATGCCGAAGATGGCCAGCGTCTGGGGCTTGAGAAAGGCGTGGCCCTCCATGGTGCCGCCGATCGCCAGGCCCAGAAACAGGGTGACGATGTTGGCGATCTCGTTTTCGGAGGCTTTGGTCAACCGCGCCACCACGCCGGACTCGCGCATGAAGTTGCCAAGCATGATGGTCCCCATGAGGGGCAGTCCCTTCGGGGCGAGCAGACCGGTGACCAGCGTTACGACGATGGGGAACAGCAGTTTGGTCTCGGGCGAGACGCTGCGCTTTATTGGCGCCATTTTGATCACGCGCTCCTTCGGCGTGGTCAGAGCGCGCATGATTGGAGGCTGAATGATGGGGACGAGCGCCATATAAGAGTACGCTGCGACCGAAATCGGCGCGAGCAACTGCGGCGCGTATTGGGAGGCGACGTAAATGGCGGTGGGTCCATCGCAGGCGCCGATGACGGCGATGCTCACGGCCTCGAGCTGCGGAAAGCCCAGGGCCAATGCCAGCAGCAGGGTGAAGAAAATGCCGAATTGTCCGGCCGCGCCGAACAGCAGCATTTTCGGGTTTTCCAGGAGGGAGCCGAAGTCGATCATGGCGCCGATGCCGACGAAAATGAGCAGCGGGAAAACTTCGTTGGCGATGCCCATGTCGTACAGAATCCGCAGCAGGCCGCCCGGCTCCATCAGGTCGGAGAGCGGGATATTGACGAGCAGGCAGCCGAAGCCGATGGGCACGAGCAGCAGCGGTTCCACTTCCTTTTTTACCCCCAGATAAAGCAGGACCGCGGCGATCAATAGCATGATCACGTTGGGCCCGCCTTGCGTAAACAGATAATTGACGCCGGAGGTCAGTCCATACAGGCCCGTCTGAAGGCTCTCGAGCATGTTATTTCTTCTCCGGGCCGCCGGCCTTAGCAGTGACGAGCGGAAAGACCTTTTTCAGCAGGTCCATGACCAGACTCAGGATCCAGAGGGTCAGAAAGGTACCTCCCATGCCGACGATCAACATAGTGAGTCCGAAGGTCCATTTGGCGTTGTCCATGGTGTGCTTCCAGAGAGCAGAGGGGCGGTCGCGCGCCGCACGATTATATTGACAGGCGGCGTCAGCGTCCAACGGAATCGACCGCGGACGCGGCGGCTGCCAGGAACTCCTTGCAAGCGGTCGCGGCTGAGACGATACTTTAGGAAAATGGATGGCCCGGCATAGGGTCAAAGTCCAAACAGGGATATCCTGTGAAGCAGTGTTTTCTGGAGGAGGGCAGGCAGCATGTACAAGAAGATCCTGATGGCTTTCAACGGATCGCGCGAGGGACGCGCGGCGCTGCTGGAAAGTGCCGAGATCGCCGAGTTCATCCATGCGGAGACGCATCTCTTGGCTGTGGCGGGCATGCCGCCCAGCCTGTTCCTGACCGAGGGTTTCCTGCCCGAGGAATTGCTGGAAGAGGAGAAGAAGCGCACTCAGGAAATCCTCGATGAGGGCATCAAGCTGCTCAAGGACCAGGGTTTCAATACCACAGGCCACCTTACCGTGGGCGAGCCGGTGGAGGAGATTTGCCGCGTCGCGGCCGATCTCGGGGTCGATCTGATCGTGCTCGGACACCGGCAGAGGCTCTCCTTTGCCGCACGCTGGTGGAAGGGTTCGGTCGGCGCCTCGCTCCTCGATTACGCTCCCTGCAGCATTCTTATTGCCCGCGCGCGCTAGCCCGAGCCACGAGGCGGGACGGCCTTCTCCGGCGACCTCGCCGGGAGGCGGAAAATTTTATTTTGATTCGCACTCAACCTTTTTGCGGTTTGTCCGTTAGCCAGGGTAGGGCGGTGAATTTTTGCCGGCCGCCGCGACGGATGAGCCATGAACTTGCTGGACCTATTTTTTGCCGACCAGAACAGTGCCGAGCAGCCTTACGGCGCTGAGGTCCTGTGCTCGAACTGGGTCGAGCGGCCGCTGGAGCAGCCTGCGGTGGACGCGGGCCGCGCTGCGGTTCTGGAGCGGCTGCGCGAGGCTGACGCCCTGACCTTCCTCGCGCGCATCTACGCCAGCCAGCGCTGTTAGTGAGTCGCAGGGCGCGCGGTGCGCCCGGATTCTCTATAATCAAGCACTTCTGAATTTTTCCGTGTGGCGCCGATGACGCGGGTGGTTCCAGCCGTTCGACTGCTATTGCCTGTCCTGGCGGCCGCGCTGGCGCTCGGCGCGGGGCCGTCCGCCTACGCCCAGACCCAGCCGAGGAAACAGTCGGCGCCGCGCCCGGCGCAGCAGGCCAAACGCGTTGATGACCGGCGCTGGCAGGAACTCCTGGCTCAGGCCGAGGCACATATCGCCAAGGGCGAGTATGCGCGCGGCGAGGACAGCGCACGGCAGCTGGTCGAGGAGGCGCTGAGGCTATTCGGCGACGGCGACCCGGATACGGGGACCAGTCTCAATGTCATCGCCGATGCGCAGATGCGGCAGGGGAAATACGCAGATGCACAGAAGAACTTCAGCGCGGCGCTGAACATTTATGAAAAGCGGCTGGGGCCGGATCATGTCAGCACGGCGGCCGCGCTCAACAATCTCGCGCTGGTGCTGGAAAAACTGGGCGATTACCCCGGCGCCGAAACGCTGTTGCGCCGCTCGCTGCGCATCCTCGAAAAGTCGCTGGGGCAGCAGCACCAGGACACCGCCACCACCCTGTCAAACCTCGGGCGGGTGCGCGACCTGCAGGGTAAGTACAGCGAGGCCACCGCCGACGCAGCGGGCGAGGACGCCAAGCAGTTGAGCGCGCGCGCGCAGGAGCTGCTCGATCGCGGCCAGTACAAGGAAGCGGAGAGTCTGCACTACCGGGTGGTCGCGATTCACGAGAAGACGCTGGGCAGGGAGCATCCGGGCACGGCGACCAGCCTGTCCAACCTCGGCAACGTGCTCTACCTGCAAGGCAAGGCCAGGGAAGCCGAGGCCGTGCACCGGCGGGTCCTGGCGATACGCGAGAAAGTGCTCGGATCGGAGCATCCGGATACCGCCACCAGCATGAACAACCTCGCCAACGTGCTGCAGGAACAGGGCAAGGACGAACTGCTGTCGCCGAGCGAATCGCGCGCGCAGGCGCGCTTCAACCTGCAGGCTTTCACCGAGACCGAGAATCTGTTCCGCAAGGCGCTGGCGATCCAGGAGCGCACCCTGGGCCCGAACCATCCGGCTACCGCCAATACGCTCAACAACCTGAGCACTTACCTCGACCGCCGCGGGCGCCCGCAAGAGGCCGAGCCGCTGCAGCGGCGCGCGCTCGACATTCTCGAAAAGAACCTGGGTCCTCTGCACCCGGATACCGCCGCCATGCTGACGACGCTGGCGGTCATGCTCGACCGCCAAGGCAACTTGACCGAAGCCGACGCCCTGTACCGCAAGGCGGTCGAGGTCGCGCGCCAGGCGGGCAACCCGCGCATCCTGCTGCTGAACAGCAGCCGGCTCGGCTACTCCCTGGCGAAGCACGGACGCTACCGCGAGGCGCTGCCGTTCTACAAGGAGGCGGCCGACACTCTCGACTACCTTTATGTGCGCACCCGCGGCCTGTCGGAGGAAACCCGCGCCGCCTTCCTCGGCCAGTACGGCAATATCTATCTTGAAACCATCAAGGTGCTGCTGCACCTGCACCGCGTCTCGCCGCAGACGGGATACGACCGCGAGGTGCTGGAAATCGCTTCGCGCAACCAGAGCCGCGTGTTTACTGAAATGATGCGGCAGGCCGACGTGGCCAAGTTTTCGGCCGACCCGGCCTTTCTCGGATTGAAGCGCAAGCGCGAGGATTTGCACGAAAGGATAGAAAACCTGCGTCTCGCCATGGTCACGATGCCGCTGGATCAGCCCGGGCTGGATGCCCGCCGCGGCGAGCTGAACGCGCAACTCGCGACGGCGAAAGGGGCGCTCGCGCCCCTGGAGGATGCGCTGTGGCGCGACTACCCGCGCTTCATGGAGCTGACCAACCCGCGCCCGGTCAGCGTGCAGGATTTGCAGCAGAAACTGCTGCGTCCCGATGAAGTGCTGCTCTCCTATGTGCTGCTGCCGCAGGAGATCGCCATCTTCGCGGTCACGCGCGAGCGTTTCCAGATGGTCAATCTGCCGGTCAAGCGCGACGACGTTGCGCAACGCGTGCGCGCGATCCGCCGGGCGATCGAAAAAGTGGCGGTGGGCGAGTCGGTCCTGTTCCTGCGCGAAATCGACCCGGGCATCCTCAACTTGCTGTATCGGGATCTGGTCGCGCCGCTCGCTTCGGCGCTCGTGGGGAAGCAGAAGATCATCGTCGTGGCCGACGGACCTCTGCTTACCGTGCCGCTCGAATTCCTGGTGACGCGCTATGGCCAGGCCGAGCAGCAGGCGTTCGAGGCGGCGCGCGCGGCGAGCGACGGCACGCTCGAGCGGCCTTTTCTGGGCGAATACGGCGCGCTCGCCTATCTGGGCACGGGACATCGCTTCGCCTATCTTCCCAGCCTGTCGGCGCTGGCATCGCAGCGGCTTTACCCCAAGCAGTTCGCGGGCGTGCGCCAGGAGTTCACCGCTTTTGCCGACCCGATATTTGCGCCGCCGCCTGGAACGAGCTATTCGCCCGCGACGCGCGCGGCGCTGGGGTTGCTCGCCAACAATTACCGCGTCGGCAAAGACGGCCTGCCTGATATTCCGCGTCTGAGGGAGACGGCGGAGGAGGCGAGGAGCATTGCGCGGATACTCGGCGGCAGCAATCGCATGTTCATCGGCGGTGAGGCGCAGGAGAGCATGGCCAAGTCGGGCGAACTCAAGAACAGCCGCTACGTGCTGTTCGCCACCCACGGTTTTCTCGGCGGCGAGTTCCTGGCCGCCGCGGACCCGGCGGCGGAGCATGGGGCCGGCGCGCCGCGCGCGAAATCCGGCGCGCAGCCTTCGCTGGCGCTGACCCTGGTCGGCGACTTGCGCGGCGAGGACGGCATGCTCACCATGAAAGAGGTGATCGAAGACGTCGAGCTGAACGCCGACCTGGTCGCGCTGTCGGCCTGCAACACCGCCGGCGAAACGGCGCAGGCGAATAACGGCGAGGGTTTTGCCGGGCTCACGCGGGCGTTCATGTTCGCCGGCGCAAAGGCCCTGCTCGTGTCGCACTGGAGCGTGGACAGCCTGTCGACCGAGGCGCTGATGACTTCGACCTTCCGCAACATCAAACAGGGCGAGACCGCGCTCAACGCGGTGAGCAGCGCGCAGAACGAGCTGCGGCGCGGCAGTTATGCCAGCGGTCAATATCGATTTTCGCGCAGCCATCCGTTCTTCTGGGCTGCCTTTGTCTACGTCGGCGATTGATGGCAACGGTTCCGAGCCTGTCGTTCCGCCTGCGCAGCTTCTGGCGCTTCGCGCTGGTGGTGAGCGTCGCCTTCGGCTGCAGCGAGGCGATGACGCGGCTGGGCTGGATGGAATCGCTGGAAAACGTCTACTACGATTACTGGCACCAGTTTGCGGGCAAACGCCGCGAGGCGGCGCATGCCGCGGTGGTCGCGGTGGACGAGCGGACCCTGGACGAATACAAGGACGATCCGCTCGCGTTCTGGCAGCCGCATTTCGCGCGCGCGATGGAGATGCTCACGCGCGCGGGCGTGAAAGTGATCGGGCTGGATTATCTGTACCAGGTAAGCGCCGAGGACTGGCTGAAGAAACTCAATCTGCCGGGGAACGACACCAGCCGCAGCTACGATTCGCCGTTCCGGGCGCAGCTCGCCGCGGGAAACAAGATACTCATCACCCAATTGATCGAACTGTCGAGCGGAGAGGGCAGGCTGCTGCTGCCGCCGCGCGACCACCTGTATCTGCTGCCCCAGGGCACCAACGACCTGGGCATTGCCAACCTGAACCCGGACGAGGACAACTCGGTGCGGCGTTTCCTGCCGGTGTTCGACCCGGATCCGGAAAAACCGGCCATGGGGTTTGCGACCCAGCTCGCGCTGCGCGCCGCCGGGCTCGATCCCGCCCTGCCCGAATGGGACATTGCGGGCGTGAAATTGCCGCGCGAGGCGCAGCCGCGGCTGATCGGCTACATCGGACCGCCCGGCACCATCCCCACGGTGTCGATGAGCAAGCTGCTCAAGGCCGATGCCTTGTCCGACCCCGAGGTGCAGCAGCTGAAAGGCCGCGTGGTGATCATCGCCGCCAACGATCGCGGCACCCAGGACCGCCACCCCAGCCCCTATTCACGCGGAATCTTCAGCAAGCACGGCGAGCAGATGATAGGCGGGGAGATCCACGCCAACATTGTCGAGACCATTCTCTCCGGACACTATCCGCGGCGGCTGTCGCTTGCGGCCGAATGGTTCTACGTGCTGGCGCTGGTCGTGGTTGCGGCATTGCTTTATCTGCGCCTGCATCCGGCGGGCGGCCTGGCCGTCGCGCTCGCGCTGGGCTTGCTCTGCCTCGCGCCGGCGTGGTTCATGTTTCTGGACGACTGGTTGCTGCCCGTGGGCAGGATGCAGATGGCATTGGGCATAGGATTTCTCACCACGCTCGGCCTGCGGCTGACCGGCGAGGAGCGCGAGCGCGCGCGGCTGAAAAAGATGTTCGGCCGTTATGTATCCGATGACGTGGTCAAGGTGCTGACCGAGGGCGAACGCCCCGACCTTGCCGGCGAGTCGGTACATGTGACCGTCCTGTTCTCCGACATCCGCAATTTCACCACCATTTCGGAGAAGCTCAACGCGCACGAAGTGGTGGAAATGCTGAACGCCTATTTCAGCCGCACCACCGAACCCGTCCTCGCCGAGGGCGGGATGGTGAACAAGTTCATCGGCGATGCGGTGATGGCGATCTTCGGGTCGCCGGTACGCTATCCGGACCACGCGCGTCGCGCTCTTCGGGCCGCATTGCAGATGGCCAAGGAAGCCGAAGAGTTCAAGCAGTGGATGCGCGAGCGCTTTCCCGATCGCGGCCTGCCCGAATTCGGCATCGGCATCGGCGTGCATAGCGGCGAGGCGGTGATCGGCGACATCGGTTCGGTCAAGCGCACCGAATTCACCGCCATTGGCGATACCGTGAACGCGGCATCGAGGCTCGAGGGCGTAACCAAGGAGATGCACTGCGTGCTCGTCGCCAGCAAGGCGAGCGTCGATGCGGCGGGGGCCGGGGTCATTACCGGCAAGCAGGAAACGGTCAAGGTCAAAGGCAAGGACGAACCGATCGAGGTATTCGAGATTCTGGGGCTGGATCCCGCGGGCGCCGGGACATGAGCCGCGATTGCGCCGAAATCGCCGCCGGCACGCGCGCTTAAGCGTGACAAAATACCTGGGAATCGGATAAGAAGCGGTTTAGACTGTAATTTGGAATTGAGAAGAAGGGGGGAGTATGAGCAACTTGAAATCGATCTCCGCCGTAGCGCTGTTGGGCGTGGCGCTGGGCGTTGGCGCCCAATCGAGCGACGTAGGGCTGGTCAACCAGTTGTCGGGCGATGTGAGCTACGCCGGCCAGGGCGGCAGCCAGTCGAAAGCGCAAGCCTTCATGAAAATGCGCCAGGGCGATCGCTTTACCTTGCCGGCGGGCGCGCAGCTGCGCGTGGTGTATTTCAACGGCAGCCGCCAGGAAACCTGGAAGGGTCCGTCGAGCTTCAAGGCGGGCGCGCAGCAAAGCGAAGCCTTGAGCGGCCAGGTGGCGGAAGCAACGCAACTGCCTTCGGGCGTCGCGCAGAAGATAGCGCAGGTGCCCGATCTGGTGCAGATCGCGAAACTGGGACGCTCCGGCGGAATCGCGGTGCGCGGCGGCGGCAAGCCCGGACGCTTGACCTCCGAACAGCAGACCGAAGTCAGCCAGGCCAAGGCGACGTATGCCCAGATGCGCCAGAAGTCGCCGGCCGAGGACATCACGCCCGAGCTCTACTACTATTCGGTGCTGCAGGACCATTTGCTCTACGACGAGATGAAGACCGTGACCGACGAAATGCTCAAGCGAGCGCCGGGCAACCCGGAGGTGCAGGAACTGGCCGCGTACGTGAAAAGCCGCATCTAGCATACACGCGGCAAAGCAAGACCCGGGGCGCGCAAGCGCCCCGTTCTTTTGGACAGCCCGATTGTTGGGACCGCCCGCGCATGAAGCTTGCGCGGGCTGTTAAGATCTCGTGCCTCGCGATGCGCCGTGCGCCAAGCAATTGGCTTTGTCGCCACTCCGTGCATGATTTTGGGATGGCTCGTGCCTCGCGATGCGCAGTAGGCCAAAGAGCTGGCTTTGGTTCCACTACGTGCATAATTACGCGATGTCGCCCATCCGCACCTGGGACATTTTTTGCACCGTAGTCGACAATTACGGTGACATCGGTGTTTGCTGGCGCCTGGCGCGGCAGCTGGCAGCCGAGCACGGCCTACCGGTCCGCTTGTGGGTCGACGATCTCGCCAACTTCGCCAAGATCTGTCCCGATATCGTCCCGGGCCGGGACGCGCAGCACAGCCACGGCGTCGAAGTGCGGCGCTGGCGCGAACCGTTTCCGGCGGTCACCCCCGCGGACGTGGTGGTCGAGGCGTTCGCCTGCAATCCGCCGGCGAGCTATGTCGCGGCAATGGCGGCGAGACAGCCGAAACCTGCGTGGATCAACCTTGAATACTTGAGCGCAGAAGATTGGGTGCGAGGCTGCCACGCACTGCCTTCGCCGCATCCGACGCTTCCCCTGGTCAAATATTTCTTTTTCCCCGGCTTTGTCGCCGGCACCGGCGGGCTGCAGTCAGAGCGGGGCCTCGCGCAGGCGCGTGACCGGTTTCAGAGTTCAGCGGCGGACCAGGCGCGTTTCTGGGACGCTCTGGGCGTTGGCGTGCCGCGCGCGGGGGAGCTGCAGGTCTCCCTGTTCTGTTATCCGCAAGAGGGGGTATCCGCGTTGCTGCGGGCCTGGGCGGCGGGGCCTGCGCCGGTGCGCTGCTGCGTGCCCGAGGGCACCGCGACGGCAGCCTTGTCGGCGTTCTTCGGCACTGAACACCTTGCTCCGGGGGCGACGCTGCGCAAGGCCGGACTCGAAGTCAATGTATTCCCATTCGTCGATCAGGATCGATACGACCGCTTGCTGTGGGCGTGCGATCTCAATCTCGTGCGCGGCGAGGATTCCTTCGTACGCGCGCAATGGGCGGCACGGCCGCTGCTGTGGCAGATCTACCCGCAGGAACA
>Ga0315281_10000902_pt1 | contig 42764 bp, 44 predicted proteins | sample YL17G07_0_MG_FD_204540 | JGI IMG/M metagenome (GOLD analysis project Ga0315281, IMG submission 204540) | Sediment microbial communities from Yellowstone Lake, YNP, Wyoming, USA - YL17G07_0 | ecosystem: Environmental > Aquatic > Freshwater > Lake > Sediment | place: USA: Wyoming | collected...
TAAGTCCCCTCCTTGAGCGGCACCGGGCGCCATTCGCTGGTGACATGCTCTGCACCCAACCAGGCGGCGACATCCTTCGAGTTGCGTATCGTCGCCGACAGGGCGATTATCTGCGCCCTCGGGTTGATCATCTTGAATTTCGTCAATGTGACTTCGAGGGTCGGCCCGCGGTTCGGGTCGTTTATCAGGTGGGCCTCGTCGGCAACGACTATCGAGACCTTGTCCAGCCAGCTGGTCCTGTGGCGGAGCATGCTGTCCATCTTCTCGGAGGTCGCGACGATCACATCGTACCGCTCGAGCGTCTGCTCCTCCGAGTCGAAATCCCCCATGGAGATGGCAACGCGAACACCCAGGCTCTCGAAGGCTTTCAGGTCTTCATATTTCTCCGATGCCAGCGCTCTGAGGGGCACGATGTATATCGCCTTGCCGCCGCTCAATACTGCGTTTATTATCGCCAGATACGCGACGAGCGACTTCCCGCTCGCAGTAGGCACTGCAAGGACGAGGCTCTTGCCCGACAGCGCTATAGGCAGCGCCTCCTCCTGCGGCGGGTAGAGGTCGACATAACCCTGTTTAGCGAGGGCTTCCTTGACCGAATTCTTCATTTCGAGCTCGTCGAACCTCAAAGGCGCACTTCCTTTTCGAAATCTCGCGGATTTCGTCTACTTTCCTCGCAAACGCACGATTTCCCGCGATATCCAATCATCGAAAGCAAAATTGCCCTATTACAATATCTGGATATGTCTGCGAAAGTATTAAAAAGAACTAACGACCAATCTAACTTGGCTTCAATGCAGCCAAGTTTTGGCAGCTTGTGGATTTCATATGACTGAGATTGGTTCTGATATAGACGAATTAGGTATGTCCGACATCGAGGAGTGGATCAAGTCCAAAGGCATCCAGTCCACCGCAGACGTGCTGATCCCCAAGTCCCTGGTCGAGCAGGTCATCGGGCAGGAAGAGGCCGTCATGGTCATCAAGAAGGCGGCCGAGCAGAAGAGGCATATCATTCTCATCGGAGACCCTGGGACGGGGAAGTCGATGCTCGCGAGGAGCATGGTCGAGTTCCTTCCAAAGGGAGAGCTCCAAGACATCATCTCCTACCACAACCCGGAAGATTCCAACGAGCCGAAGATCCGGATGGTCCCGGCAGGAAAGGGGAAAGAGATCGTCAATGCCGAGAAGAAGGAGGCGCAGATAAGGCGCGACCAGAAGAACTCGATGATGACGACGCTGCTCGTCATGATCATGATGTTCTCCGTCCTCGGGGCGCTGTGGTTCGGTGACCTGAATATCCTGCTTATCGGATTGATCTTCGCGATATTCCTGTTGATATTGGTGAGATTCACGGGGCAGAAGAAGGACACCATACTCGTCCCGAAACTGCTCATAAGCCATTTGCCAAGTGATACCCCGCCGTTCATAGATGCGACCGGTGCGCATGCGGGCTCACTGCTCGGGGATGTAAAGCACGACCCGTTCCAGAGCGGCGGCCTCGAGACCCCGGCGCACGAGAGGCTCGAGCCAGGTGCGATACACAAGGCATCCAAGGGCGTTCTTTTCATCGATGAGATAAACATGCTCAGGATCGAGAGCCAGCAGGCCCTGCTGACCGCTCTGCAGGAGGGGCAGTTCAGCATTCTCGGCCAGAGCGAGAGGAGCTCCGGGGCGATGGTCAAGAGCGAGCCAGTTCCAACTGATTTCATACTCGTCGCTGCTGGAAACCTGGACGCGGTCGCGGGGATGCACCCTGCGCTGAGGTCGAGGATCCGCGGCTACGGCTACGAGATATTCATGAGGAGCTCCATGCCAGACACCGAGGAGAACCGCGAGAAGCTCATCAGGTTCGTCGCGCAGGAGGTCTCCAAGGACAAGAAGATCCCGCACTTCACGAAACGCGCCGTCGCCGAGATCATACGCGAGGCGCAGAGGAGGGCCGGCCGCAGGGGCCAGCTCACGCTGAGGCTGAGGGAGCTCGGTGGCCTGATAAGGGTCGCCGGAGACATAGCTCACGAGGAGAACGCGAGCATAGTCGACTTCCAGCACGTCATCGCCGGAAAGCGCATAGCGAGGAGCCTGGAGCAGCAGGTCACCGACCGCGCGATCGAGAAGCGGAAGGAATACAAGACGCTGGTGACGGAAGGTTCCATAGTCGGAGTGGTCAACGGCCTCGCAGTGCTAAACTCCGAATCCGCCATGTCGGAGTACTCGGGGATAGTCATGCCGATAGTCGCTGAGGTCACCCCGGCGCAGACCAAGGACGGCGGCAGGATAATCGCCACCGGGAAGCTCGGTGAGATCGCCAAGGAGTCCGTCCAGAACGTCTCCGCTCTGATCAAGAAGTACACGGGCGAGGACATCAGCAACCACGACATACATGTTCAATTCATAGGCACCTACGAAGGGGTCGAGGGGGACAGCGCATCTGTCTCCGTGGCGACAGCCGTCATCTCCGCGCTTGAAGGCGTAGAGGTGGACCAGAGCGTCGCGATGACCGGAAGCCTGTCCGTCAGAGGCACCGTGCTCCCTGTCGGCGGAGTGACGGCCAAGATAGAGGCCGCGGCAGAGATGGGGATCAAGACCGTGCTCGTCCCGAAGGAGAACATGAGGGACGTGCTTCTCGAGGACAGGTACCTCGATAAGATCAAGGTCATGCCGGTCGAAACGCTGAGGGATGTCCTGCAGTTAGCGCTTGTCGGGTCGACGAAGAAGGAGAGTCTGCTGACCAAGCTGGCTGCCCTTGCTCCGAGAAGGCCAGCCCAGAGAGGAATTATAACCTCCGACATACCTGTCCCTCTCTGAAGCTAAAGGGGTGATTCTGGGTGAGAGGTCTCCTCGTCGGTAGATATCAGCCGTTCCACAAAGGGCATCTCGAGGTTCTGATCGAGGCGATGAGGAAGTGCGACGAGCTGATCATCGGGATCGGCAGCGCGCAGGAATCGCACACGATGGAGAACCCGTTCACCGCCGGCGAGAGGATCGAGATGATCCGTCTATGCCTCGGGAAGGAGAGGCTCGCCAGGGTCATCATGATACCTATTCCCGATGTCAACCGGTTCGCGATATGGGTATCGCACATAGAGTCGCTCGTGCCGCCCTTCAAGGCGGTGTTCACGAACAACCCGCTAACGAAGTCTCTTTTCGACGCCAAACGCTACAAGGTCTACAAGACGAAGATCTACGACCGGAGCATCTACTCCGGGACGGTAATACGGGCGCGGATGCTCAACGGGGAGGACTGGGAAGACCTCGTCCCGAGCAAGGCGATGGGTTACCTCCGAAAGCTCGACGGCCCGTCCCGCATCAAGGCGGCGACAAGCAAAGAGGAGTAGGTGATCAGCACGGCGCGACCTGAGGAGATTCTCGGAGAGCTGCTCAGGAGGAAGAAGCTCTCGCTTTCCGCTGCGGAATCCTGCACCGGCGGGAGGATCGGCGACAAGATAACGAATGTGCCAGGCAGCAGCGACTACTTCCTCGGTGGCGCGGTGACATACAGCAACGAGGCGAAGACCGCAATGCTCGGCGTCAAGGAGAAATCACTCAAAGCGCACGGCGCTGTCAGCGAGCAGGTCGCAGGGGAGATGGCGGTCGGATGCAGGAAGCTCTTCGGCAGCGACATCGCCGTCAGCACCACAGGCATCGCCGGTCCAACGGGAGGTTCGAATGTGAAGCCAGTAGGCCTCGTCTGGTTCGGGGTGAGCGACGGTAGAAAGACGAAGACAGGAAGAATGGTCTTCTCCGGCGACAGGGAACAGGTGAAAGAGGCAGCTTCTCTGCACGCTATGGCATTTATTTTAAGTTTCATTGAGAGCGCCTAATGCATATTTCACTGGAAACTTTCATTATCCAGAAGCGATATTAACGCGTGGATCGGGATGTCAGAAAGGGAATTCGAGCGGATGCCGACCGGAGTCGCGGACTTCGACAGCATCATCAAGGGCGGTCTGCCAGCAGGCTCGGTGGTGCTTCTTCTAGGAGATGTAGGTGCCGGGCAGCTTGAGTTCTCTCTCACCTCAGCCGCCAAGATCGGAATGGTCATGGAGGATCCTAAGTTGATCGATTTCCTCCTGGGGCACGCCGCTAAGAAGGGCAAGCTTCCAGAAAGCATACATTACATCACATTCTCGAAGTCGCGGGAGGACATCCTGCAAGAGGTCGGGCTCTCGTTCAACAGCGACTATTACGAATCGCTTTGCAAGAATCTAAAGTTCAAAGACTTCTCCGAGGAGTACTTCATGAAGTCCGCAGTCCCGATGCACTGGGTCGGAGGGGAATCCAAGAAGAACGGCCTTTTTTCCGACAGCACGGAGAAGAAGGGCCTTCTCGAGCAGATGACGACATTCTTCGACGAGAACGCGAACAATGCACTGATCATCGTGGACTCTCTGACCGACCTGATCGTCAATGATTCAATACCGTTCTCAGACATCGTTGCAGTGCTCAAGGGGATGCAGCGGATGGCAAAGAAGTGGAAAGCCCTTGTCTACTTCATACTCACGGATGATATCCTGGAGAAGAGGAAGCAGCAGATGATCATCGATAGCGTCGACGGGGTTCTTGCCTTCGAATGGTCCAAACACCATCACACATCGGCCAGGCAGAGGTACATGTACGTAGAGAAGTTCATGAGCGTCCTCCCCCATCTAGATCAGGCGAGGATATCCAGATTCGCCACCCTGGTAACATACCAGAGCGGATTCATCGTGATAGATACAGAGAGGGTCGGATGAACATGTCGGAAAAAGTATCCACCGGGATAGTCGGTTTGGACGAGATGCTCATGGGAGGGATACCCAAGGGGCACATAGCCGTCGTCATGGGCGCATTCGGCACCGGCAAGACCACGTTCGGACTGCAGTTCATCAATGCCGGACTCACTGCGGGCGAGAACTGCATCTTCATTTCGCTCGAGGAGGACATAAAGTCGATCCTCAAGAGCGCGGAGACCTTCGGCTGGAACATGCAGAAGTACTTCGACGAGCAGAAGCTGGGTCTTTACAAGCTCGAGCCTGCCGATGCGAAGAACACGGTGATGAGGATAAAGAGCGAGCTTCCCTCGTTCATCAAAGAGTCGAAGGCGACGAGGGTCGTTCTCGATTCGGTGTCATTGCTGAACATGCTCTTCGAAACGGAGCAGGAGCGGCGCACGACGCTTTTCAACCTGTGCCAGTTGCTCAGGTCTTCTGGCTGCACGGCATTGCTGACCGCGGAGGTCAAAGATGACCACCCGAACTCCTCAAGGGACGGTTTGGTCGAGTACACCGTCGACGGTGTCATCCTTCTGAAGTATGAAGAGCCCCCGAACGCCAGCGAGGGGAAGCTGAGCCTGAGGATACTCAAGATGCGCAGGGCAGAGCATTCCAGGCGGATAAAGCCGTACTCGATAGGCAAGAACGGAATAACGGTTCACGCCGGCTCGGACAACTTCTAATGCGATCGCAGTTCCGCGTCGATGAGGCCGCCAAGCCTCCGTATGCCCTCTGTGATCATCTCATCGGATGCGTGGGTGAAGTTCAGCCGCATCTCGCTCTCTCCTCCCCCGTTAGGGTAGAACAGGCGGCCGTGCATGTAGGCGACCTTCTTCTCGATAGCCTTCGGGAGCAGCCGCAGCGTGTCGACGCTATCCGGGAGCGTCGCCCAGAGGAACATCCCGCCTTGGGGGTGGGTCCAATGCGTCTCCTCAGGGAAGAACTGGTCGAGCGCTGTCAGCATGGTCCTCTGCTTGCGGCCGTACATCTCCCTGATGATTGTCAGCTGCGTGTCGAGATGCCCTCCGCGCAGGTATTCGTTGGCTATCTTCTGGCTGAGCACGCCTGTGTGCACGTCGGCCGTCTGCTTCATTATCGAGAGCTTCCTGATTATCTCCTTGTGTGCGACCACCCAGCCTACCCTTATGCCAGGCGAGAGGATCTTGGAGAAACTGCTCGCGTAGATAACTCTCCCGACATCATCGAATGATTTCACCGGAGGTAACGCATCCCCGGCGTATCTAAGCTGGCCGTACGGGTCGTCCTCCAGTATCAGGAAGTCGTACTCGTTCGCCATGCCTATGAGTTCCTTTCTCCTGGATTCTGAAAGCGTCACCCCCGTCGGGTTTTGGAAGTTAGGGATAACGTAGAGCATTGTAGGGCTCATACCTCTCCTGCGAAGCTCCTTCAGCCGGTCGCTCAGCAAGTCCGTCTGGATGCCATTACTGTCCATCCTGATGTCGTCGATCTCCGCAGAATGGCTCTTGAACGCAAGCAGTGCTGCGAGGAATGAGGGCGACTCGGTCACGATCCGTCTGCCAGGCTGTAGGAATGCCTGAGAGCACAGGTCAATGGTCTGGGTCGCCCCGCTCGTCACCATCACCTCGTCCGGGCAGGTCGCCAGCCCGTGCTTCCCCATGTGCTCCGAAAGCGCTTCCCTCAGCGGCGAAAGCCCCTCGGTGACGCCGTATTGCAGCGTCTCCGAAGGAGACCTGTCTAGCACCTTCTGGGTGATGTCGGATATCACGGCGACGGGAAAAGCGTCAGGATTGGGTATTCCTCCTGCGAAGGAGATCAGCTCCGGGTCGTCCAGCATCTTGAGTATCTCTCTGATATCCGAGGCGACCGCCCTGCGCGCCCTGTCCGAATAGTGCCTCTCGAAATCTAAATCCGCCATATGCTTCTCTTCGAAGAGTATCCGGGCTCGATGCTATAAAATGCACTCCGTTAAGTGCCTTTTAGGGGGTGTTCAGAAAATGCAAAATCCTCTACAAGATTAATAAAATGCACATCATAAAATAAAAACTATTAATACCAGTGCTCCCCATCAGAGTTCAGAAATACGGTGATTCGATAATCACCCCGATTAAAAACGGAGGTTTAAGAATATGGCAATGGGACAACAGCCACAGCAACCGACAAGATCATGCATCAAGTGCGGACGCGCAATAGCTTGGGATGTAAACGTATGTCCATACTGCGGCCACGATTTCAGGCCACAGATGGCAGGGCAGCCGCAGCAGCCTGCTTACGGGCAACCTGCATATGGGCAGCAGCCTGCTTACGGGCAACCTGCGTATGGGCAGCCGATGTACGGGCAGCCGATGCCTCAGCCAGCAGTTAGCGGCGGGCTCAAGATCCTGCTCTACCTTCTGTCGTTCTTCATACCAATAGTCGGCTTCATCATCGGAGCTATCTACTACACAAAGCCGGAGACCAAGGAAGTTGGCAAGATGTGCATAATACTGGGTGTATTGAGCATAATATTCACCGCAGTGTGCTACTTCGTCCTCTTCATGGTGCTTTGGGCTACACCGTGGTACTACCTCTGAGCCAGGTAAAGAAACAATTTCCGAGGGGCACACCCCCTCGAAATCCCTTATTTTTATAATGCCCGTAACTGGCGGAAATCATTAAACGAACTCCGCGCATAACCCGGAATCATGGATCCCCTGTGGTCTCTGCTCATGTTATTCGGCTCAGCATTATGCCATCAGATTCCAGAGCGGTCCTACATCCTCGGCGACCTGCAGATGCCTCTATGTGCGAGGTGCATCGGGATCCATGTCGGCTTCCTGTTGTCATCTGTCCTGTTATGGACCGGATCAAGGAGATTCATCTCCTCGATGCCTGGGAAAAAGGCGCTCTCGGTGCTCGGTGCAATGACCATCACTGGATTCATCATGGCTCTCCTATCATACGGAGGTATAAGCGGATCCGACAACTTCAGTCGCACGATAAGCGGTCTGCTCATCGGAACGCCCATACCTTTTGTCGCCGTCCCCCTCTTGAATCATATCGTGTTCCCAGGGAAGAACAGCCGAGTCCTGTTCGCGGACCTCAAGGATTGGACGTTGCCTCTCTCATCATTCATAATCGGCTCGGCGGTCATTCTGCTTGCGACGAGTTCAATCGTCATTTTCTATATCGCTTCAATTCTCGGTATTATCGGCATGATCGTTCTTTCGTTCACTATTCTGCTGTTGCTATTGGCCGTTCTAACCGATAAGAAGGGCATGAGCGTCCGGAGAAGGTTGGCAATCGCGGCGGTCTCATGCTTCGCGTTCCTCTTCATCCTGGCAGCAATACATAACATCCTTTTACCTCAGATATGAACAGCGTTCCGGCAAAGCCGGGCAACCACAAGTAATAAATGCCATTACGATTTAGGGCGCATTCGTGCACGAAATGAAGCTTTTCAGGAGGGGGAAGGTAAAGGACGTCTTCGACGTCGACGGCCATCACCTCGAATTCGTATTCACCGACAAGATCTCGGTTTTCGACAAGATCATCCCATCGACCATACCGCACAAGGGCGAGACCCTCTGCAGGACGAGCGCCTTCTGGTTCCAGATGCTCCGCAACATGGGCATCAAATCGCATTTCACAGAGCTCATACCGCCGAACAGGATGCGGGTGAACAAGGTCGACATCATATCCGATTACAGCAAGATAACGCACAAGACCACGAACTACCTCATCCCGCTAGAAGTCATCTGCAGGCACTATGTCGCAGGCTCGCTCTTCGACCGCATCAACGACGGCAGCGTGACTCCGAAGGAGCTCGGATTCCCCGCCAAGAAGAAGGTGAAGTACGGGGACGAGCTGCCTGAGCCGATGTTCGAAGTTACGACAAAGCTCGAGAAGGTAGACAGGCCGCTGACGAAGGCACAGGCCATGAAGATGGCCGCACTAACGAAGAGCGAATATGACAACATCATAGAGACCGTTCTCAAGATCGACAAGGAGATCTACGATGAGGTCGAGCAGAGGGATCTCATCCACGTCGACGGCAAGAAGGAGTTCGCCTTCGACGAGGACCGCGAGCTGATGATTGTGGACACTTTCGGAACTGCCGACGAGGACCGCTGGTGGAACTGGGAAGACGTCTCCAAAGGCAAGTACACCGAGCTGAGCAAAGAGAACGTCAGGCAGTACTATCGCAAGCTCGGATATTACGACACGCTCAAAGCCGCGAGGTCCAAAGGAAAAGCAGAGCCAAAGATACCTGCGCTGCCCGCGAAGAAGATCAAGGAAGTCAGCAAGCTCTACATCGACCTCTTCGAGAGGATAACCGGCGAGAGCTACTGATCAGCCCATGTAGATTGGTGTTTTGATATGGGTCATGCCCTCGATGGTGCCATTGCCCCGGTCTGGAACGCGATAGGAAAGGATTATGTTCTTAGATTCGAGTCAGGTAAACATCAGTAGGGTGGTTAGGGTCTAATTCGAGGGTGGTCTATATCGCAAAATGCCAAAGATGTGGGCGAGGGTTAGGATTCCTCCAATCCGGCTCGTATTGTAATTCTTGCCAAAATGCAATCATCCATGAGACGCGCTGTGAGCGTCAATATCAACAAGGCCAAGATTATGCAAGGAATGTAGAAATGGATCATATGTCAAATGAGCTGGAACGGCATATCGCACAATATCCGCAACTAGCAAGTCTTCGAGGGACTGTTACTGATTATGTTACTTTAAAATGGGCATATTATCGAGCATATTCATATGCGAATGCGAAGAATCTAGAAACGGCGGGGAGATATGAGGAATCGGCGAGAGTCTATGAAGAATTGGGGATGTTCAAGGAAGCTGGTGGCGCAAGAAGCAAGGCCAATACGCAAACGATAAAGCACGTCAACGTGAACCTCAATGATCTAATTGACAAGTTAAGGTATGGTGGCCTCGCGATCCCCTATAAGTGCAGTAGCTGTGGCGGAACGATTGTGATTGATAAGAACTCCCATGCCGATGGTTTACAAGCGTGTTCGTTCTGTGGTTCCGCATTGAATACTGATGCACTCACCCGCATCCTCCAGGACGCCGTTGGCCATTAGACTGACACGCACCCCCACCTAAGGCCGTGCCGATCTCCGAATTAAGCAAATCCCCATAAGCCCATATCAAAAGTAATCATTCCTAAAGAGGCGACTATCAATCCAATGCCAACGACTAATAGTATCCCTCGCATAACAATCGACGCCTGCATATATCTTATAACATAAACGATTAGTATGATTCCAACAATTAGTATCGCAGGATAAACGATTGATTCTGTGGCCATTTATTTCCCATCCTTGGATAGTATCTAGTGCGTTTCCGTTATTAGACCTCATGGTCACTCCATCCCGCAACGAGCCTCAATCAACCCTCATAGGCTCTCGGCATAGGGGTCCGGCCCGAACCCCACCTAAGGCCGTGCCGATCTCTTCTCCCTATCCTGATACCTATCGCGTGCCGTTCATAGGGGTTAGTGGGGGTCCCTATGGCATTAGAACGGACCCTCGCAACAGGGAGCATGGGCGCACGCATACGCGCGGGGGCGTGCGTTCGTAGTGGTTGCGATGGCTATCCCCCGCCCATCAAAGCATTTATCTCGGCTGAGGGGGATTTGAGAGCGAGGAAGATGACTCGGGATTTGAGGAAGGCGGTAATTTCGTCTATTCTGATCATGGATGTGTCTTTCATTGTGATGCTGTGGATTTGGTCGGCGATTCTGTGGCGATGGATACACAGCGGGGAAGGGGTGCTTATGATATTCTGGGGTTCAACATTTTTAGTCTCACTGATAGTCCTTATCTTCGTGTGGTGGGAATACGAGAACCCTATGATGAAGAGATTTGCGCTAATCAGCGGAGTAGTCGGTTTATTTTCCGTTTTATTAGTCCCAATTTATTGGATCTATCCTGGTATCTGAACTAAGAGGAACTCCCGTCCGTCAAAGCATTTATCTCGGCTGAAGATGATTTGACAAACTGGGAAACGGAATGAAATGGGCCGTCATGACATTATGGACCATTATTATTGCCGGAATTGTGCTAATCGGTTACGCATTTCTCATGGGTACGACGTCATGGGATTTCGAACAAAGGGTTGACCTCAAACAAATGCTATTATGGCTTCCTGGTTTTGGATGTATAGTCGCAGGTATTATTGGCTTGTTTATGGAGAAAAAGAAGGATTAAGGGGTTTGCGAGGGGCGTTACGTGCCCCTCGGTTTTCTATCCTTCCGAGTGCCATACGATTTCATACATTACTGTACCCGAACGCCTTAATCCAGTCAATTTCCCATGTAGATGTGCCTTTTGAACCTGTGATCCCAGATGAAGCTGTCGTCTGTCGTCGCATCTTCTATCTTGGACATCATGTAGGACAGCTTTGCGTCGAAGTCGTCCGCAATGTGCACGGTCTGCGCCTCAAGTATCGCCGGTTCGACCGGGGACCCCCAGTCCTTCCTTCCGTGGTGGCTCAGGATGATGTGAAGCAGTTTGTTCTGCTTCTCCACCGGGAAATCAGGGATCTCGTCGATCTTCGACTTGACCACGTTCATCCCGATGACAAGGTGGCCTAGGAAGACCCCCTCTTCAGTCTGATTGATGTTGGTAGTGACCCTGAACGACCTGACCTTCCCCACATCGTGAAGGATCGCGCCAGTCGTCAGCAGGTCCTTGTCCATCTTCTTGTAATGCCCCCAGGCCGTGTTGCAATGATCCAGCACGTTCAAGGTGTGGTAGACGAGCCCGCCTATCTCCGCAGAATGCAGCATTATCGATGCCGGGCACTTCGAGAACTCTTCAATGAACTTCTCGTCGAATATCTTGCCGAGGACGGCTGAGTAATGCGGGTCCTTGACGCTGGCGATGGCTTCTTTGAGCCTTGCGACCAGTCCGGGTATGTCTTCTATGGTCCCAATGAGCTCCTTTATGTCGTACTCCCCTTCCGACAGCAGCTTCACCATCCCGCCCTCGTTCGGGTTCACTGCCAGTTCCATGGCCCCTCTGTACTCCCCTATCGTCCCCCTGATCTGGACTATCGTATCTCTGCTGATGGTCTCAAATATCTTCTCGACCTCGGTCTTATCCTCGCCGCCCCAGTACTTCACTGTTATCTGCCCGGTCCTGTCGGCGACGCGGAACTCGAACATCGAGCCATACTTGTATTCGGAAATCGACTTCTTGTAGTGCACCGAGAAAACGGAGTCGACCTTGTCCCCTGGCTTCATGTCCGTTATGACCTTCTTAGCATAAGGTATCAATGCTGCCTGCCCCCTCAATTAATTGTACGGGGCGATTGCCCGCGCGTGCTCAATCGCCTTGCCGCGGCCAACCGCCCCTTGGGCTTTGGATGCCGCGGCGGGATTATCAACCGCCCTGCTACACGTAGTGCGCAATCAGGTACTTCTTGATTGCACTTGCACCGCATCACCAGCAGCGGGAATAGCCGCACGACCTGCAAACCACGCATCCCTCTACATAGTCCACCATCGCGCCGCACTCCGGGCACTCTGGACAGACGTCGCCCTTGTCAACCTGGTTCTGCTTCTGCACCGCCGGACTTTCCTTCGTCTTCAGAGGCTGCTCTCTGCCCTCGACATACCTCTCAAGCGCCTTGGCGATGGCGTCCGAGCAGGACAGTATCATGCCGCCCGGCTGCCAGAGCGGCGACGGGCATCTTATCCCCTTCAGCTGCTTGATGACGGTCTTCGCATCGATCCCAGACCTCAGCGACAGCGATATCAGCCTGCTGATCGCCTCTGACTGCGAGGCGGTGCATCCTCCCGACTTGCCCATCTGGGTGAAGACCTCGAACAGCCCATGCTCGTCCTCGTTTATCGTGATGTAAAGCTTGCCGCAACCGGTCTCGAGCTTGTGCGTCGATCCCTTGATGACGGCCGGCCTCGGCCTCGGGGCGCGGTGATGGAGGGTGCTCTCCTCTGGCTTCTTGACCTCTTCCAGCAGCGGGGCGCCCTCCTCCTTCCTGTTGACCTTGCCGATGTTCAGCACCTGCTCGTCCCTGCTGCCGTCCCTATACACGGTCACTCCCTTGAGCCCCAGGTCGAACGCCATCAGGTAGACCTTCCTTACCTCCTCGGCCGTGGCCGTGTTCGGGAAGTTCACCGTCTTGCTCACGGCGTTGTCGGTGAACTCCTGGAACGCCGCCTGCATCCTGATGTGCCATTCCGGCGTGATGTCGTGGGCGGTGACGAAGATCTTCCTGACATCCTCCGGGATGTCCGTCAGTTCGGATATCGAGCCGTGCTCCGCGACCTTCTTCATCATCTCCTCGCTGTAGAAGCCGCGCGCCTTGGCGATCTCCTCGAAGATCGGGTTCACCTCCGAGAGCTCGTCCTTGTCCATCACGTTCCTCACATACGCTATCGCGAACAGCGGCTCTATACCGCTCGAGCATCCGGCGATTATGCTTATCGTGCCTGTCGGCGCGATCGTGGTGACAGTTGCGTTCCGCATGAGCGGGTACTTCTTGCGCAGCGTGCTCCTCAGGAAGTTGGGGAAGTCCCCCCTGCTCTTCGCGAGGTTCTGCGAGGCGTCCCTGGCAGTGGTGTGAATGAACTTCATCAGGTTGCGCCCTATCTCCAGGGATTCTGCAGAATCGTACGGGACTTCAAGCCTGATCAGCATGTCGGCGAAGCCCATTATCCCGAGCCCGATCTTCCTGTTCGACTTCGTCATCTCATCGATCTGCGGCAGCGGGTACTTGTTGACGTCTATCACATTGTCCAAGAACCTGGTCGCCCAGATCGTCGTCTCCTTCAACTTCTCCCAGTCGATGGTCCAGTCGGACCCGCTCTTCTTGAGCATATGAGCGAGGTTGATCGAGCCGAGGTTGCACGACTCGAAAGGAAGCAGAGGCTGCTCGCCGCACGGGTTCGTGCTCTCTATCTGCCCTTGCTCCGGCGTGGGGTTGTCTCTGTTGATCCTGTCGATGAAGATCGTCCCCGGCTCGCCGTTGCGCCAGGCCATGTTCGTTATCAGGTCGAAGACCTGCTCCGCATCGAGCTGCCCATCGGTCTTTCCAGAGTGCGGGTTAAAAAGGTCGTATTTCTTCTTATCTTTAGCCGCCTTCATGAACTTGTCCGTCAGAGCGACGGAGATGTTGAAATTGGTCAGCCTCTTCTGATCCTTCTTGCACGTGATGAACTCGAGTATGTCCGGATGGTCCACTCTGAGGATCCCCATATTCGCGCCGCGCCTTGTCCCGCCCTGCTTTATCGTCTCGGTGGCAGCGTTGAAGACCTCCATGAATGAGATCGGCCCGCTCGACACTCCCTTGGTCGTCTGCACCGAGTCGTTCGCCGGGCGCAGGCGGGAGAACGAGAAGCCCGTGCCTCCGCCGCTCTTGTGGATCAGCGCCGTGAACTTGATCGCGTCAAATATCTCTTCGATGGAATCGCCCACCGGAAGCACGAAGCAGGCGGAAAGCTGCCCGAGCTCCCTTCCAGCGTTCATAAGCGTCGGGCTGTTCGGCACGAAGTCCATGGATGAGATCATCTCGTAGAACTTCTTCTCGACTGCCAGCAACTCCTCGCGGGGTACACCGTGGCTGAGTTCCGCGCTCGCAATCGTCCTCGCGACTCGTGCGATCATCTGCTTCGGGGTTTCGAGCACCTTCCCCTTCTCATCCTTCTTCAGATATCTCCTCTCAAGCACCTTGATCGCATTCTTCGATAGCTCTGGCTCTTTGAAAGTATCACTGAACGAGTAATCGTCCTTGCCGTTGATATCGGAATTCCCATCCAGCGGGTCATCGCCCGCATGTCCACGCGCCTGCATCTATCCTTCCCCCCGTACTTTGATATCGACCCAAACCTTCTCGAATCGAGAAGGCACCGCCTTCAGTTATCCGCATCCGATCAGGGTGCGATGAGCCCCCACTCGGATAAGATGCCCTACTCCCACCTGATATTCTCGCCGCCTTTATTGCCATACTGGCAGAGTGCAATCCCTTCCCTTCGGGGAACCCGAAGCGGTATCCTCCGGGAGATACTTCTGCAGATAAATCTGTTTCTGGAATACAGTCTGATAACACTCCACCCCTCTATACCTCTGTCTTGTTATCTTATTTGTTATCAAATCTATTATCCATATTATCATAACTGTAGTGCGACATGAGTGAAGTAAGACGCGGTCAGATATTAACCACCGATTGTCGTTCATAGGGTTTTCTTAAATAATTCCAATGGAAATGCAGGGTTAGGGAAAAAGATGAAGATCAAACTGAGGTTGTTCGCCTTCTTCAGACAGGCGTTCGGAGCTCCCGAGATTTCATACGAACTTGCCGAAGGTGCGACTGCGGCAGACCTTCTAGATGACATATTCAAGAAGCACCCGACCCTCGAGAAATCCAGAGGGCATGTAGTCGTCACGATCAATAAGACGGCCGTGAAACTCACTGAGAAGATTAATGAAGGGGACGAAGTGGCCATCCTTCCGCCCGTCAGCGGCGGTTAGGCCAGTGTTACTTTCTTTAGCGGTCGTCCGTCTCCGCATTGCATATCCCCGATGACCTCGGAGACCCGGTATCTCGCTCCACCAGTTACTCCCGTCGGGTGGCACAGCCTGTAATTCTCACATTGCACGGAGTCGCATTGACGCGGCTCGAATGAGATCGTCATGCCCTCCATCGCAGATCTTGCCGGGATGGAGGCAGGTATCCCCGTAGGCTCCGCCTCGACGACGCGTACGCCCCCTTCGTGCACCTTGCAGTCATGATGCTTCTCCCTTACGGAACTGACCTTGTACCATCTTCCGACGTCGAGGTTGAAGCACACCGTCTTCAGCTTGCATTCGCGGCATTCAGAAAGGGGACCGCAGTAAACGAATGTAGTCCCTTTCCTGGCCTGTAATTCCCCTACTAGCGTGATTATTACCATTGATCATGTCACCCGCCGATTACTCCGGTAATCCTCGCCAACCTCTCGCTCGCATCCTCGGTCATCCCCTTGTCGCCGAGTATGGTGTACCTGTCCTGGCGCACCTTGTGGGCGCAGGTCAGCGCTTGAATCAGTATCTCGTCCGATATGCCGAGCTGGTCGGCCGTCGTCGGCGCTCCTATCGTTGCGAGGGAATCCTTGATCCTCTTCCAGTCCCCGCCGTGCAGGTACATGGTCATTATCGATCCCACGCCGCACTGCTCGCCGTGCAAAGCCTTCTTCGGCGCGAGCCTGTCGAGCATGTGCGAGAACATGTGCTCGGCGCCGCTGGTCGGCCTCGAATTGCCAGCAATCGCCATCGCTATGCCCGATATTATTATCGGCTTTATCGCCGTCCAAATGCTCTCCTCGAGGTTCGGCTTGATCGCAGATGCGTGGGCGATTATCGAGTCGGCCGCATAATCGGAAATCGTGGCCGCGCTCGAGCTGAAATCCTCTCCCCTGAGCCTCTGGGCGAGCTTCCAGTCCAGTATCGCCGTCTTGTTGCTTATGACATCCGCGCAGCCTGACGCCAGCAGCCTGAACGGTGCTTTTACTATTATCTTCGTATCGACGATTATCGCAAGCGGCACCTTCGCCTCTATGGACACTGAGCCATTGCTCCCGTGCAACGAAGCCCGGGGGCTTGCTATCCCATCATGCGAAGCACTGGTCGGTATGCTGATGTACGGGACCTTGAGCTCCTTTGCGACCATCTTCGCTATGTCGATCTTGCTGCCTCCGCCGACCCCTAGCAGGAAGCGCGCCTTTACGTCCCTGGCAACTCCGGCGGTCTTCTGGACATTCTCCATCGTCGCCTCTCCGACCTGGGCGACCTGAACCTCGTATCCGCCATCGACCAGAATATCCGCTATGGGTTTCCCCGCGAGGGCGGAGGTCGTCGAACCGGTGACCATGAGCACGGGAGGCTTGAGCTCGAACTCGGCGCATACGTCAGGGATCTGGCTCATGACGTCGTGGCCGGCCAGAATCCTCCTGGGCAAGCTTATAGACTTGGATTTTGTGAAAATGTCGTCCAAAGGGTCGCTCATCTGTGCACTACTCCGTGATATGCCAACCCTGACATGAATCTATCGCAGAAATTTCCATGCCAGATATGTGCGCCATGACCGTATCTCACTAAGGCCGATTGAGCCTCTCAATCGATTCGATAAGCTCGTCCATGCTGAACGGCTTCGACAGGAATCCGGTCGCCCCATTTTTTAGCGCGTCGTTCTCTATCATGATGTCTGCGCTGACGAACAGTATCTTGGAGCTCTTATCTATCGCGAGCATCTCGTTCATCGTGTCGATCCCGTTCTTCGTCGGCATCCTGTGGTCGAGGATCACCACATCCGGGCGTTTCTCCATGTGCCGGAACTTCTTCACCGCCTCATCGCCGTCGTACGCGGTTGCGACGACATCGTACCCTTTGAGCTTGAGGATGTCTCTGTAAAGGTCGACGATGAATACCTCGTCGTCAACGACCATGATTCTCGTCATCATCCTGTCCCCTTGTGCCGTGCAGTTCTAATTCGACCGATATGGCGGCCCTCAGTGTACTGATCTAGGTGGAACAAGTGGCCATATGCTATACTCAACTCTACTTCTCCCCTAGTCATATGCCCCCTCTGTTGATTGTCAGTTAGGTACTGGAACATCGTAATTGTTATTTAACCATGATTGTGGCAATCGTCGCCCTCGAATTATCCACCAAAATCATCTAATGTCGAAATCTGTCGGTCCGGCACTTTCTCCGGCGCGTCCCGTCCCTTCGGAAGGAGCAGTCCGGGGAACTCCTTTATCCTGTGCATCTCGTCCGCCCAGATCGCATCGCCGGCCGATTCCGGCAAACCTCCCCAGAAATGTTTGAAGCCCCTGCGATCCGAGGCGAGCGGTATCTTCTGGGACTTGGCCAGAAAGGGCATTCCGTTGATCATCAGGTTCACGGTCTTCTCGCCTTGTATCGCGGCACAGTACCCCTCAGGGCACCTCGAAAGTTCCGTCCTGAGGACCATGTCCGCTATATCGTTCTCGAAAGTCGCGCTCCCAAGGGACATTTTCACCTCTTCGAACCTGTCGAACTTGATGTACCTCTGCGCCCGGTTGAACTCCGCAAGCACCCGTTTGACGCGAAACCTCATTTCGCGCGATTCGGGGGTCTCCTCCGCAAGGTAGCTCTTGCTTCCAGCGGCCCCGATCTTGTCGAGCATCTGTAGCACCAGCGCGCTGCGGTCGAGCGATCCGAATCTCAGCGCCCAGAATATGTCCCCGCTTATCACATCGTATAGCTTCGGGTCCTCAAGGAAGTCTATCTTGCCGTTCTTCTCGCGATATTCCTCGTAGGTCTTGTCGTAGTCCGCCGTCCGTGCGTCCTCCACCTGATCGAAGAAGAATTTGCGCTCCGGATCGAACATCACGGCCTTCATTCCCCGCAGCTTCTCGAGCATGTGGGCGACAACGACCGACTTGGGTTCCAGTCCGAAGATAACAATCATGCAACGAACCCATCCAGAAGGATGTTATAAATAGTTTTCGAATTATATTGAACGCTGGAAAAAGTAATGAAATCGAAAGGGGAAAAAGGCGTCGAACCGCCGCCCGGAACTAGTGAATTCGAGAACGGGCTGAATCTATGGGACGCGGGGAGGATCGAGGAAGCTCTCTCCGAGTTCAATGCCGCAGGCAAGAAAGGTTTCAGGGTCGATGCCATTGAGAACAATCTCGGCGCGGGCTTTGAGAAACTCGGGCGAATGGACGAGGCTATAGATCACTACAGCGCCGCGCTGAAGGCGAACCCAGCGAACTTCTTCGCTCTGAAGAACCTGGGGGAGATCTTCTCATCGAGAGGGGAGTGGGCGAAGGCCAAGAAGCACCTCACCAGGGCGCTGAAGGAAGACCCTGGCGATTCGGGAACAAGGCTCGACTACGCGCGCTGCTTGATCGTAATGGGGGCGTTCTCAAAGGCGAGGAAGGAGATCGTAACTCTTTTCGAGATGAAATCAGAACCCGGCTTTCTGATCGAAGCGCTGTCCATGCTCAGGGACGCGGAAGCCTTCGATGCGATAGTCAATCTGGGGCCGCTAATCCCGCCAGCACTGCAGGAGTCTTCCGATTACCTCAAGATAACAGGCGAGGCGTATCTGGAACTCGGCATGACCGAGGATGCCACAATCTACTTCGAAAAGGTCCTCAGCAAGGGAAGCGACGCCGTCACAAAGAGCTGGCTGGGACTGGCGGAGATTTCCCTCGGGGATGACGATCGCGGGATGGAGCTGCTCAACGAGTCGCTCAGCGAGGGCGGCAATAACCTACAGGTCCTCCGCACGCTCTCCTTCGTTCTTCACGGCAAGGACCGGTTGGAGGACGCACTTTCGATCTACGAGAGGGCAGTCGCTCTCTTTCCGGAGGAGTTCGTGTTGTGGAACAACTGGGGCAACGCGCTCTACAATCTTCACAGGTATGCAGAATCCATACCCAAGTTCGTCACCGCCATCGAGAAGAACCCGGATTACGAGGTGGCCTGGAACAACATCGGCAACGCGCTCGAGAAAATGAAGCTCTTCAGGGAATCTCTCCCTTTCCATCAGCGGGCGATAGAGATCAACGACGAATTCGATTATGCGCACTACGCGGCGGCCGTCGCACTGCTGATGACCGGAGACAGCATGGGGGCCACGATGGAGCTCGAGAAGTCGCTTATGTTCAATCCGACCTTCCCTGAGGCCTGGGATCTGAAGGCGCGGAGCCTGATCGCTCAGGCGCCGGAAGTCGGCTCGGCGTTCGCGACGAGGGCTATTGGGACGGAGCCGGATGCGGCGCGTCCCTGGGTCACATTGGCCATGTGCCAGATGATGACAGGCATGAACGCGGACGCGGAAAGGAACCTGAGGGAAGCTTCCAAGCTCGCCTCGCATAATGCCGACCAGCGATCGCTCCGCGAGATCCAGTCGATAGAGGAGGGGGGCGAAGCCGCCATTTTCAAGATCATATCATCCGAGGGACTGAGCTCGGTCCCTGGCTCGGATACCGAGGGGATGGAATCGGACGCTGAGCGGGCCTTCAGCCTGTACAGGCTCGGTTCTGAGAAGATGTTGAAGGGAAAGACTGGTAAGAGTGCCGACCTCTATGGGATGGCGTTTCAGATCGACGACGATTCTTCAGCGATCGCTTACGCCCTGTTGAAAAGCGAGAAGAACAAGGAACGCCTCAAGAAATACCTTGATGAATCCAGGAGGATACACTCATCCGGCTTCGCGACCCCGAGCCTGACAAAGGCGATGGAAGAGGCAGCGCATAAGCTCGAAGCCACAGCGTTGGACCGGACAGTCAAGAAATAGTGATATCAATGGATATGCGGATGGCTTACAAAATGAGCGGATTGAAAACGAGGAACCGTCACAGGCTGAGCAAGAAGGAGGTAAGGGCCCTGGAGCAGGAGATGATGTCGTCAGCCGGCTTCGTGCCTTTCCTGCCGGGTTCCGAGATAGATGTCGCCGAGATGGAGAAGTGGACCGTCATACTCGACGGAAGCGAGATCGTCGGGATATACATCAACGACAAACCGTTCCCAACTCTGAGAGGCCTCCTGAAGACGACCCCATCGGGGAGGCAGGTGACCGTGGACATGGGTGCAATCAAGTACATAGCAAACGGTGCAGACGTGATGTCCCCCGGGATAGTGGACGCGGACCCGTCGATACGCGAGGGCGAGGTCGTCTGGGTGAGGGATGTGAACAACAAGAAGCCGCTCGCTGTGGGCATCGCCCTGAAGTCCGGGGCGGACATGGTCAACGTGAAGCAGGGAAAAGCAGTCAAGACGATTCATTACGTCGGGGATGAAATCTGGAGCATCGGTCATAACATGCCTCAGTAGCCAATGTTCCAGCGCAACCAGTAATTGCGAATAATTATTTTGTAGTCGCCCAGTCACCGGAAAACAGCATAAAAAACATCACAGAACCATTCGGCTCTCTTGTTTCTTCAACTGTCTTATCAGGTGTGCAGTCACCTGTTCTTGAAGTTGGGTCGGTGTCATATCTTCTTATGGTGTCTTTGATAGGGGATCATAGCTTCACATATGGTTGGAAATGGCAAGAGAGGCATTGCTCCCGAATTGATAGGGGCAGGGTTGAGTCATTAAACCGAGCCGAAGAAGAACCCAGCATTCCCAAGTCGCCAAGACGAGGTCATACTGGGGATTTTATCAATGCCAGAATATTTGTTCAGCCTATAAATAATTCATGTCGTCCCTATTCCGTCCGATTACATTCGTGTGATAGGTTTATTAATCACAAATGATGTAGATACTTCTGACGAGGAGGAGGATGGTATTCTGCCGTTATGCCTTCTCGTCGCATGAATTTCTTTTCTTTAACGCTGCTTTGGAATTCTGCTTTCCACATGGCAAATCGACTCAAGATGATTCCCGAAACTCCTTGCCTTGCTCGGGTTCGCATCCGGCATATGATTGATTGCGCCGACCCTATGAAGGGCGCAATGTGCGACAATGTCAGCAATTTGTAGACCACTCCAGTCGTGTGAAAGCCCTCCGAGAATAGCTGGTGCGAGCCGTGGATTCAAAGATTTTCCTGTCAGACTATGTCGAAATCTTGCAACACTGCGACTGAAATCTTCAAGCTCCTGCTGATATGAAATGTCCCATATGATTAGGAAATGGCAAGGCTCATGGGCGCCTGCATTGAGATAGTCGTTGACCCGTTCTAGAACGGTTCTGCGCGCAAAGGCTTTTGCCAAAGTCTTCTCGGATGATCTTCGCGACAAGATAACCCCGCTATTGCGAGCGCTCGAAATCCAGACTTCTGCATCGATATTAACAAGAAGGGTGCGTATTTCCGCCATCACTTGGTCAATGGAGGCGTCTTTCAACAGATGGTTTGGCATATCCGTGCCTTTTAATTCTCTCTTGCCAGGACGGAAATATCGATTTAGTATCGACTTTGAACCTGAATTCAGATTCTCCAGATTTGAGAACGAAATAGCGATCGCAGTTGTCACCCAATAGCTCTGGATTCCGTGTAAGGGTGCACCGATTCCTGATTCGTCAATGTAGATCGCATGCGTGAATGCAGCCATTAATACAGTAAACCGAGGGTGATGGCAACCTTCTTTTGATTGCATGTAGGGCCGTATGACTCCTGAAAACTGGGAGCAGTGCTTATAGCAGGCTGGGAACACTGATATGGAAACATATGGATCAAGAATCGAAGAATCTGACGAGCTGGACCAAATCTGATTCTTCATCCGTCTGAATATTCTTGAAGTTGTTCTTCTCGTAGAATTTGGCCAATTTGTCATTCCTCCTGACATCAACCCGCACGAACCTGCCACCCACAGCACTTTGCGCCGTATGAATGATGCTCATTGCGTGCTCAATCAGCTCAGCCCCTTCAATTTGGTTTGAATACATATCGTTCTTGCCAAGCTGACCGATGAGGTAGCAAGGAGCTTCGTCATTTCTAAAAATGCCAGTCAATCTCTTCTTCATCGTCTTGGTGACATGAGGTTGGAATTTCATATTGGAAATGGCTACGGACACATACGCAAGGATTTTTGAAAGTGGCGATTTCCGAGGACTTGCCATCGATTATCAGGTAAGTGCGGCATTTATGGGCCCTTTCATAAGGGATTGCCATCTTATGGAGAAAATGCTGGGTATATGGATTGATCACGCAGCTGAATTCAGACAGCTTATCACTGACAAAAGACTCCTTCGCACACTCGGTCAATGTCTCCATCAGTGGGAGAACATCCTTCTTATTGATTTTCGTCCCCTCTCGAGAGCCTTCAGGGTCTCGGTCGGGTCAATAGGTTTATGCTTGCAATTAGCCGCCTCGATCAGCCTAGCGGCTGCCTCGTCGTCCTTAATGATTAATGGCCTATTGAAAGGATCATAATCGCTGCGCGCCATATTCCATACTATTATCAATTGGATAATAGAACTATCACACGGAATCAATTCGGAGAATTGCTATTGCGAGGGGGTTCAGTGATCTTCGGCGCCTCGAACGCTTTGGGAATCGCACTCATTCGGTAGGGGTCAAGATTCCCTCAGTCTAATGCGAGCAGCATCTTGTCAAAGCATTTATCTCGGCTGAGGGGATTTACGAATGAGGGAAATGGACGAGAAAATGCCAGTAAATTCTGCCATAGCGACAACGGAACCTCAGCCATCGCGAAGTAGGATGAAAAATAGAACTAAACTAATCATCGCTTCCATTATTGTTGTTATTGTGGTCATGTTTCTGATTACACCGCCTTTAATAAGGTATTTGTTACCTACAACAGGTGTTCGTATACCTGAGATTGGATGTAGCAAAGGCAATACATCAACGGAATGGACTTTCACAACTACCATAATCTATTTGGGAGAATGGCCTCTTAGAAATGATGTATATGTGGAGATAACTAATCAAAATGGCCACAACAATGTGACGAGGACGCATTTAGCAGCCTCTTTGGACGACGGTATGTTCACTTTCAAAGCCAATGGAACAGGGCCACGCCTGGAGCATGGCGACACATTCTCCTTGAAGAAAGCCGGATCGACGGATGGCTATGGAATAGGCTCGATCTTAACCATATTCCCTGATACTTCCACTTCCGTATACTATGCCAAAATGACCGTTACCGGTTGATATAATTCGAGCATTCTCTACTACTTCTTGAGAAAAAGAAGGATTAATGGTATTGGGGGAAAGATGGAGTTAATTATGGGTCAAAGCCAGTGCAGTATTCCAGAATCTCAGTACTGGGAATATTTATATTCTGGTACCATGATTACTCAAACACGAGGGATGAGGATGACTATTATCAAAAGGAAACCTTTCGGGCCGAAAGCCGAGGGTGATGATGCGGTCGTTGAAACGGAATCGTACATCGACCTGAGCGACATGCGTTTTGAGGCCGAGGATGCCGGGGATGCGTCCATGCTCGTCAAGGTCGGAGAGATCTACCGGTATGAGGATCTGAGCGCGATGACGGCCATGGTCTACAACGGCAACATCCTGCTGCTCGACATAACCTCGATTTCAAACGACGACCTGACGCTGAAGCGTGTCACGAGCGAACTTAGGAACGTGGCCAGGGACACCGGCGGGGACGTCGCAGGGGTCGGCAAGAACCTTCTGATGGTTACGCCGTCGGCAGTGAGGATCGACCGCAACAAGGTCCGCGGAGCGTTCTAAGGGCAGGCGGGGCTTAACCTTCTAACCCGCAATATTTTGCGGTAACATCTCATTATAGCCCAGGCTCACTCGGTTATTGGAGTCGTGACTATGAACTGCCCGTTCCTGAACAGAAGTGTCAGGTCGCCGTGGTATATCTTCGTGTGACGCATCTTCACCACTCTGAGCCTGAGTTGGACGTCGGTCTCTCCGACATCAACGAACTTCAAGAGAATGGTGCCGTCCGCCAAGTAGTTCTCGTTGTTCGTCCCGAAGTCCTGCTTGCCCCCATGGGTCTCAGAAATCAGGATGGTAGTAACCCCTAGTCTCTTCAGGAAAGTGAAGAAATGGAAGAGCTCCTGCCGGGGATTCTCGAGATCCGTGAGGGCATATATCGCCGTAAGGGAGTCTATGATGACCAAGCGGATGCCTTCTGTATCCACCTTCTTGCGCAAGTACTCCTTGATGATCTTGAACCAATCCCGCCCAGCGTCGGCATCCGGATGCTCCATCCTCAGCCGCCCGAGATCGACTATCAGCATCCTGGGGTCCTCGACGTCCGTCATGCCGAGGTTCTTCATCGAGGTCGTCAGGCTCTCGCGCCCCTCCTCGACGCTGATGTAGAGCGTCTTCAAGCCGTCCTTCTTCGCGTTGTTGTAGGCCATGTTCAAAGCTATCGAGGACTTCATCGCCCCAGGGGGACCAGCCAGGAGTATGGCATGTCCTTTCCTTATGCCGCCGCTGATCCTCTCGTCGAGGCCTTCAACGTAGGTCTTCAGCCTTTCACCGGCGTTCTTTTCAGAAGTCCCCAAAGCAATCCCCAAGCTCGGACGCTGTAATCACCAGACTCTGATAATAAAGTTCCGTTCACGTTCTCTGGCAGGAAAGCCACTCATCCTGCAATCGCAAAAGGGGCGACATGAGGGATTCTTAGGATTTCCTGCACAAGTGCCAGTTGTCTATGTTGCTTTCCAGCACATTGGATCCCCCTCGCTTTTTTGATACAGACGGAATAGGCGCGACCGACAGGCAATAGTATCCGTGAGGAGATTGACCTGGGCGTGAAAGAGCAGAAGATAATACACGATTCGGTCCACGGGAGCATCTCCGTAAAAGGGGTATTCCTCGACCTCATACAGACGGCGGAGTTCCAGAGGCTGCATGACATCAAGCAGCTGGGGCTGGCCTACCTCGTATTCCCCGGTGCTCACCAGACGAGGTTGGAGCATTCGCTCGGGACCTACCATGTCGCCAAGCTCATGAGCGAGTCGCTGGCTCTCGATGAGCAAGCGGCCGAGAGGATAATGTGCGCGGCATTGCTGCACGACATCGGCCATGCGCCTTTCTCCCATACGCTCGAATGGTTCCTCAAGGATCAGTTCGGTTTCACCCATGAGGAGCTCACCGCGAACATAATCATCGGCAAGGAGTCAATCTTGCCGGAAGGAGACCGCGCATTGATAGGCGGATCTCCGACCATCCCGGAGGTGCTGGAGAAGCACCACGTGAATCCCAAGGAGGTCGCCAAGCTCGTCGTGGGCGACGGCTCGGAAGTCCACCCGGAGCAGACTCTTCTCTCTGGCAAGAGGAAGCTGCGATACGGCGACATGAGGTACCCCTTCCAGATGATACACGGCCCTGTGGACTGCGACCAGATGGACTACCTGATGAGGGACTCGCACTACACCGGCGTCGCCTACGGGATCATAGACCGGGACCGCCTACTCAGCATGCTCAGGATCAGAAACGGCGATCTTGTCGTTGAGAGCGGAGGCATCCCCGCGGTCGAGGGGATGCTCGTCGCCCGCGCACTGATGTATACCAGCGTCTACTTCCACAGGACCGTGCGCATCACGGAGCTCATGCTTGCGAAGGCGGCGGAGAAGATGGGGCGCAAGGAGATGGATTCGGCAAGGAAGCAGAACGACTCCGGTTTCATCGCCGCGCTCAGGGGGCATGACGATTTCTCTAAGAAGCTGCTGACCTCGCTGAAGTATAGGCGACTCTACAAGACCGCGCTGGTCTGGAAGCTTTCGGATATGGGTGAGAGGCAGATAGGTATGCTGAAAGGGCTCTGCAGCTACCGCGAGAAGGTAGCCGTCGAGGAGAGCATATGCAAGAGGGCGGGGGTTCCCCAAGGCACCGTCGTCGTCGATGTCCCGGGCGAAGAGATATTGATGTCAGAGCCAAGGCTCGCAAGCGTCAACATAGGCATCCTCGAGAACAACCGGGTCAAGCCGCTGTCGAGGGTGAGCCCGCTCGCCTCCGCGCTCCAGCTCAGGAAGGTTCAGGACTGGGTGCTGCTAGTGGCGTGTCCTCCAGAGTTCCGAGCCGACGTGAAGAAGGCGGCTGAAAAAGTGCTCTCTGGCAGATGATCATCCTTTCATGACGCCAAGAGGGACTAGCCTCGCGACGAGCTTGGATATGCCCGCGCCGTCGGCTATGCGGACGACGTCGTCAATGTTCTTGTACGCTCCAGGGGCTTCCTCTGTTATTCCTTCCCTGGTCGCAGACTTCACGAAGATGCCTTTCTCCCTCAGTGAATTCATGACTGTGCTCTTGTCGAACTTACGCGTGGCGGCCTCGCGAGACATGAGCCTTCCAGCGCCATGGCAGGTGGAGCCGAACGTCTCCGACATCGCCTGCTCGGTACCCACTAGGACGTAGCTCGCGGTGCCCATGTCCCCCGGAATGAGCACAGGCTGCCCTGCAGATGCATAAACGTCAGGAATTCCAGGTGTGTTCTTCGGGAAAGCCCTCGTGGCTCCCTTCCTGTGAACATAGACCTCTCTATCGCCAGAATCCGTCTTGTGCTTCTCCTTCTTGCAGATGTTGTGCGCGACGTCGTATACCATCCGCATCCCGAGTTCCTCCGGGTTCCTGCCCAGCACCTGCTCGAACGACTCGCGCGTCCAATGAAGTATGAGCTGCCTGTTTGCCCACGCATAGTTCGCCGCGCAGACCATGGCGGAGAAGTAGTCCTGCCCCTCGTCGCTGTTGACTGGGGCGCAGGCGAGCTGTCTGTCCTCGACATGGATGTTGTACTTCCTAAGCGCGCCTTCCATCACCCTGAGGTGGTCGGTTGCGATCTGGTGTCCGCACCCCCGTGAGCCGGTGTGGATCGAGACCATCACCTGCCCCTCGGTGTCGATGCCGAAGGTCTTAGCTGCGACAGCGTCGTAGATCTTGTCGACCTTCTGTATCTCGAGGAAATGATTGCCGCCGCCGAGCGTCCCGAGCTGCGAGGAGCCGCGCTGGGCCGCCTTCTGCGAGACCTTCTCCGGGTCACCGCTCTTCATCGAGCCGTTCTCCTCGGAGCGGCTGAGATCCTCATCCCACCCGTACCCTTTCTGGACGGCCCATTTCGCCCCCTTTGAGAGCACCTCTGACATCTCCGATGGGGTGAGCTTGATCTTTCCGGACTCCCCGACGCCCGACGGGACGTTTAGGAACACTTTCTCGATGAGTGGCGCGACCTTGTCCTTGATATCGTTGAACATCAAATCGGTCCTGACCAGCCTGACGCCGCAGTTTATGTCAAACCCGATGCCCCCGGGCGAGATGATTCCGTCCTTCGCATCGAAAGCCGCCACTCCGCCGATGGGGAAGCCGTAACCCCAGTGGATGTCCGGCATGGCCATCGACTTCCCTACTATCCCGTCGAGGCAGGCGACATTGGCTGCTTGTTCGGCCGCGTTGTCGCGTTTGATCTGCTCGATCATCTTGTCGTCGGAGAAGATAACGGCCGACGTGTGCATGCTGCTCTTGTAGCTCTTCGGGATCTCGAACCTGAATGCGTCTATCCTGTTGAGCGGTCCAGTCCATGACATATGTGTGCCTGCCAGTCTTAAGTTCTCTTCGTATTTCAACCTTGTTCGATGACTTGCAGCCTGTTTTTTTCACAGCCATCGAATTCTTAAATAAGGGTGGACGCAATCCTACATTCGTGAAAGACAAGGGCGGACCGGTGACTTTTCTTAGCTGCTTCAAGTGCGGCCGCATAGTACGCTCCGCGGACGATGAGTGCCCGAGGTGCGGCATGAAGTTCGGTCAGGGGACCCTCTTCGAGTGTCCATTCTGCGCGGGTCTCGTCTGGCGAAACGCCGATCGTTGCCCGACCTGCAAGACCGACCTGATAAAATTCTCAAAGGAGATCGGAGCGAGCATCAAAAATTTCTCGATGGACGGATTCGTCGGCGACATCCTCCACACTGAGTTAGAAACCATCCGCCCTGAGATCATGAGAGTGTCTTGTCCGTCATGCGGCCTCATGATACACGGGGACGAGGAGCGCTGCCCGCGATGCGACATGCTTCTGCGCGGGAGCAAGGTCGACTGTCCGGTGTGCGGCGAGAAGGTGATCTACTCAGAATGCTCATGCTGGAACTGCGGGACCCAATTCACCGATGCCCCCGTTTCCTCGGGATTCAAAGAGGAGCCCGAAGCTCCCCCTGAGGAGCACAAAGCGAAGAAGGCGCCGAAGGAGAAGAAGCGCAAAGGATTCGGCAGAAAGTGAATGATCCTGTAATGGGGCCGCGACCGGGATTTGAACCCAGGTCAAGGGATCCACAGTCCCCAAGGATACCAGACTACCCCATCGCGGCCATGGCGCATTCAGGTTATCATATCGTTTTCGTAGATAAACCTTGTCGGCATTTTCAGCACAATTGGCAGTGGCATTTTCGCCTATCCCCTGCGCCCTGGTTAATCTCCCGAGGCGGCCAATAGGCTCGTCGGGAATGCAACATGAATCTCTGCGATGGCGTTTTCAAGTCAGAACACCGGACATGCCCCGGGGTCAGATGCCCGGATTGCGAAGCGCCAATGGCGCACAGGTCCGGCTGCGTGGAGTGCCCAGCATGCGGTTACTCGGTCTGTGCCAATTAAGGAGGAGTTATTAACCCGCATGTTATTCCCGATTCGCTCGGGTGATTTAGATGGGTAAGGACATACTTTCCGTGCTCGACATGAGGGAGAATCTCGGATTCATCATAGCCGAGTCTCTGAAGATGAAGAGCGAACATGCAAAGAAGATAGTGAGCAAGCATCCGCCATTTGTAAACAAGAACTTCGCACTCGTCTTCGAGAAGCCGAGCCTGAGGACGAAGGCATCGTTCGCTGTAGCTATCCACCAGCTCGGAGGAGCCTGCGTATTCATGGGGCCTGACGAGGTGCAGGTCGGGAAGCGGGAGAGCGCCAGCGACGTGGGAAAAGTCCTTTCAAGATATTTCGACGGGATAGTCTACCGCGGTTTCTCGCACGAGAACGTCGTGGCACTCGCCGAGGGGGCCAGCATACCGGTCATAAACGCTTTGGACGAGCTCGAGCACCCGTGCCAGGCAGTCGCGGACCTCATGACGCTAAACGAGAAGAAGGGCGTGCTCAAGGGGAAGAAGCTCGCATATGTCGGCGATTCGAACAACGTCTGCAATTCACTTCTGCTCGCATGCTCGGTGATAGGCATGGACATGTCCGTCGCATCTCCGACGAACTACCAGCCGAAGCCGCAGATCATGTCCCAGGTGGAGAAGATCACATCGACATCTGGCGCGAAGATCGAGGTCATGACGAACCCCTTCAAGGCGGTGGACAACGCCGATGTAGTGTACACCGACGTTTGGATATCCATGGGCCAGGAGTCTGACCACGAGGCGAAGGCGAAGCTGCTGATGCCCTATCAGGTGTCCAATAAGCTCATGAGCAAGGCCAAGCCAGACGCGCTCTTCATGCACTGCATGCCTGCTCATCGCGGCTTGGAAGTCCTCCCGGAGGTCATCGACGGAGACAGGAGCATAGTCTTCGACCAGGCGGAGAACAGGCTGTACGCTCACAAGGCAATTCTAGAACTGGCAATGCAGTGAGCGTCCAGCTGCTCACTGACATTCTTTTCCAGACGAGCGAGGAACTCATCTTCGGTTCCCAGCGGCAGCGTCGCGCCCGCTGCGACATTGTGCCCGCCTCCGATCCCGCCGACGGACTCGGCCGCATCCTTCATGGCAGAAGAGAGGTTGAGCCCCTTCGTGACGAGATCGTAAGTCGCCCTTGCCGATACCTTGATCTTGAACTCTCCGGACGGTTCCTTGGCCAACGCGAACCCTACAAGCGGCTTCGTCCTGTCGGTCTCGCCTGAGCCGAGCAGTATCCCTACGATCGTACCTACCAATGTGTCCTTGACCTGATCGGCGCAGTGGAAATGCTCGACGCTCCCTGAGCGCGCGATTCCGAGCTCTCTGACGTAGAAGAGTGCGTTCGAGATGTTCTCCCTGTTCTCCTTCAGAATCGCAAGCGCTCTCTCTAGCGCCTGGCCGCGGTCCCCCTTGCATATCTGCAGGCCCAGCTGCGCCATGTCGTTCCTGCCGCAGGAGTTGAGCAATGTGGCGAACTCCCTCGCCTCCCTGGTAGGGCTGCCCTTGCGCTCGTCAGGGAAGGTGTAGACCTCCCCGGTCAGCCGCTCCACTTTTGCCTCGTCGCCGCCGTTCTCGAGCAGGTGCCTCGAAAGGGCGTTGATTATCTTGTGCTTCTCCGACTGTGTGAGCATTGACCAGCGCCTCGGCCCTTCCGCCGTAGCAGTTTCTATCTTGAGCATCCTGTAGAACTCCTCGCATGCGACGTAGTTCCCCGTCAGCCCTGGAAGCAGCGGGTCAGAAGCGTACTCGAGCAATTTCGTCAGCGTCCTTGTCTCCGTCCCGAAGAACCTCAGGTCCATGCTCTTCTTGATCATCCCGCTCTTGACGCCGCCGTCCATTATCCCCGCATTGAGCCCCGTCAGCCTCCTCGCCTCCTGGTCCTGCATGTCACCTATCGCGCCGATTATCGCCAGGCCGGCGAGATCATTGTTCTTCTCGTCCATCTCCACCGCTACGAGGTATGCCAGCCCCGCTCCGCTGATGTCCCTCGCGCCGGCGTATCCGTAGAACTGCGGGTTGAGGTGCCCGAGCTCTGAGTAGGTGAACAGCGTGGTCTGCACGACCCCCTCTCCTGCTCGCGTTTCCTCCGTTTCATGGTGGTCGGTGATCACGATGTTGGAGGCGCCGAACTTCGATGCATACGCACTCCCGAGATCAGTGAGCCAGACGAGCGACTTCTTTGCGATCTCGCTCAGATGCAGTATGGCTTCCTCGTCAAGCTTCTTGAGGAAGATCACCTCATGCCTGATCCCCGCCCTGTCCAATGCAGATGAGGCAACGGATGCAGCGGTGATGCCGTCGGCGTCTATGTGACTCGCGACGACGACCGATTCGCTGGCCTTGATCTTCTCCGATATCCTTCTAGCTTCGTTGCTCAGACTGCCGCCGGTCTTGTTCGTCGCGTTCATACCGTCTCCGAATCGGGCATCAATGATTATACAATTGCCCCGCTAAGCCGCGAATTACGTTCAACTGTCAGCAAGACGCCTTCCTCAGCAATTCGCGACTGAGTCGCGAATAGATCTCCTCTGCGAGTCTAACGAGGGATGAGGTATCGCATCGGTTGTAACTCGTCAGCAGATCAAGCGCGTTCTTGCCTCCGCGCTCCTCCCATATCCTCCACAGATAGGAGACCTGTTCCGATGTTGAGAACTCCATCTCTCGAGGCCTTCGTATTCCTAGTTTGCCCTCGATGTATTTCAATCCTCCAGGCAGTCCCGAGCGCGCAGCATATCTCCTCAGGTCGAGCTGCATGGGCCCGTCCGCCGGAAAGCCGTTTTCAATCAGAATCGGTAGGTCGAAGGAGGATCCGTTGAATGTCACAAGGAAATCGACGCCGGAAAGCGCTTTCCCCAGATTCTTCCAGGTAAGATCGTCCCCGCGTATCAGTGTGATGCAATCCTGCTGACCTCTGAGCAGAGAGACCATAACGGGTCTGATCGCATGCCCAACTCTGACGACCTCGATATCCATCGCTGCGAACCTGCTGTCCCAGGATCGGAGCAGCCGCCAGCGCTCTCCGGAAGGGAGGAGGCCTCCCAGCTCGCGCAATTTGCCCACCGCTTCGAGGTCCCGAATCGCGCAGACATGTTCCCTTAGCGATTCGAGGCGCGCGGCAGAGATCCCGCAGACATTCTGTGCGCTCAGGAAAGCGTCCCAATCTGATATCCCCTGCCGCCAGAGCGACTGCTCCGTTCTTCTCCCCACTCCCGGAAGCATCACGAAACTCCTCTCTAGCACGGATGCTGTTCTCATCGCTGAGTATTTGTACGTCCCAGACACCTCGGAGAAACTGCTCCTATCCAAGAAAGTCGATGGAGCGCCAGGAGCCGCACGCAGTGCCCAGGGATATCAAAGTTTCACAGGACATAGTCCTTTCACCGTTCGGATGCGCTTTTCACTCCGAGGCAGGCGCTCTGCTGCTAGCGGATCTGCACATCGGATACGAGGCGACTATCGAGGGCGAAGGCTTCGCAATGCCGAGGATGCAGACCATCGAGATGATCTCCCGCCTCAACAGGGCGATAGACTGCTACGACCCTTCCGTTGTGATAGTCGTCGGGGACCTTAAACACAACTTCGACAGGAATCTCGCGGCCGAATGGAACGGCGTCGAGAGGTTCGTCGACGAGGTAAGCAGCAAGGTCAAGCTCTCCATACTGAAGGGCAATCACGACAACTATCTGGCCACGATACTGTCGAAGAGAGGGATCAGGATCGAGAAGGAGATCTCTCTCGGCGGGATATCCGTGGCCCACGGTCACGAGACCCGCTCAGCTCGCAGTGGCGGAATGATACTCGCCCATGAGCATCCCGCCCTCAGGATTAGGGAGTCGACGGGCGCTTCTGTGAAGATGCCCTGCTTCCTTTACGATTCTGAGAACGGGCGTTTGGTCCTTCCCGCTTTCTCCCCTCTCGCCCTTGGATCGGATGTCATCTCCACCCCTGACAGCGAGCGGATGATACCGCTGCTCGCTGAGACGGGAATCGACCGCTTCACAGCATACGGCTTCTCTGGAAAAGAGATCCTGAACTATCGCAAGGTGGGGAAGCTCAGGACCATGGGAAAGGTATGATGCGTCTAATCCGAGGATCACGGAGTCCAGTACTTCGACGATCCTTTCTTCTTGTCCCACTCGATTAGTATGCCGAGCGCATCCACGCCTATCCTTATGCACTGCGACATGTTCCTCTCGAAGTCGATGACCTTATCGGTCGGGTGCCATGGAACGACATCGCTGACGATGCATATCGCGCCGGCCCTCAGGCCGAAGATGTTGCTGAGCGTGAAGATCGTCGCGTTCTCCATCTCGATGTTCTTCGCCCCCATGGCCTTCGCATCTGCCAATCGGTTGTCCCTGCCTTCAAGCTGGAACCCGCCGTGGCTCATCGAGACGTTCTTGCCCTTCTTGCCGAGGACCTTGTTCTCCGAGTAGAACCCGTCAACGGAGAATGTTATGCCCGCCGAGAACTTCGCCCTCTTCGCCTTCGCGGCCTTGATCAGCGCGAGGATCGCTTCATGGTTTGCCGAAGCTGGATATCCTGGCCACGCGTATGAGCGGCTCGTGCCGTCAGCCCTTATCGCCCCCGTGCTTATGACGAGGTCTCCCTTTTCCAGTCCGTCGGCGATGCCGCCGCTCGTGCCAATCCTGATGAAAGTATCCGCGCCGAGGTTCGCAAGCTCCTCGATAAGGATCGCCGTCGAAGGCCCGCCGATTCCGGTGGATGCCACCGTCACGCGTTCTCTGTCGAGAGTGCCTTCGTATACCAGGTACTCGCGGACACACCGTTTCTCCTCGCTGTCCTTCAGCATCGAGGCGATCTTGGGCACCCTCTCGGGCTCTCCGCAAAGTAGAACGTATCTCCCTACATCGCCTTTGTCAAGTCCTGTTATCATCTGCTTGGGCATTCGAATCCTCCGCGTAGGCGAATCAGGGAGCTATCGTAAAAACATTCTTGTCGACATAAATGACATAATAAAATTGCGATAAAGATGTTTCAGAAGCCCGACGTCAATTAAAACATCATGCCGGGCTTCTGTATTGCTGGCAATATCAGAAAAGAAGTCGAGATTGACTCGATATTACTTCTTCTTCCCTTTCTTTGCGGTCTTCTTCGTCGCAACTTTCTTCTTTGCCAAGGTTGATCCTCCTTTTAGTGATTGACAGGTAACTATTAGCGACCTGCCTATCGAGCCGTATGCTTTCTCTCCACATATCTCTTTGCTTTGTCCATTTATCTCTCTGCAATCGATGCCAAATGAACATCGTTATCAACAATCACAGCATAATTTCTGCGAGAACATACAATGAGCGCGCATCATCATAAATCATTATTACATATGACAGTGATATCAATGATGCGGCGGGCGCCACCGCCGAAAGGTCGAGGAGGATTTCGATGGACGAGAAGTTCAAGGTAATGCTCTCGAAGAAGATTCCGATCGCCGATCAGACGCTGATCGTCGGATTCCCCGGCGTCGGTCTAGTGGGTTCAATTGCGGCCAACTTCATAGTCGACTCGCTCAAAATGGAGATGGTCGGCCAATTGCATTCAGACAAGCTGCCTCCAGCGGCCGTTGTTCAGGAAGGGATTCCGCTCGCTCCAGTGAGGATCTATCAGCACGACAGTCTCGTAATCCTTCTTTCCGATTTCGCAATCCCGATCCAACTATCCAATGAAATGGCGCAGACGATCCTCGAATGGCAGGATGGTCACAGCGGTTTCAAATCGATAATCACCCTCGAAGGACTTATGGCGCAGCCGACCGAGGAAAAGGCGGATGCAAAGGTATACGGCGTCGGTTCGACCGCCTCCGCGCGCAAGAGGTTGACCGACGCCAAGCTTGACATTTTCGACCACGGTTGGATTACCGGGATCTCCGGACTTCTGCTGAGCGAGGGAAACCGTCTCGGGCAGGAGGTAATCTGCCTTCTTGCAGACGCCAATGCGATGTACCCCGACGCGAGGAGCGCGGCCAAGCTAGTTGAGACGATAGACGTGCTTCTCCCCGAGATCGAACTCGACCTCAAGCCGCTCATCGACGAGGCGGAGAAGATTGAAGCGAACATCAAGACGCAGATGGACAAGGCGAAGGAGATAGTCTCTGCGAGGCAGGGACCGGCCGAGAGGATGACTAAGAGCTACATGTACGGATGACCGATCAAAGGAGAGTCTCGAAATTGAAGATGACGGTGGTGAACTGGCGCAACATTACCGACGAGGTCAGGTACTGGGACGTCACCGACCTGCTTCACAACCTGGATGACGAGCTCGAGAACGCCAGGAAAGGATTCACAAACTGCCTGTTCTGCATGCGCTCCTCAAAAGAAGAGATCGAGCCGCTGCTCCTTAAGCCGGAGATCTCCGTCAGGGTCGACCATCTCGACCTCTCATTCCCCGACCTGAAAGGGGTTGGCAAGGATGACATAGACGTCTCTATCGAGAACGGTGAGATACTCGTAAGTGTTGGAATGAAGAAAGAGGGCGGGGGCATTATATCCGGTTGGTTCAGGATGAATATCCCTCATGACTTCGACGCGGATACTTGCGAGGCGGAGCACTGCAAAGGGATCCTGACCATATGCCTGAGGCGTAAGGAAATCCCTGCTTCAAGGAAGAAGATCAAGCTCAAGTGACAATATTAAAATTGAAACGCCCGATCCCGATCGCTCGGGATCGAAGCTCTAAAGGTTTTATCTCGCGAATCTTCTGATTCTGCTGGATTTAACCACCTTCTGCCGGTCTGTCCGGCAGTTGTGTCTCTCATGACAGTCCAGTTTTTCTGAGCATTTCGTCTCCGGCTTTCTGATTACCATCATTTGCAGCTTCGGTAGCATCCCTTCACCTCCTTTGTGTATTGATGAAAATTCGAAGAACTCCCGGCGGACCACTCTGACCCGCGGAGACCGTTTTCCTCGACTTTATCAAACACTCTAATCCAATGCCCCGTAAAGGGGCGCTATTCGATGGATTAGTGCGTTCGTCCTCATCGGTACTTATCTTGTGTTTACGATATATAAATCACTTTCCCTTATACATAACCTGAATACTCTGGTTGATATTCAAATTATATGAATAAAAATTATTTTACATTACATGATGAAACTATCGCCGGGTGCGGCAATCCGGACGACGGATTTACTGCATCTATACTTCGCTAATCGTCGCTCCCATGGCGAAATACCCGCTATTTCCCGGCGCCAGATATTTTGTCTCCGCGACGACCCCCCCCTCCACTCAAACGGGTGCTTCGAACCTTCCCTATTGGAATAATATAATAGTCCCCTCCCCCGATTGGTGTCTGCAATCGGGGAATTTAGGATGGAGCGAAAGAGGATCGCGGTGATCGGCGCAGGCAATATGGGCGGGGCACTGCTGAAAGGCATGCTCAGGATGCCCTGGGCCAGGCCCGAGTCATTCATCGTCTCCGACACGGATGAAGTCAAGCTTAAAGCACTGTCGAAGGAGCTCAAGGTAAAGGCCACGACGAGCAATGTGAAGGCGATAAAGGGCGCGGACGTAATACTCCTCGCAGTCAAACCGCAGATGCTCGACCAGGTTCTCGAGGGGATAAAAGGGAGCCTAAGCCAGAAGCAGATGCTTTTATCGGTGGTCGCAGGGGTCAGGACGGATCACATCGCCTCAGCTGTCGGGAAGAAGATGTCCGTCATCAGGGCCATGCCTAACATATCCGCTCTTGTCGGAGAATCAGCGACCGCGATGTCCGCTGGGAAGCATTCTTCCAAGAATGATGCGAAGCTCGCCCGGGAGATACTGGAATCCGTCGGAACCGTCGTTGATGTGCAAGAGCATCTAATGGATGCCGTCACTGGACTCAGCGGGTCTGGACCGATGTATGTATTCTTAATCGCCGAGGGGCTCTCGGATGCGGGAGTCAAGGTCGGGCTCAGCAGGCAGACTGCAAGCGCTCTGGCGGTACAGACGCTGCTCGGGGCTGCAAAAATGATGAAGGAGACTGGCAAGCACCCTGCGGAGCTGAAAGACCTGGTGACCTCGCCAGGAGGGACGTCGATAAGCGCGCTGCACTCTCTGGAGAAGAGCGGTCTCAAGGCGAGCCTCATAGACGCCGTAGAGGCGGCAACGAAGCGATCGGTCGAGCTCGGCAAGATATCCGAGGCTGCGGAGAAGAAGCACTAGCCCACTGAGAGGAACACTCTGTCGTGCTCCCTGACGCGCTCCTTAACTTTGATGCCGACAGACTGGCCTGCCTTTGCACTTGAGACCGACGCCCTGTCGATCTGCATGGAATCGATCTTCTGGGTGAACTCAGTGGTTGCCCCCTTGATCCTCAGCGTGTCGCCGACCTTGATCTCTCCGTCGGTTATCTGTATCGCCGCGACCTCGGCCTTCGCGAAATATTGCATCACCACTCCGACGCTCCTTTCCTCTGCCACTATAATCACCGTATATAGTATAGAGCGCGCGGATTATTATTTTGTCTGTGCGCAGCGTGCGATCTTAGAACAAATATGAAAATTGAAAGGATGAAAGGGTTTCAAGGACGCCAGCATGCCATTCGCAGATGCGCTTACTGTATCCTTCCGTTGAGGTACGCGTCGTATCCGGCGAGGTCGAGCAATCCATGACCGGAGAGGTTGAAGGCGATGATCTTCTTCTCGTTCTTCCTCTTTGCCTCCAATGCCAGGTCGATCGCCGCCTTTATCGCGTGCGTCGACTCCGGCGCGGGTATGATCCCCTCGGTCCTCGCGAAAGTTATGCCCGCCTCGAAGCACTCCTTCTGTTCGAATGAGACAGGCTTCACCGTCTTGTCGTCAATCAGTACGCTCAGGCTCGGTGCGGTGCCGTGGTATCTCAGGCCGCCGGCGTGTATCTCCGATGGGATGAAACTGGCTCCCAGCGTGTACATCTTGAGCAGCGGCGTCATCTGTGCCGTGTCCCCGAAGTCGTATTCGTACTTGCCCTTGGTCATCGAGGGCACGGACCTCGGCTCGACCGCGATGAACTCGGTGTCGTTCTTGCCGTTGAGCTTGTCGCCGATCATCGGGAAGGTGAACCCGGCGAAGTTGCTCCCTCCGCCGACGCATCCGATCATGTAGTCGGGCTGCTCATCTATCTTCTTGAATTGCGCCACGACCTCCTGTCCGATTACAGTCTGGTGCAGCATCACGTGGTTCAGCACGCTGCCGAGCGCGTATTTCGATTTCGCGCCACCCTTGACAGCAACCTCCATCGCCTCGCTTATTGCGATGCCCAGCGATCCAGGGTGGTTCGGCCTCTCTGCCAGCAGCTTCTTGCCGAACTCAGTTTCGTTGCTCGGCGAGGGAGTTACATCTGCCCCGTACACGTGCATGACGAACTTCCTGTAGGGCTTCTGGTCGTAGCTGATCCTGACCATGAACACTTTGCACTTCAGGTCGAAGTAGTTGCATGCCAGAGCGAGCGCCGATCCCCACTGCCCGGCACCGGTCTCGGTAACGAGCTGCTCCACACCCTCTTTCATGTTGTAGTAAGCCTGTGCGAATGCTGTGTTGGGCTTGTGGCTCCCAGTCGGGCTGAGGTCCTCCCGCTTGAAGTATATCTTAGCGGGAGTCTTCAGATACTCCTCCAGGTGCACCGCCCTCTGCAACGGCGACGGCCTACCAAGGAGATAGTATGCCTGCTGGACTTCCTCCGGTATGTCGATGTACTTTTCCGTCGAGACCTCCTGCTTGATCAAGGACATGGGGAACACGGCCGCAAGGTCGGCAGGACCTATCGGCTGCTTCGTTGCCGGGTTCAAAGGTGGTGGGATAGGCGTCTTCAGATCCGCCGCTATGTTGTACCATCTCCTCGGGAGCTCGTCCTGAGTCAACTCTACTTTGGTTTTCTGCATCAGTCGCACCTCTTTTGGTAGACGCTACGAACATTTAGGCCCCTATTTCTATGCTTTGTTCATTGATGCGCACAATTGTTCATCAAGCTTGAGATCGCGTCGAGCGATTCAATGAAAGCTAGGGGGTGCATCTGGAGTCGATGAATCTTCAATTTCAAAGGAAATGCAGCAAAATTGTCTTACTGGATGCGGTGCATTCATGCTTCTGGCTCAGTAATAAGATTTATATCATTTCCTTGAGTTATGTAATGCTACCGTTTGGGAGGACGATATATGACCAAATTAGATGACGCTCTAGCTAGCGGTATTTCGACCACAGCTTTTGAAATGAGCACCCGGATTAAGAAGAACAGGCGAAAGCTATTGGCTGTTTTCCTCGTCTGCCTAATGGTTGTTTCGATTTTCTCGATTGCAATGGTCACATCGATGGCCCACTCAGACTATAAGAGCGATGCCTCGGTTTCCAGCTGGAGTCCGAACCCCAACCCAGCCGGCAAGAGAGAAGCGGTCTACACGTTCAACCACTGGGGTGAGATGTATCTCAAGAATCAGAAATGGAACGCCTCTGGCACCGGAGATGGAGTCATAAACAGGTCCACCGCGAACATGTTGGAACTCGGTCACCACGGCATATACAGCTCAGTAAGCCTCGAGAACAAAGGCAGCAATCCGACTGGAATGGGTGTCAACGACTGGCTCAACGAATCCGGAGGCAAAATCTCCCCTAGGGACTCCCTATACGGTGAAAAATCAATCAGAGAAGATGCCTACCCATACATCTTCGCCAATGATGCGAACGACGGTACGGAGACGACCGTAAACAAAACCACTTACAACGACTGGATAATATGGATCCCCTACAGGATGACCGCCACAATAAAGAACGAAACCCAGGCTAGGACAGGCAGCGGTGGCTCTGTCGCAGATGGCAACTTTCAGCAATACCGGGCATGGTTCGTCCCCCATCTCGGAAAGAACAGCGCCAACGGCGGATACATAAACGCATCGTACTACGGGACATACATCACAGATGCTGAATACCGAATCCTATTAAAACCACGGCCATCCGGACCGGACCCAGCCTTAAGGAGCGCCCACTACTCTTATTGGTTCTACGGAGCAGCCGTGAACTGGTTCACCTACGGCACCAACGACGGTTACATCTACGAGATACAGGGCGTCATTCAGTACAGCAGGCAGGCGGCCGTGGCTTACCTTAACTACTATGATGCTGCCGGCGACATCAGGACCTGGTACGCAGCTAACAAGACGGCGATCGAGGCCGGATGGCTCAAGGACTGGATTTGGAATGCATCCGAGTGCAATGGAACGAACTCCTCCCGTTCCTTTGGATGGGGCAACATATACACCGACTACGAGTACGACCTGAACAACAGCGGATTGGGTCAACTCATAACCAAGATCGACACCGCGAACAGCACATCCAGGACCATCACCCTCAGGTTCTATGCCCTTTCCTACGGTTGGGAAACCTTCTTGCTAAACCTGATGGAGCGATGCAACGTCACCGGATGGTTCTCCAACAGCACCACCTACCCCGGTAAGCAGGTAAGGGGCTCTTACCTCGACTACTCCGAGGACCTCTATTGGAACATCTCCGCAGGTCCGAGATGCGCGAACATGACCGCCAGGATGGTCACCACCTTCAGGTGCACCGCCTGGGAGGACCCGAGCAGCTCCGTCTTCATGGGAGGATGGAAGCTCGACGCTTTCCACAAGGAATACATCGGTAATGTAGGCATAGGTAGTGAGAACCCCGGGGGGTATACCGCCGTCGCCTGGTCATACCTCTCGCCTTTCAACAGATACGACCCTGACATGATAATCAACGGGACTGCTGACAGGACAACGGTAAGTCAAATCCCCGGCACTAGGAGATACCAGAAAAACGCAAGCTACTGGTACACCCCGGTGGCCAGGAACTTCTCCAAGTACGAGTGCTTCATCTTCGATCTGAACACGAGCCACTGGAATAACAACAGGGACTTCATCGGCATCAACCCGACATGGCTCGGTAGCCCGACGCAGAGCTGGGGATCATCGGCAATGATTTCTGACAACAAAGCCAAGGGCAATTTCAGCAGTAACATGTACTTCGGCAAGCTGAAGCTTGGCGACTTCGGTCTCCCCTGGCCAATAGTCAAGAAGAACGCTTACAACAACGCTACGGGAATACTCAACATCAGCGGAGGAAGCGCTACCGGTTTGGCCTCCTATGGTATATACATGGAGAACTACGCACGCAGCGGCAGGGACTTTTGGAATGGAGCGTCTCAGCCATCATCCCAGAGAGCCTCTCCGGCCTATTTGACGGCCGGCAAAGTCTTCGCGAGGGGATTGCCCTTCGTGCAGATCGACGTCGTGCCCGTCGACGACTACAAGATCCGCAACGCGAACTGCTCGTTCCCGGGAGGGGGTGCGCCATCCGTCGGCAACAACATCGCGCAGAAGATACAGATCCGCGCAACTAACGCCACCGGGGCAGTAGTCTCGAAGATGTGGACGAACTGGTCGAAGTCATGGACGCCAGACCAGGGAGTAGGAAATGCGAACTCGCCCTCCTGGAATGGCACAGTCATTCTGACGACGACCGACCCGCTGGCGATATGGGGTACTAACGGTACGGCATGGGGTAACGGCACCTCGCACAAGTTCACCGACAGCGACAACGGCACCTGGTGGACGACGATAACGTTCAAGACCAACGGCGTACAGACCATCACCGCCGTGGACAGGACAAATGGCTCTGCTGGGCTCAGGGCCAATTACTCGTTCGGCGACATACGGACCAGGCAGTCCTATACCGTCACTGCGTCAGATCCCACCAACGGCAATCCCGCACCAATCGTCACCATCACCAAACCCGCCACCGACCCGTACTACAACATCACCGGTTCCGTGAACCTCGCAGGCACGGCCTCAGATGGCGGCAGCGTTGCCAGCGTCTCATGGTACAACGCGGCGACTGCAACGGGCGGAACGTGCACAGGCACGACAATCTGGTTCGCCAATGGCATAAGCCTTAAGCCCGGAAACAACCTGATGGTCGTCACTGCAACCGACAACCTGGGAAGGCAGGGGTGGAGCTATACCACGGTGATACTCGATAGCGCCAAACCGATTGTAGTCATAACCTTGCCGACGACTTCGATATGGTATGACACGACTACAGCAACGGTCAACCTCTCGGGAAACGCGGCTGACAATTACATATTGCAAACCGTCACATGGAAGAATGTGAAGACAGGCGGATCCGGGACCGCTACGGGAACGACGAGTTGGTCAATCACAGCCCTGCCCATCTCCGGAATAGGCAACCTGATATATGTCAACGGTACCGACGAGGTAGGGAACATAGGCTCTGACTTAATAAACGTCAATACAACCATCTCAGACAGCGCCGACCCTCTCTGCAACATAACCTCGCCGACAGGCAAATCCTACTTCAACACTTCCTCGGCGACAGTCAACCTCGCGGGCACGGGATGGGATGACTCCTCCGTAGCTAATGTATCCTGGAAGAACAACCGCACCAGTAATACGGGAGCGGCCATAGGCACGACTGATTGGACGATATCCGGCATATCCCTCTCGGCAGGATGGAACAACATCACCGTGTGTGTAACTGACGGCGCTGGGAAGCACGGACGGGATTACATCACGGTCATATATGATATAACGAACCCTACGGTCCAAATCACGACCCCGGCGACGAACCCGATATACGTGACTGCTACCCCGTATACCACAATGGCGGGAACGGCATGGGACAACTTCCTCGTCAACACAACTGCATGGGTCAACGCGAGGGGTGGATTCGGTTCCTGCACCGGCACGACGAGCTGGACGATAGCAACTATCGCCCTGTCTCAGGGATGGAACAACATCACCGTGACAGCTACCGATCCTGTTGGCAACCCTGGCACAGCGTCAACGACGATCATCTGCTCGGGAGTCAACCCGACCGTGACGATCACGACGCCGGCTAGCAGCCCGACATACGTCTCTGCTACGCCGTACACTCTGATGGCAGGCACCTCCTGGAGCCAGGTCGGAATAAGCGGTGTCGCATGGGTCAACGCCAGGGGCGGATCCGGTGGGTTCACCGGCACGACG